>Ga0114931_10001214_pt1 | contig 32836 bp, 26 predicted proteins | sample 2SBtaG_FD_89579 | JGI IMG/M metagenome (GOLD analysis project Ga0114931, IMG submission 89579) | Deep subsurface microbial communities from Kolumbo volcano to uncover new lineages of life (NeLLi) - 2SBTROV14_V59a metaG | ecosystem: Environmental > Aquatic > Marine > Volcanic | place: Kolumbo...
ACCGCCGGTGAACCTGGACGAGAATCATGCGGATGAACCATCCGAAACGGGCGGCACGCCGAGTGACTTGCCGCCGTCGATGCCAATCGCCGTTCCGGTCACCATCATGGCTGCGTCACTAACCAGGTACAGCACCGCCGCGGCAATTTCGGCGGGCGCGATCATGCGGCCCCATGCCCGGGCAAGCGGGCTTGCCTGGATAAACTCTCGCGCCAGCGCTTCGGGATCGGCCGCCGCGGCCAGGTCCGCGTTCATCATGCCCGTATCACCCACCGGCCCGGGGCAAACGGCGTTCACGCGAATTCGCTGCGTGGCGTGGCACAGCGCCAAACTTCGCGTAAGCGCCAATAGCGCGGCCTTGCTGATCGAGTAAACTGGATCATGCGCCCGGGGTAAAAGGCCGGCGTTGCTCGACACGTTGACGATCACCCCGCCGCCGCGACGCCGCATGTGTGGAATCGCATGCTTGGCGGTTAGGAAAGCGGCTTTCAGGTTCGTGTCCAACACATCATCCCATTCGGTCTCGGTCACCTCGGGAATCTGTTTGGTCAGGCCGATGCCGGCATTGTTCACCACGATTCCGAGCGGTTGTCGCTCGGCGGCCGAGCGAATCAGCCGCGCGACGTCATCTTCGCACCGCACATCGCATGTGAGCCGTGTCACGCCAAGGCGGTTCATTTCGGCATCCTCATCCGGCCATCGCAGATCGCCAACAACCACGGCCGCCCCCTGCCGAGCCAAGCCGACGGCGGTGGCTCGTCCGATGCCGCCGGCGCCACCGGTGACGACGGCTGAACGCCCGCTAAGATCGCTCACGATAAAATTCTCCGTCTTGGTTCTTTCCGAACCCGCACGATCTTCATGAACCATCCGGGCCTGGCCATCCGCTCACGCGGTTCACGCGAACCGCGCGAAGCGGGGTACCCGATCACGAGCCATCCTTGGCCAAGTCGCGAGGGCGTGTTTCTTCCTCGGACATGCGACGGCCGATGCGAGGCTCGGTTCGAGCCACCTTGGTTTTCAAGTCGGTAACCGTGCCTTCAAGCTGATCGAGCCTTTGCCGGAAGGCGACGATCCGGTCGATTTGCTGTTCCCAATCGGTAAACAAACGAACCGCCGAACGGTCTCCACTCCAAGTTCGCGCCAAACCATCGATCCGAGCCCGCAGCCCGCCTCGCATGCGTGAGGTAAAAACCCACAACAGTATCATGGCCCAAACAAACAACCAGAACGTCGCGGCCACCAAAAAATCAAACCCAAAGACCGGCCTCGGATCAGCCGCCAACCAAGAGTCCCAGAAGAAATTCTTACCCATTCGCGCCAGCAGCGGAACGAGCATCAGCAGCCAAAGCATCTCGAACGTCCAGCGGGTCGCCCGCCCCGTATAGCCATCGGCCAAGCGGGCAATCAGCGCTTGCAGCTCGCGGGAAACGTTGGCCACGAACCCCTCGCTCATGGCGGCCACCTCGTTCTCGACGCGATCCAGCACCGGGCGATCGAGGCTCAGTCCCGCTTCGCGCGCGTAACCTTCGAGCACGATGGTGCTCTTACGCAGGCTCCCTTCATCCAACCCCAAATTCAACGCCCGCGAGGGGGCCGACCGCGCGTTTTTGCGTTGCCGAGCCGAACGAAGCCGGCGGCTACTTTCCACGGCTCCCCAGAGCGCCAGTTGTACGGGAGACCGAACCCGAAACAGCAACGACGTGGCCAGCAGCGTGCCGATTCCTTGATAGACGCGCAACACCAACGAGAAAGGGCTGAAACCCCAGCGGTTGGCCACCTCATCAAGCAACCGGTGCTCCCATTGCCGTCGACTCTGAATCAGCTCATCTCGCAGGGCTTGGGCCAAGACGGCGGCCAGACGGCGCCGCTGTTCATCCAGCGCCGCTTGTAGCCGCCCGACCGGCTCGAACGACTCGTCAAGCCGGCGACGACACGCCTGAAGTGTTTGTTCGACAAGATCCAGAAGGTTGGCCCGCCGAATCCGTGCTCCCGCCGAACCGGCCAGTTCACGGGTCAATAGGTCCACCAACCGACCGAACTGACCGCGGGGCCGAAGGTTGGCCCGCTCATCGGCCAGCGCGCGAAGCGAGTCAACGAAAAAAATCTCTCCCGCTTCGTACTGTTGTCTCAGCACCTCGCGCCAATCGTCGCGGACATCGACTTCCATGTCAGCGTGGGTCTGTACGAAAACGAGCCTCGCGCCACGCGCGGCCGAGGCCAGTTCGTCAAGCACGCGAGCACTGCGATACTTCTGCTGCGTTCCGGTGACCAGCAACACATCGCAACTGGGCAGAAGTCGCCGTAGTCTTGCCAGATTGGTTCCGCCGGCCTCGTCGTCTTCGGTCGTATCCGGATCGGGACAGTCCAGCAGAACCAGATCTCGCAGCACCGGCAGATCACGTTGCACGAGGTGAACCGCGTCGGGGTCGATTCCCAGATCTCGCGGATCAAGGTCCGGGCGACAAATCAAGGTCGGCTGCCGTGTCGTGGGACGCTCGCGACCAGCGAGGGCCAACTCTTCGCCGACCAGTGCGTTGATCAGCGTGCTTTTCCCGGTTCCGGTTCCACCGAGTGTGGCCACCACCAACGGCGCTTCGAGCCGCAGCCGCAGCCGGTCGGTACGTTCGATCAATCGGCGAACCAGTGCCTGGCACGCTCGAGCCGGCGGCCAATCAGGAGACTGCTCGACCCAATCGCGCAAATCGCTAAGAAGCGAATCCACTTCGACCAGCAGTTCGAGATGTGCAAGCTCGGCGTCGGAAATTCGATTCACAGTCGGTAATCCGCCAGGCGTCGATCGTTAGGCCACGGTCAAGTTCGCTTGCATTGTAACGCCCCGCACGCACGGTTGACGATGTCCTTATCGCGGCGGCATGAATCGACGTGCGGATGATCCGCCGCGATCGGCGGATCGCGGTCTCGCGGGAGAAGCTCCCAGGTTTTTCGGGCGGGCGAAGGTCCGGCTACGCTTAAAGCCGGGTGGCTCGCTGGCATGCTGCGCACTCATCGCGTGGCCAAGACCCTACGAGCGAGCCTCCTCGGTGGCGACACACAGCTCGTCCGCTTGCTCCGCATCGGCCGTCGCCGACAAGCTCGCCTCGGCCGGCGGAGATGTTGTCTCGAGATGCCGGCCTTCGAGCACATGAAGGATGCACTGCAACGCCAAGACGATATCCGTCGTCGTTAAGACGCCGCAAAGCGATCCGTTTCGCATCACCGGCACACACGAGATTCGCTTGCGAATCAGCATGGTCATTGCCGGACCAAGCGGTGTGTCATGATCGACGGTTGTCGGGCTGGGCGTCATAATATCGGCCGCCGTCCGTCCTTTCCGTGAAGAGACGTCGCGATCGCTGATGATGCCAACCAGCCGATCCGATCGATCCCGCACGAGCAAGTGCCGCACACGATTGGCGGTCATCAGTTGCGCGACTTTTTCGGCGCTCGCTTCCGGCGTGACAAACGACGATGGAGCGCTCATCAGATGTCGCGCCAGCAGACGTCCGGTTGAGAGAAGCTCGTCATCACCGGCCAGTTGCCGCAACATGCTTTGCCGTTTGTGGAAGATCAAGTCATTAAGCGGGGCATCGGACAACTCGCCGGACTGGTCGGACTGCCGCTTTCGACGACGGTAAATCAGACCCATCAGAATGGCGAAAAAGACCATTTGGACCGCGAGCGCCACCGCCGCTTCCGCCGTCCACCACGACGGCGAACGACTCACGAGAGGCCGGTTGTCCAACGCATGCCCGTGCGTCTGACCAGGAACCTTCGCGGCATTCCGTCCCGACGAGGGGGCCTCGTGGTGATGGGTCGAATCCATTCCCCGGGCCAATTGCGTAAGCGGGCGAGTAGACTCTTTGGCAAGTAGCCCCCAACCAAGCGCTACCGTGGCGGCGATCAATGCCAGCACGACCGCATATTCGACCGTTACCGCGCCACGACGATCAACTCTTCGACTCATAACCACGGCAGCCTGTTTTTCTTGACTCATCGTTCCTGAGTACCTTTGCTTCGCGAGAGACGAACCCCTGCCCTTTTGATAACTTCCTGACCTTGGTCTTCTTTGCGCGAGTCGTTCCACCGCCGTCGGTTGCCCGCGTATCGTGAAAAGTTTTCTGCCAAACGGCAGGCTAAACGGCACTCGGGCCTTACGTTTCTGCCGCGTTGAACCACGCATGAACGTTCGCCGCCTACACGTCGATGGGGCGTGCAGGTCGAATGCGGAACGTTGCTCTTCAAACATAGGACGGCGCCGCCAAGAGAGACGGCCAGACGGTGGCTAGTCGCGATGATCGTTGCCGATTGAGGGGGGCTCGGCGGCACGAACATCGATCACCGGACCACTCGAAGCGTCAGAGTCGTCCCAATCCGAATAGTCGGACCGAAAAGCACTTGCCTTGAATTGTGCTTGAAACCGCCGCGCGAGCCAGCGGCGCAATTTTCGCCGACAGAACGGCACGAGCAGCAAAAAACCGGCCGTATCCGTCAAAACACCCGGCGTAATCAACAAGGCACCTGCCACGAGAATCATCAGCCCGTCAAGCAGCGAACCGGCCGGCATCTCGCCCCGGTCGATCTGTTCTTGGATACGTCGCACGGTCCGCCAGCCCTGATACCTCGCCAGCGAGGCTCCGATAACTCCTGTCAGGATCACGAGCAAAAGCGTTGCCTGCCACGAAACGGTCTCGGCGAGCCACAGCAGAATCGCCAATTCGATCAGCGGCACCAGACAAAAGACCAGCAGCAACCGAAACAGATTCACGACGACCTCGAGCGGCGTGGACGTGGCGGAGATGCCCAACGGCTTCATCGTGATTATAGACGTCCGGCAAGTTCTCGGCACCAGGCCGGGGTACGTGCGGCCGGTGAAAAGCGAAACCGCAACGCGCGTCTTGCCCGCCACGACACCGCTACCGTGGCGGACGTTCGTCGGCTTTGGCGGCCAGCTTGGCAAACGAATCGGCCTCTTCCAGATCGCCGAGTTCGCGGTGCATGTGCGCCAGATTGTGATAAGGCACGGCCAGCGCGGACGGATCGAGAATTCCATCTTCGACCGCCCGTTGCATCAGATGAAGCCCTTGGTCGGTCAACCGTAATGACTCCTCGTGTTGGCCAACTTCCCAGTAGGAAACCGCCATGCTGACAAAAGTCTCTCCTTGGCGACCGACATCGGCCACGGCCGTTACCGGGATCGGCTCCTCCATCAGCGGCACCGCGCGGTTAAACCACTCCACGGCCGCCGCGTGATCGTCGCTTTGCGCCGCGTAGATCGCACCGATGCGAAATGCGAGCCGCCCCATCAGGTATGGAAAGCCGGGAAGCTCGCGTTTCAGCGGAGCCGCCTGCTCAAGGTAGTCGATGGCCATCTGCCCAAGCTCGAGCGCGCGATCCGACTCACCGCGCATCTGGTTGATCTGAAGCGCATCATAAAGGGCCATGCCGAGATCCCATTGGGCTTCCCCTCGCACGACCAGGTCGTCGGCTTGCTCAATACGCCGGCGGCCCAGCGTTTCCACCCGCTTGACCCACGCCGCGGGATCCAGCTCGCCGCGCATGCCGACATCCGCGGCCAAAGCTGCCCGCGCGACGGCGAACCGCATCTCGTCACGATCTCGATCGTTCTCGGCCAGCGTCTCGATCCGCTCTTCGGCGCGATCGAGCCACTTGGTCACCACGTCTTTTTTTCGCCGCCAAGATCCCCAGGCCACGTCACCGGCGGTGGCCAGATAGGCCGCCATCGCTACGCGTCGAGCCGCATGGCGAACTTCGGCGCGGCGATCTTCGACCAACGATTCGGCCGTGCGAATCGCCTTGATGTGATAGTCGATCGCCAGTTTGAAATCCCGCCCGGGCCCCTGTGCGATTTGATCTCCTAGCTGCAAAAGCCCTTCGGCTTTGACCTGCGGATCGAGGTTGTCACCAAGGTCGATGGCCGCTTTGGTTTCCGCAATGGCGCGAACGAATTGCCCGGTCCGTTCGAGAATTTTGGCTCGCGTCAAGCGGGATCGGGGTTGCTTCGACTCAAGGCGGACCGCTGCTTCGGCGGCTTCCAATGCCTCGTCATAACGACCCATCCGCTCGAGTAGCTTGGCGCGCAGCGCATGCGCGTCGGCGATCTCGGCGTCCAGCTCGAGCGCGTGATTCACGTCACGCAAAGCGTCAAGCGGCCGCCGATCGAACTGCATCTTGGCACGCAGCACAAACGGCTGGACATCGATCGTTTCAAGCACGACTTGCGCCACTTGCCCGGCATCGCTTCGCGGATCGAAGCTGAACAACACACCACGTTCAGGAAACGCCAGGCCCAACGCCTCGCCTTGGGCATCGGTGACCGCGACGTCCACGATCTTCTCCAAGCCAAGCTGCCGGGCCAGCGTTTCGGCCGGGTAATTCTTTTCCAATTCGACCAGCATCGACGAGACCTTGCCGTCCAACAAGGTGACCGCAACCGATTTGAACCCTTCCAGCTCGTAGATATATTGAACCATCTTCTCCTGTCGATGGGTCTCCAGCGGCGGGCCCCACGCCTTTTCCAGCTCGCTGGGTGTGGTCACGCCCGGTTGCACACCGAGAAACACGGCCGGTTCGATGCTCACCGCCGACGGTGCGGGACCGGCGGCCAACACCTGCTCCAAAGGCGACCCAGACGGCTCATCCCCTTCGGTCGAGGGCGGCTCACCTGGCGGCTCGTTCTCTCCCTCCGCCAATGCGGATGCCTGGACGACAGGCCGCCCCACACGCTTGGCATCCGAGCCTTGCCGTTCGGCCGAGGCATCATCATCGGGTAACTCCAGTGCTTCCATCTCGCGGGCTGATTCATCCGGGTCAACCATGGCCGGCGGATCGTCTTGCTTGTCGGACGCGTCTTCGGCACCTTCGTCGCTGACGGCCACCGAATCGCCATCACGGTCGTCCTGCGGGCTCTCCGAATCGGTCGACGGCGGGGTGCCGACCTCTTGTGCGGCCGACGATGCGGACACTTCGAGCGAAGGATCGGGCGACTCATCGCCTTGAGAGACTGCCTCGTTCGAGGACTGCGGCCCCTGGTCGCTGCGCACACACGCTTTGTACGCCACGCCACCGACAGATGGTCGACTCGCGCCAACAGCCTGCCGGCCGGAAAAAATGGGATTGCCTGCCATCGCGGCGAACAGCAGCGTCGCCGTGAAGAGAAGTCGACCCAAGACAAGTCGAAACTGCCGCATCGCGCGTTCCTCCTGAACATCGCGTCGTCGGAATCATTCAACAGAGGGCAGACCGCTCGCGCGAGAAAACCGCGATCGCCGCCGCTCTCCCACAGCCGGCCGGGCTGATTTCCTATTGCCCAACAGCGCTGTGTGGAGCCGCGTAGTATAGCGAGCAACAAAGATAGGTCTACGTCGCCTTTTCACTTCCCAAACCACCCAACTCGCGGCACTTACCGCGGCGGCCGCCGATCACGACACAACTGGCCGAATCACCCAACCCATGCTGAGGCGGGTGCGAAACTGCGCACATTCAGATCAACCAATCAGTTCGCCAAGCTGCTTGATCGCCTGCCGAGGCTTGGCGTGGGTGATCGACTCAAGAACTTGGCCAACCGCATTGATTTGGCTTTGTGTCAGCGGCACGGCGGCGCCTGATCGAGGGGGCCGAGGCACAAGCCGAGCGGCGATTTCATCGGCCAGTCGCGCCAGCCCACTTCCTGTCACGGCGCTGGTCCTGAGCATCGCGGGCTGTGACGTCTCGCCCGCGGGGCATAGATCGCACTTATTCAACAACGGCAGCGTGGCCGGATAAGTTTCCATCAGGCGCGTGTTCTCGTGGGTCCACGGCCCGCTAGCGTCGAACACAAGCACAACCAAGTCCGCGGCGGCCAGCTTGTTTCGGGTCAGGCGAATCCCGGCCGTCTCCAGTTCATCGTCCAACCCAGATTGCCTAGTCTCCTGAGCGTCTTGCCGCCTCTTTTCCTCGGTTACCAGCAAAGCGCCCGAATGGTCTGTGTGGGGTTGCCGGACCTCGAACTCAGCGGCTGTATCGCGTAGCCCCGCGGTGTCGGTCAGTTCGACGGGCCAACCGTCAAGAGCCGTGGCCGTGCGGACGATGTCGCGTGTCGTTCCCGGCGCATCAAAGACGATCGATCGCCGATACCCCAACAGCGCGTTGATCAGGCTGCTTTTGCCAACGTTCGGTTGGCCTGCCAGCACCACGCGCCAGGGGCGAGTCAAATGGCGGCCCACCGCCGCGTGCGCCAGGATGCCGCGCAGTTGTTCAGAGACGGCCACCAGGTCGGCGGCTCTGACCAAGGCGAGAACGTTCGTCAGCGCATCTTGCAGGGCGCCCTCGCATTGATCGAGCAGCACCGCCGCGGTTCGCCCCGTCAGGGCGCCCGGAAGAGCCAGCAGGGCTTCACGTCGAAACGAGTTCGGCATGCTCGAGCGCAGGAACTCGACCCACTCCACCACACGGCAACCGTGGCGAGCGAGGGTGTCGAGAATCATCTCGACAACCACCGGCCCGCCGTGGCAGTGCAACTCCCAGTGGTCCGGTCCGCACGCACAGGCCACGACCTCTTCGCCTGACGAAGAACCCCAGTGGCCGAAGACAATGCGGCCGGATGGCAATGTGGCCAAGGGTGAGCCGGCCACCGGACGGAACTGCGTGGCAAGCAAGCGTGTGGCATAGGGCCCTTTTACGGCGATGGTCGCCACCGCGCCGCGTCCCGCGGGAGTCAGCCTTGCGGCCAACACTGGGCCGGCGCCGCTCATCCTGGCCCACCTAGGACGGCGCAAAGTGCGATACCGCCCAGAACCAAGTGCGGTTCGTAGCGTGCCTCGGATCGCAACAATTTTGCCACCGAGGGAGCCGCGCCGCCGGAGAGGAAAACATCGGCTCCCGCGCCAAGATCGGCCTCATAGCGCTCGATCAGTTGCCGCACCCCCCCGACCGCTCCCCAAAACAACCCGGCTCGCATCGCCTCTTCGGTCGAACACCCCAGCGGGGCCGGAGCCACGTCGAGTTCGTGCATGTCCAGCAACGGAAGCAGATCGGTAAATTCGTACATGCCGCGGGCGGCCATGGCAATTCCCGGCAAAATGGCTCCCCCCTGAAATGCACCTTCGCTGGAAACCAGGTCGACCGTGATCGCCGAGCCAAGATCGACCAAGATCGCTGCCCGCTCGGCGGTACGAAGCCGGTTGGCACTAACCGCGGCCAACAGCCGGTCGATCCCCACCATATCCGGACGTGGAAGATCGACCGCAAGCGGAAGATCGTGGGCGCAAAGCATCGTCACACGGTCGGTTGCCCCCGCCTCACGCAGCCAATCCACGATCCGCGTGGCCGCCGGGCGATTGACGCTGGCCAAACGCCAGTCGAACTGATCCACGTCGGCCGGTGCGAGCCATGCGACAATCTTCCCCCATCCCGCTTGGCGCACCGAGATTTCGAGCACTTGCTCGGGAGACGGCACCTCGCGCGAATCGACGTTGGAAAACAGCCCCAGCTTCAAGCGGCTGTTGCCGACATCGACCGCCACGAGTTTGCGTGAAGGGCTGCTGCTCATGCCCGTGACTCAACGGTTTCAGCATCAAGCGAGCGGACAACGGCTCCGACCAGCTCGCGGAGTCCTTGGCCGGTAACCGCGGAAATCAACAGCACCGGCCGGCTCACCTCGGCCGCCAACCGATCGCGAATTTCGCTCGCCAGCGGTAAATCGGCTTTCGTCACGACCACGATCTCCGGCCGCTCGGCCAAGCGTGCTCCATAGGCCGCCAGCTCTTGGCGAATGGCAAAATAATTGGCCAAGGGGTCGGTTCCGTCGCTCGGCTCCGGCTCAACCAGATGGATCAAGATGCCGGCTCGTTCGATGTGCCGCAGGAACTCGTGCCCCAGGCCCACGCCTTGATGGGCGCCTTCGATCAGGCCGGGAATATCCGCCATAATGAACGAACGATCCCGATCGACCTGCACTCGACCGAGGTTGGGAAACTTGGTGGTGAACGGATAATCGGCGATCTTCGGTTGCGCGCGGGAAAGCCGGCTGAGCAGCGTGCTCTTGCCGGCGTTGGGCCGCCCGAGCAGACCGACGTCGGCAATGGCCTTCAACTCGAGCAACAACGTTCGTGATTCGCCTTCATCGCCTCGCGTGGCCTCGCGTGGGACACGATTCGTGGGCGATTTGAAGTGCCAGTTGCCCTTGCCTCCGCGACCGCCGCGAGCGGCGATCACTTGATCTTTTGGTCGAGCCAGGTCTTTCAGCACAAAACCTTCTCGGCGATCGATCACCAGGGTTCCCGGCGGGACGCGAAGGACGAGATCCTTGCCGCTGCGCCCATGGCATCGCGCCGAGGCACCCGGCCGCCCTTTCACCGCGCGGTGATGTTTCCGATGGGCCAGCGCCGTCAAGCTATCGATTCCCGGTTCGGCCACGATGATCACACTGCCGCCGTCGCCGCCGTCGCCGCCGTCGGGGCCGCCCCGCGGAACATACTTTTCCCGGCGGAAGCTGACGCAACCGTCACCCCCTTTACCGGCCCCAACCATGATCTCGACACGATCAACAAACACGGACATCCTTCTCGCGGCAAATCAACTTTTGCTGTCCCACCCGCCAAACACGAACGTTCGATAAGCACCGACTCTTCATCGAGCTCTGCGAGGCCATGGCTCATAAAATCCAACCGTTCACTCGCAAATCCGTCCGCGATTCACCCACGGATTCTGGTGAAGAACCATCATTCGTGGCGGAACGAAACAGCCGGTCCATCCACCAGCAACCGTGGCCATCGACCAAAAGGTCACGGCGATTGCCAAGCTGCACGCTGAGCGTCTTGTCCTGGAACTCCAAGATACCTGCCTTGAGGTCCGGCACGCAACCCAAGCGGCAGCCGCCTCTTGCACCCGCGTTTTGCTAAATCGGGGGCGATTTGCTCTTTATGCGTTCGCCATGGAGACGCTACAATCTCGCCCTCTCCCGCAGGACAAGTCGGTCCGCCGGGCGAGCAGTCGCAGGAAGCTGACCGGTTGCCCGGTGGCCACCCGGCGCGGCAAGGATGCCGAAAATCATGAACGACGCTTCTCCTTACACGTTCCCCCGCTTTCTCTGCGGTTCGCGAGACCAGTTCCATCTATCGCGCCGCAGCGCGGCCATGGTCGCGCTGTTTGGTGCCGGGCTGCTGCTGATCGATTTGGGTGGCGCCCGCGCGCTGACTTATCACGAAGTGCTATTCGCTCAGCCAGCCAAGGAGATGTTGGCCACGGGTGACTGGATCGTGCCGCGGATCGCCGGGATTCCCAGTACGCACAAACCGCCGGTGACGCACTGGCTGATCGCCTTGTCGATGGCGTTGTTTCAAAGTGACGCGGAATGGGTCGTCCGCTTGCCGGCGGTGGTGGCCACAATCGTCTTGGGCCTGACGGTTGCCTGGTTGGCCGCCCGCTTCTTTGGTGACACGGTCGGTTTGCTGGCGGGCCTGATTCAGTTGACCACGATGTATAGCGTGCGCTGGGGGCGACTGGCCGAATGTGACATCATCTTGTGTGCCGCGGTGACGCTGGCCATGACGCTCTTTGCCGTGGCCAATGTGGACGGTCCGCCGGGTCGCCGGTCGGATCGCTGGATCGTTTGGGCTTTTTACGCGACGACGGCGTTTGCCACGTTGACCAAAGGGCTGGCCGGACCGGTGTTTATCTTTGGCGGCACGGTGACCTATTTCCTCGTCACGCAAAATGTTCGTGGCCTTAAATGGTTGTTGTCGCCCGTGGGAATCTTGATCCTGCTGGTGCCGGTCATCGGTTGGTACGCTGCTGCGATCGTGCAGTATCCGCTCATGTTGCACGATCAAATCATGCACCACTTCGGCCGCTTCGAGGGCGCTTTGGGGGGGCAGAAATCGATCTTCTTTTACTTCTACAACATTCCGATGCTTTTGTTGCCCTGGACCCCGTTCGCCGTGATGGCCATCATCGACGGAGTCCGTCGCGGTCAACATTCGGTTCCTTTGTGGCGGCTCGTCGCGTGTTGGTTTTTCGCGGGATTTGCCGTGTTGATGCTGAGCCGCTTTAAGAGCAATCACTACGCGGCTCCACTTCTACCGCCGATCTCGATCCTGGCCGCGCTCGGGCTGCGCGGCTTTCTACGGCAGCGGTACCTGGTCGAACGCCCGCGGCATGGATGGTTTGTCGTGTTGAGTTGGATCGGCTGTGCGATTGGCGCGGCGGTCGTGCTTGCCGCGCGGCCCAAAGGCGCCGCAGGCATCGTCGTGCTGATCGCCGGGATTGGGCTGTCGGTGCCGATCATGCTGTACTTCGAACGTCGTCGGCAACAAGGGTTTCACCTGGCCGCGATGTTCGCCACCGTCTGGGCGTTGTGCATCGGCGTGCAGGTTCTGGTGATGCCGTATCACAACTCTTACGGCGCGCAAACGGAATTGGCCGCGCGGACCAACGGAAAGCTTCCACCGAACACGCCCCTTTACATGGTGCAGTTACCAGAAAATCAAATTACCTACTACCTGAACTCGCCGATCGTGCGTCTGGATGAAGTCGACAAGTTCGAGCAGCGGACGTCGCGGGCCAATCCACAGTACGTGCTCGCTCCGGAGTATGTCGCGAAATCGTTCACGCGGTTGGGCAAGATCGAGGTGATCGATCGTTGTGCCACGATCAATCGATACCTGACCGAGCGCGAGCGGCTGACGCTTGTCCGCTTGGATCGCTTTCCCGCGCCGCGAACGGCCCGCGGCACGACCGAAACACATCGCTAACACGGCGGCTCGCGCGCCCCTGGCGGGTTGTTCATGGGTCACGTCGGAGACTTGCCGGACCGTGTGCTGACATGGGTCGAAACATGACGCAACGCTCAAGGCTCTGGCTCATCTTCGAGCGTGGAAAGAGGGCCCGGGGCGTGAGACCACGATGTCGTGACGCCGCGCATGGCCGGCCGAAATGTTTTTGAGTGAATCGAATCGCGCTGGCTTTCCGGCGCGATGCAAACGGTGGAATTTCAAAAATCCCTCTGAAAGAGCAAACCATGTTGCCGACTCGCTTGCGCGCGCAATCGCCCCTTTTGTCGCTCGTGCTGCCTTGTCTGAATGAGTCCGACGTCATCGCGATGACCTATCAGCGGCTCGTTCGTGCCACCGGGCAATGGGACGTGTCGGTCGAAATCATCTTCGTCGACGATGGCTCGCAGGATGACACGTGGGCCAAGATCGAGTCTTTGTCGCGACAGGATCCGCGGATTCGCGGAGTGAAACTTTCACGCAATTTTGGTCATCAGGCGGCCTTGGGCGCCGGGTTGTCCGCCGCGCGGGGCGATGCCGTGGTGACGCTGGATGCCGACCTTCAGGACCCTCCCGAGCTGATCGGCGAGATGCTCGACAAGTGGCGCGAGGGTTATGACGTGGTCTATGCCCGCCGCAATCGTCGCGAGGGGGAGTCGGCCTTCAAACGCCTTGCCTGCAAGGTTTTTTATCGCATTCTTGATCGTTTCAATCGTGTGTCCATTCCTCGTGATACGGGCGATTTCGCGCTGTTGGATGCCCGACTCGTGCAGACGTTGCTCGGATTCCGGGAACACGGTCTGTTTTGGCGCGGCCTTCGCTGCTGGAGCGGATATCGGCATACGGCGGTGCATTTCGATCGGCCGGGGCGGGCCGGCGGTCAAACGAAATACACGCTGGGAAAACTGTTCGCCCTGGCGACCGATGGGTTGTTGTCGTTTTCCACGTTGCCGCTGCGTTTCGCACTTTTTCTAGGAGCCGGCGTTTTGGGGCTGACTTGGCTGGCCGTTCTCCTGGCGACCGCATGGTGCATGCTACGACCGGGTCCGACCCCTTGGCCGATTCCCTCCGGCGTGCTGACGACGCTAACCCTCGGCTCGACGCAGCTATTGTGTCTGGGCATCGTCGGTGAGTATCTGAACCGCATCTACGACGAAGTGCGGGATCGACCTCGCTGGATCATCGAAAAAACGGTCGCCGCCGAAGCCGCCGCCTCGGCGCAGGAAGACCCTCGAGCAAGGCTCGCCGGCTGACCCGTCCATCTCGAACAACTCGATGGCGCCGCGCCATCGCGGGGCCCGCCGCGATGGCTCTCACACACGTAAAATGGCCTGCTCATGCCACGCGAAGCAGGTTATCCCGGCGGCTTGGCTAACAGTGCGTCAACCGCGGCATCGATGTCTTCCGGTCGATACGTGTGATCCGGGTCGCCGGAGACGAACGTGCGGACCAACTTTCCGTCGCGGTCGTACATCTTGTAGTGCGGGATGGCCCCCGTACTGATTTCGAAGCGGTCGTACGAATCGTCGCCTCCGCCATACTTGCTGATCAGGTTGTCGAATGTGGCGCCATGATCCTTCAAGAACCGCAAGACGGCTTCACGTTCGTCCGGCTCGTTAAGGCTTACCGAAACAACGGCCAACCCGCGGTCGCCGTAACGCTGATGCAGCTTCACCGTGTGCGCGAATTGCTCCACGCAGGGGCCACACCAGGTCGCCCAAAAGTCGACCAGCACCACCTTGCCGCGATGGCTTGCAATCAGCTTTTCAAACGCGGCTTGATCGGCCACGCTAAGCGTCACGCTCGAGTCCGTGTTGCCCGGATTCGCCATGTTGGATGAGTTTGCCGCCGCAGGAAGTTCCGTCTTCGAGCAACCCGGCGTGACGGCGCAAACGGCCAGCGACAGCACGGCCAAAGCCATCACGTTTCCCGGTCGCGGCCATGGGCTTCGCGATAACCAGATGGCAGACATCACCGAGCTAACGGTTTTCACGGGGTTCATCCGATTCATTTCGAATTCCTTCTCACTCAGGCCGGTTCCGTCTCGCTTCTCGTGACAAGAAATGGAGAGAGTATCATGCTCTCGCGCCGTATCGCGAGTGGCCGAAAAGCGCGCCAGCCTCGTAGTCCGCGGCCGACCGAATGCTTTTCGGCGGTACGTATATCACTTGAGAGCAGCCCCTCTTAAAACTAAGACGCACGTCCCTTTTTCAGTTCACACGAACGTCAATCGTACTGAATGCCACAGCCCTTTTGGCGTGTTTCACTGATGGCCGGTTTCTTGCCGGAGAGCGTCGCGTTGAGCGCATCGCGAAGATAGTTCTTCTTGACGCGCGATTCATTCAGCGGGGCATCATCCGGTGCGCCCATGTAGACCAATTTACGATTCTGATCGAGCACGAAAATGTGCGGCGTCACCGCGGCACCATAGTCTCGGGCGACCTTTTGCGTGGGGTCGTAAAGATATGGGAAGGGAAACCCGTGCTGCTTGGCCCGCTTTTTCATGGCGGGAAGCTTGTCTTCGTCGAGGTTATTGACATTGATCGCGATGACCTGCACACCGCGACTTTCGTAATCCTTTTGCAGCTCGATAAAGCGATGCTCGCAGGCCTGTGCGACGGGGCATGAGTTGCACGTGAAAATCAGCACGATCGCCTTGGCATCCTTGTAATCGGATAGGCTGTGTTCCTTATCATCAACACCGATGATGTTTTGAAAATCCGGCGCCTTATCGCCGATATTCAACTTGCTGTTGTAACGGCCGGCGAAACTGGTCGAACTGCCCAACAGCAGCAACAGCGCGGCGGCTGCCACGGTCGGCAAACGATTGAATTTCAACATGCTTTTCTCCTCGAAAATTCAAGTGAGCCGTAAGAAATCAGTGTCATGGTTGCCTGATCCCACCTATTTCACACGTAGCGTCCGTCGCACACCAAGCATCGCCCTGATGCCACGGGTGCCGAAAGTGAGCGTCGTGTGGAGCCTTCTCCATGGGGGGGTGGCCTCAAAGGCATAAGCGGCGTCCGCGCCGCAAAAATGGCTTCATAAGCGCGAGGGCGACGCCGTAAGTGGGGGGGCATTGCCTCAGTTTCATCCGGGTTGGCCACGAAGTCAAATCGTTCTGCTGTCTCCTCAGCGGCGAGGGCTTGAAGCATCAAAACTCAAGACGCTGAAACGAAATACGCCCCGCGAACAACTCACACCGTGTGAAACTTGATCCGCTCCGAAGGAACCTTTCCAAGGCTTTCATATCACCGAGCGGTTATACCTGCCCGGGGGAATGCAAGTTTTGACGGTTCGGTCGACAATTTTTTTTCGATGGCCGGTCGTTGTACGGATCAGAGGGCAGTCCGGTTCGCGCACACCGCGGTTTTTTTCCGCCGGCTCATCTTTGGTTGCGGTCACTCTCCTCGTTTTCATTCGATAACGGTGTGCCCGCCGACCGCATGGTCGACTTTCCGGGGCCGCGAAGCCTTGGAAGCAGAGCCTTGGAAGCAGAGCCTTGGAGGTCTGCGGGGGAGGGGAAACAACCAGGTCACTTGAACCCAGCGCCGGCTAGGCCTGCGGACCGAGCGATTCTTCGACGTTTTCAATGTATTGGCGCAGCCGTTCGAGCTCGTCGCTGACGTGTCGCAGCTTGAGCATGTTCTCGACCCGTTTGACAAGCTCCACTTTATTGACGGGTTTGCTCAGAAAATCATCGGTTCCAGCGGCCACCGCCCGTTCGATGTCGCCCAGTTCGTTCAGCGCCGTGACCATCAGAATCATAATGCCGCGGGTGGCGGGGTCTTCGCGGAGTTGCTTGCAGACCTCGAACCCGCTGAGCTTGGGCATCATGATGTCCAGCAGAATCAAATCCGGCTTGAACCGCGCGACTTTTTCGAGCGTATCTCGACCATCGACGGCCACGGCCGTCTCGCAGTCCAAGCCGCTCAGATAAGCCTCGAGCAGTTCGACGTTCGTCGCGTTGTCGTCGGCAATCAGAATGCGGCTTTTTCTCGGCTCGGAATTAGGCATGATCGCTCCGCGCGCAAACAAAGGTCAAACTGAGTGATGCCGATGATTATAGCGCTTCGCGCGGCGGCTGAGAACGGCGGTTGTCGATCTTCCCGTGATCAGCGCAACCACGGGCCGACCAGCAGCGCCGAAAGGTTGTACATGCCGTGAATCGAGATGGCAACGAAGAACCAAGGAAAGCCGCGTGCCAGTTCGGCCGGTTGCCCGTCGCGAAGCTGCTGCCTCCAGGCCCGCATCAAACCGAGCGAAGCGACTGTGGCGCAACTGACATGCAACAACGTACACCACGTCCAACGATACTGCGCCAGCGCCTGCCAGTCTTCAGTCGTGACGCGTGAAAGATAGACGTGCAAGTAGATCAGGTTTTCGACCGTGGCGAAGCCCAACCCCGAGACGGCTCCGGCGAAAATGAATTGCCACGCGGCGAACAGTCGATACGGTTTCTTCTCGAGCAGATAGATCATGCCCGCTTGCTTGAACAATTCCTCGACGATTGGCCCTAGCAAGACAAGATAAATCGTGCTCCACCAGGTTCGCCGCCCCACCAACAGCGCGCCGGCGACGGCCAGCGGACCGCTCGCCAGCGCCACGGCCAGTGTGATGATTAAGTTGCCCGCCAGCGTCGTACGGCTTCGCTGTTCGGCGAGCCACCGGGCATAGCGTGTCGGGTCGAACTGCTCGGACAATGCCGGTTCGCCCGCCACCGAGTCTCGTAGTTGTTCGTGATCCGACGCACCGGGCCGCGGCGCCGCGGCGCGCTGTTCGGCCGGATCCGCCATCGGTCGCCCGGCCCCCAGCGCGGGCTCATGATGTATGGAAAGGTACTTGTCTTTCACGGCAGGTTTGCACGTTGCCTAAGAAGTACGGACTTGGTTCGAGGTCGAAAGTTGGCTGCCCCCCGATGGATGAAGTCATCGGCCACATTTCCCGCTTCACTTGGTTTTGCCCAAAGGCCGTGACCGCACGTGATCGTGCGAATCCACCTGCCGTGAGCTTGTCGGGCTAGTCGCTCAGCCGCCGCGTCAGATCATCATAGGCATCAATCCGCCGATCGCGTAGGAAAGGCCAGTGCGTGCGTGCCACGTCGACCTGTGCCAAGTCGCACTCGACCAGCAACATGGTTTCTTCGTCATGCGGGGCTCGGGCCAGAACGTTGCCGTAGGGATCGCAGACCAACGACCCACCCCAAAATTCCAGCCCCTTTTCGCGTCCCACTCGATTCGTCGCCGCGACAAACACGCCGTTGGCAATCGCGTGGCTGCGGATCATGATTTCCCACGCTTCGTGCTGACTGGCGCCGAAGGCCTGCTTCTCCTCCGGCAGCCAGCCGATGGCGGTGGGATAGAAGATGATCTGAGCCCCCGCCATGGCGGTCAAGCGGGCCGCCTCAGGGAACCATTGGTCCCAGCAGATACAGGCCCCCAGTGGCCCGGCGCTGGTCGCGAAACTGCGAAATCCCAAATCGCCCGGCGTGAAATAAAACTTTTCGTAGTACCGTGGATCGTCGGGGATGTGCATCTTGCGGTACTTTCCCAACAGCCGGCCGTCGCGATCGAAAAACACCGCCGTGTTATGGTACACGCCCGCGGCGCGGCGCTCGAACAACGAGCCGAGGATCACGACCCCGTGCTCGGCGGCGGCCGTCGCTAGGAGGTTGCTGGTCGGACCGGGAACGGGTTCGGCCTCGCTGAATCGACGATGATTCTCGCTTTGGCAAAGATATCGATGGGTAAACAATTCTTCGAGACAAACGATATCGGCCCCCCGCGAAGCCGCGTCCGCAATCCGCTCCAGCGCGGTGTCGAGGTTGGCCTGTTTAGACGCCACGCAGCGCGTCTGCACCAACGCCACCACCGGCTTCAAGTCACTGACATGGAAAGATTGGCTCATCACGGCGACACGCATTCGGAAAAATTGTCGGAGGACTCAACCTGCTGAACAGGCCGCTCGTGCGTTGGGTGCCGGCCGTGTTACGCCAGCGCCGGTCCCATGGCGAACGGGGTGTCGATCTGCCGGGGCACAACCTGCTAGGATAAAAATCTCCACTCCGCCGCGATGGTACTCGATGGAACGCAATAGATGAAATCGCCGCCCGGTTTGTTTATCACCGGCACGGATACAGACGTCGGTAAAACGTACGTCGCCGCGATGATCGTCAAGGCGCTTCGCGCACGCGGTTGTCGCGTGGGGGTCTACAAGCCCGCTGCCAGCGGATGTTTTGATCAGGGCGATCGGCTTGTGGCCGACGACGCGGTTCGTTTGTGGGAAGCCGCCGACCGTCCGTGCGATCTGGACCAAGTCTGCCCGCAAAAGTTCGTCGCGCCGCTTGCGCCGCATTTGGCCGCTCGCGAGGAGGGGAAGCGGCTTGACGCGGAACTGCTCCGCCGTGGAATCGCCGCCTGCCGGCATCGCAGCGACGTGGTGGTCGTCGAAGGGGCCGGCGGGCTGATGTCACCGCTGGGCGAAGATGAATATGTGGCCGATCTGGCGTGGGAATTCGGCTATCCCCTGGTCGTCGTCTCACGCAACACGCTGGGTACGATCCACCAGACCTTGGCAACCTTGGTGGTCGCCGCCACGTTTCGCCAAGGATTACACGTAGCGGGCGTGGTGCTCAACAACGTCGATCCCGCTGCAGAAGATGCCAGCCGTCGGACCAATCGAGACGAACTCGACCGCCGCGCCATCCCGCCGCTTCTGGCCGAAGTCGCCCACGGCGCGGAGTGTTTCGATCCGCCGGTCGATTGGCTGAAGCTCGCCCGGCGCGGTCGACCAACGACATAAACTTCCCGGCTTTGCCGTGACCAGGCCGTGCTGGGACCGTCGCATCCGCCCGCTGTCGCGACGACTCCGCATCTAGTGGGCGGAGTTGCCTTCAGGCCGTTTCTTCGATTTCGCGGACGACGATGCGGTTGCCCGCGATGTGGACGATCTTGACGCGTCGGCCCCGATCGACGAACGGGCCTTCGGTCACGACGTCAAGCCAGCGGTCGCCGAAGCGGGCCTTGCCCGACGGTCTTAGCGGTGAGTCGGCAACGCCGACGTCTCCTGTTTCGATCGTCGGGGGGGGCTTGCCGGTCGAGGCTCTGTTTCCGACCAGCGAACTTGGCGGCGGCCCGCTCTCGGGCGGCTTGAGCGCCAGCCGGCTGAGTAGAGGGATGTCACCCAGCCAGGTCGTGAGCACCGCGGCGACGACGACAAAAACGGCAAACGAGCCGACCACCACCAGCAGTGATCCGGTCAGCGTGGACAACTGTCGCGTGGTGCTTGGAATGACAAAATCCTGACTGGCAAGAATCAGGCTCGTGGCCAGCAGCAACAATCCCGACACCCCGGCCACGCCGAAGCCCGGCAAGACGAACAGCTCGACGGCGAGAAAGACCAGCCCGACGGCGAACAACACGATTTCAAGCCAGTCGGCCGTTCCGCCCATGAAGCAGCTCCAAAGAATAGCGCGAAACAGAGCAGCGCCGTAAGCCCGCCTACGCTGATGCCCGGCGCGCTGAACTCGATGAACAGGGCCACCAAGCCAACGACGAACAGCAGTCCGGTGACGAGCGGGCGATTCAGAACGTAAACGGCCGTATCCAATCCGCTTGGGCGGAGAACGGGAAGAGGACCTTTCAGTCCATAGCGCTTCGCCAGTTCGGCTCGGTTGCCGACGGTCGCCTCGGCAAGCCCCAGCGCGACGGCGCGCTCGCCGTTGACCTCGAGAAAATGGTCTTTGCGCGATTCGAAAACCGGATTGAGCCGTTCCCATTGGCCGGGATTGGGCGACGCGTCGATCTCTTCGTCGGAAAAAAACGCAATTTCGCCGGTGTTTTTGTTTTTGACCTTGAAAACCACCACGTTCATGTCAGCCATGGCTTCGACCAGCGCCGGCGGGCGGTGGTGGGCCTCGGCGAGATCGCGCATTTTTCGCACCAAATCGCTGCGAATTTTTTCCGGCGCGTGCCGAAACAGAAAATCTTTGTCCATGAAAATCGGTCCGGCGTCGCCCAGCACGGCTTTAGGGTGCATGACGATCTCATCACACCCCAAAGCCGCGATGGCCGCGCCGCTGAGCGCTTGGCGGGGAACGTAGGCCACGGTATGCACGCCCTCGAGCTTGAGCAGGTAATGCGCGATATTGAGGCTCGAGTCGACATAGCCTCCCGGGCTGTCGATTTCGAGGATGATCAAGTCGGCGCCCTGCTCTTGGGCGGCCTGTATTTTGCGGTATAGATAATGTTCCAACAGCGGCGTAATCGTGCCGTCAAAGCGAACGATGACGCCGTGTTGGAACTTGCCGGGTGGTTTTTCGGCCGCCCACGCGAAGGCCGGCCAAACGGCCATTGCCGCCAAGACGACCAACCGCCATCGAGATCCGTATCCCGCGCGGCTGCCGCACTGTCGAACGTCGAGGTTCATAAGACCCGAATGTGTCGAACCGCAAGATTTCGGAAAAGCTTTGTCAGATATAAGGACCCTGCCCGGCCGTTATCGTAGCCGATCTCTTGTGTCCGCGAATCCGCGGCCACGGAGCGGCGTTCACGCGTCGGGGGAGTCGTGCCGGTAGGCAATCACGCGGACGCGTTCGAGGGTGATCAGTCCGGAGCCGATGATCTCGTCCAACCGCGGGAGAAACTGTGCGATGCGTTCCGGCTTATCGACGATTTCGATGATGATCGGCAGATCTTCCGACAGCCGCAAGATCTTGGCCGTGTGGATGCGGCTCGAGGCCCCGAAGCTAAGAACGCCTCGTAGCACGGTCGCGCCGGCCAGACCTTGATGGCGAGCCTCTTCGATGATGACCTCGTAGAGCGCCCGCCCGCCGTGTTTGTCGGCCTCGCCGATGAAGATTCGCAGCAACTCGGCTTCGCTCGGAAGTTTCACCGCTCAGATTCCTCCATTTTACAGCCAGCGACCCACGGTCCAACCAGCCAACACGCTGGTCATGCCGAGTAGATTTTGTCCGCACAAGTTCAGTGCCGCGCGTAGCCACTCGGCGTCGCGCGCCAGCAGACTGGTTTCATGGGCGAACGTCGAAAACGTGGTAAACGCGCCCATGAACCCGGTGAGCACGATGAACCGCGTTTGCGCGCTGATTAAAAGCCGATCTTCGGTCAGCGACCAGACCAGCGCGAACAGAAAACAGCCCACGGCATTCGTGACGATGGTTCCCCACGGGAATCCTGCCCCGAACGCCTGTTGGACGATGCCCGAAAGTCCGTAACGGCACAAAGTGCCGATGGCTCCGGCCACGGCGATCCACGCCAATTGTGATGTCACGGGCGAATTCCTCGGCTGCTTCTGGGCGTTTGGGGCAGGTGGGTTTACGGGCAGATGACGATCTACTTCATCCCATCGTGCGGTATTAAAAGCCGGACCAAGACGATTATCATGTCACGTTTTGCGTCGTGCGTCCAACGGCACATGCTCTGCTTCATGGCGCTCGATGCTTTGCCGTGGACGGTTACCTTTTTGGCTGGCTTGGCGGTATACTGGCGGGAAACCAGCGAGGGAGGGTGTATCGTGATGCGTCGCGCGGCGGTGGGTTTGGGCGTTTTTCTCTTCGGCGTTCTGCCGTGTTTGGTGGCGGCGGACGCCGAACCCCACCACGCCGACGGAGAGCATTTTTTCGAGCAGCGAATTCGCCCGCTGTTGGTCAAGCGGTGCTACGCCTGCCACTCGAGTCAGGCAAACGAGCTGCGCGGTGGATTGCGGCTTGATAGCCGTCCGGGCTGGCAGGCGGGCGGCGATTCCGGACCGGTGATCGTGCCGGGCAAGCCCGAGGAAAGCCCGCTCGTCGAGGCGATTTCCTATAAGACCGACGGCTTCGAGATGCCGCCGAGCGGCAAGCTTCCTGATGCCGAGATCGCCGATCTTACGAAGTGGGTGCGACTCGGGGCCCACGATCCGCGCGACCGCGCCGACGCGGCGCCGGAGAAAAGTGGGATCGATTTCGAAGCTGCCCGCCAGAAGTGGCCCTTCCGGCGGTTGCAGCCGGTCGCGCCTCCACGGGTCGGCGGCGAGTCGTGGTGCCTGACGCCGGTGGACCGCTTCATTCTCGCACATCTTGAAGAGCAACACCTCGCGCCCGCTCCGCAGGCCGATCGGCGTCACCTGTTGCGGCGCGCGTACTTCGACCTGATTGGTTTGCCGCCGACGCCCGAAGAAACGGCCGCTTTTCTCGGTGACGATTCACCCGAGGCGTTTGAACGTCTGATCGACCGTCTGCTGGCCAGTCCGCATTACGGCGAGCGATGGGCCCGGCACTGGCTCGACATCGTACGCTTCGCCGAAAGCCACGGTTTCGAACATGATTACGACCGCAAGCACGCTTATCACTATCGCGACTTTGTCATCCGAGCGCTCAACCAGAATCTGCCGTACGACACGTTTATTCGCTGGCAATTGGCCGGCGATGAACTTGAACCGGAAAACAACTTGGCCCTGATGGCCACCGGCTTTCTCGCCGCCGGCGTGCACAGCACGCAGATCACGAAGAACCAGGCCGAGAAGGAACGTTACGACGAGCTGGACGACATCCTCGCCACGACCGGTTCGGCCATGCTCGGGCTAACGATCGGTTGCGCGCGATGCCACGATCATAAATACGACCCAATCGCGACGCGAGATTATTACCGCATGCTGTCGACCTTCACCACGACCGTGCGCAGCGAAGCCGCCTTGCCGGTGGATCGTGAGGACTACCGCAAAAAGAAGAAAGCCTTCGACATCGAACACGCGCCCTATGTGGCCGCGCTCCAGGCGTTTCAGCGCGACGAGTTGCCCGCGCGTTTGGCCCGCTGGGAGCAAGATCTCACCGACCCGCGATCCGCGTTCCCGTGGGTTGTCTTAAACACGGTCGAGGTGAAATCGGCAGGCGGGGCGCGATTCAAGCGGCTCGACGACGGCTCGCTGTTGGCCAGTGGGCCAAACGCCGATCATGACGTCTATACGGTGATCGTCGAGACGCACGGTTTCGACGTGCATGCCATCCGGATCGAGGCACTTTCGCACGCCTCGCTTGTCAAAGGTGGTCCGGGGCGGGGAGATAACGGTAACTTCGCGCTGACCGATCTGAAGCTTACCGCCACGCCGGTCGAGGGGGACGCGCAGCCCAAGACGGTCGCTTTCGAGAACCCACGGGCCACGTTCGAGCAACCCGGCCTGCCGGTCGCCGCGGTGATCGACGCCGACCCCAAGTCGGGTTGGGCCGTCGATCCGGAGTTCGGAAAATCGCATGCGGCGGTCTTCGATTTGGTGGAACCGATTGCCGCCGCCGAGGCCACTCGGCTAACCTTCACGCTCAAGTTCGACAACAACGTTCGGCACAGCATCGGGCGGCTGCGGCTTTGCGTCGCCTCTCATGACGGTGTGGACATCGGCTCCGCGGCGATGCCCCAACCCATGGTAGAAATCCTCGAAACGGCGCGGGATCAACGTACCGCCGAGCAACAGGCGGCGCTATTGGCGTGGTACGGGACGTTGGATCCCGAGTGGCAGCGACTTCATGCGGCACTCGAGCAACACGCCGCGCGAGCGCCCAAGCTTGAAACCTTTACGGCCCTGATTTCCAGTGAAGGCGTTCCTGCCGTGCGGCTGCACACGCAGGGGCCGGACTTTTACGAACAAACCTACTTCCTCCGCCGCGGCGATCCGAACCTCAAGGGCGACGTGGCCACGCAAGGTTTTCTACAGGCGCTAACCAGCCCGGGCTACGAAGCGGCGCGATGGCAAGTCGCCCCGCCGAAGGGTTGGCATACTTCGTATCGCCGCCGGGCCATGGCTCAGTGGATCACCGATGTAGATCATGGCGCGGGCCATTTGCTGGCCCGAGTGATCGTGAATCGCCTTTGGCAGCACCACTTTGGCCGCGGGATTGTGGCCACTCCCAATGATTTCGGCGCGCAGGGCGAGTCGCCATCGCACCGGGAGTTGCTCGATTGGCTGGCCGAGCGGCTCATTGCCGAAGGCTGGCGGTTGAAGCCGATTCACCGTCTGATGATGCGCAGCGCCGTTTACCGGCAGTCGTCGCGCTTCGACAAAGCGATGGCCGAGATCGACCCGGGCAACCAGTCGTTGTGGCATTTTCCGGTTCGACGAGTCGAGGCCGAAGTCGTGCGCGATGCGATGCTGTCGGTCGGCGGATTGCTGGACGAGCGGATGTTCGGTCCCGGCACGCTTGATGAATCGAGTCGGCGAAGGAGCATTTATTTCACCGTCAAACGCAGCAAGCTGGTGCCGATGATGGTGCTGTTCGACGCGCCGGATGCCTTGGCCAGTCAGGGCCGACGTCCGAGCACGGTGGTCGCGCCGCAGGCACTGGCGATGATGAATTCACCCCACCTGCGCCAGTGTGCCGAAGCGTTTGCCCGGAGTATTCAATCGAAAGGCAAGGCCTCGTTGGCCGAGCTTGCCCGGGCAGCCTATCTGGCGGCGTTGGCCCGACAGCCGACGGCGGCCGAATCCGAGACGGCCGTGGCTTTTCTCGGCGAACAAACGGCTTCGTACGAGGCCGCTTCCGCGAAGGATGCCCGAAGCCTCGCGCTGGCCGATTTCTGCCAAGTGCTGATGGGACTGAACGAGTTTATCTATATCGATTGACCTACCGGTTTTCCCTGAGCGATTTTGAAACAGGTTTCAACGATCATGAATAAGCGACCGCACCTCATTGCTCAGCCGTCCGCATCGTTTGCCACACGTCGAGAGTTCCTCTGTCGCGCCGGCGGCGGACTGGGCCTGTTGGCACTGGGAAGTTTGATCGCTCAGCCGGAGCCGCGGCCTGCTTCCGCGGCCGACTTGCGGTTAAGTCCGCTGGCGCCGCGACCCGCACACTTTCCCGCCCGGGCCCGAAGCGTCATCTGGCTGTTCATGAACGGCGGCCCCAGCCACGTGGATCTCTGGCAATATAAACCGGAGCTCGAAAAGCGAGACGGGCAGGAGCTGAAGGGCTTCGATCAGAACACCGGATTTTTTACCGATCAGGTTGGTCCAGTCATGCGGTCGCCGTTCAAGTTCGCCCAATACGGTCAGTCGGGTAGTTGGGTTTCCGAGGTGTTCCCGAATCTTGCCCAACGCGTGGATGATATGGCCTTCATTCACTCGTGCTATACAAAAACCAACAACCACTCGCCGGCGTTGTTTCAGATGAACACCGGAATGAGCCGCATGGGGTTTCCCTGTGTCGGCGCCTGGGTTACCTACGGGCTGGGAACCGAGAACCAAGATTTGCCGGCTTTCGTGGTCATGAACGATACGTTGGGTCGCGGCCTGGCCAAGGGCGGGGCCCAGAACTGGGGATCGGGTTTTCTGCCGGGAGTTTATCAGGGCACGGCCTTAAACGGCCGGGGAACGCCGATCGAAAATCTCGACCGCCTGCCGAACCTCAGCGCCCAGCAGCAACGTCGCCAGCTTGATCTCTTGGCCCGGCTCAACGGAACCTTGCATGAGCAGCATCCCGAAGAGGCCGCGCTCTCCGCAAGGGTTCAAAGCTTTGAGCTGGCCTACCGCATGCAGATGGAGGCCCCCGAGGCCTTGGATGTTGATCGCGAAGACCAAGCCACGCAAACGTTGTACGGCCTGGATAACAAAAAATGCACGCATTTTGCCCGGCAATGCCTGGTCGCCCGGCGACTGGTCGAGCGGGGCGTTCGCTTCGTGCAAATCTACAGCGGTGGGACGGAAAACGAGAAAAGCTGGGATGGTCATCGGAACATCGAAAAGAACCACCGCGGTTTCGCCGCCGAAACGGATATTCCCATCGCCGGGCTGCTTGCCGATCTGAAGCAGCGAGGGCTGCTCGATCAAACGCTGGTCATCTGGTGCGGCGAGTTCGGCCGCTTGCCGATCGTGCAGAAGGGCGGCACCGGACGAGATCATAACCCACACGCCTTTACCACGTGGATGGCTGGTGGCGGGGTTCGCGGTGGGGTGCACTACGGTGAGACCGACGAACTGGGGCACAAGGCCGTTGAAAATCGGGTGGGTATCCACGACCTGCACGCCACGATCCTGCACTTGCTGGGGCTCGACCATAAGCGGTTGACCTACAAGCACAACGGCCGGGAATACCGATTGACCGATGTCGAGGGCAACGTCGTCCAGGGCATTCTGGCCTGAGAATCGTGTCTTCTGAGTCAGCGTCAATCGGAACGCATCACCCGCACAAATGTGCGTTTGTGATACGCAGCGCGGCCGATCGTGGCGCGCTGGGGCTTTTCCCGCACGGCGCATCGGACTTCGACCCATCTCATGCGTCGCGCGAGCGATGAGCTCACTAGCGTGGGAAAACCTCGACGCCGGTTTCTTTCCGAAGACGTACCACAGTCGCACGTCGCGTTTCGTTGAACGGCTTTGCCGTGGCCGCTATATTTGAAGTTGACCTGCCAAGCGCGTTTCCCCCCTCGCGCGTGAATCGGTGTGATGATGCTGGAGCCCGCCATGAATCTTGTGAATTTCCCACGTCTACGGCGGCTGGTGTGGTTGACCATCGTGGGCGTTTTCTTCGCGATCGGAGTTCGCGCGACGCGCGCGGAAGAGCCATCACTGGCGCTCAAACGCCCGCAACTTCCGCCGGCCGATCCAGAACACGGCATGACGCATCCGATCGACCGGCTGCTCGTCTCCTATTTCAAACAGCATCACGTCCAAGCGGGCGAGCCGGTGTCGGATCTGCGCTTCATGCGCCGGGCCTACCTGGATTTGATCGGGCTGATTCCGTCACCGGAGCGGGTTGATGCATTTCTTCACGACCAGAGGCCCGACAAGCGTGCTCGGTTGGTTGATCAGCTGCTCAGCGATCGGCGCAACTATGCCGACCACTGGATGACGTTTTGGAACGACGCGCTGCGCAACGCTTATCGAGGCACGGGCTACATCGACGACGGTCGCCGGCAAATGACCGAGTGGCTTTACGCCGCGCTGTATGACAACAAGCCGTACGACCGCTTCGTGCGTGAGTTGATTCATCCGGTGCCGGGTTCCGAAGGGTTTACCCGGGGAATCGTGTGGCGCGGAACGGTCAACGCCAGCCAGATTCCCGCCATGCAGGCCGCGCAGAATCTGTCGCAGGTTTTCTTGGGCACGAATGTCAAGTGCGCCTCATGCCACGACAGCTTCGTGAACGATTGGAAGCTGACCGATGCCTATGCCCTGGCGAGTGTGTTCGCCGAGAAGCCGCTTGAAGTGCATCATTGCAATCAGCCGACCGGCGAAACCGTGTCGCCGGGATTCATCTATTCCGAACTGGGAACGATCGAAGCGGGCGCTTCCCCCGACCAGCGAACGGCGCGATTGGCCGAGTTGCTCACAAGCCCCGGCGACGGGCGGTTCGCGCGGACCATCGTCAATCGCCTATGGGCGTGGTTCTTCGGTCGCGGGCTGATCGAGCCGGTTGACGACATGGACGGCGAACCGCTCAGCGCCGAGTTGCTTGATTATCTGGCGGCCGATCTGGTCGACCATGGATATGACTTGAAGGCGACCATGCGCCGCATCTGCATCTCGCGCGCGTATCAGCTTCCGTCCGTCGGCACGCCGGCACCCGACGAGACGGAGTTCGTCTTTCACGGGCCGATGGTTCGACGGATGACGGCTGAGGAGTTTGTCGATGCCGTGTCGGCGGTCACGGGGGTTTGGCAGGCCGTCGGGCCGGAGATGCTCAAACAGGACGGACGCGGTCAAGGCGGACAACTTGTCGGCGTTTATCGAGTGCGTGGCCCGGTCAAAGACGAGATGTGGCCGCCGGGGGAACGTGCCGCACTGGCCATGTCCGACGCCTTGCAACACGCGCTCGGACGCCCGTCGCGGGAACAGGTGGTCACGCGGCGAGATTCGATCGCCACGACGCTCGAGGCCTTGGAACTGAACAACGGCGCCGTGCTTGATCGTATGCTCAAGCGCGGCGCCAAGCGTTGGTTGGGGCGAAACGAAGCGTCGCCTGACCGCTTGATCGACGATCTTTACCGCACGGCGCTCGGCCGTGATGCGAACAAGTCCGAACTCGAGGTCGGACGCCAGCTTGTCGGCTCGCCGCCTAAAGAGTCGGGCGTTGAAGACCTGCTGTGGGTACTGTTCATGCTGCCTGAGTTTCAATTGATCTATTAGTCAAGAAAGCCGTGGCTCGGATGAATCCAGTCAAGCAATCCAGTCGCCGTGATTTTCTCAAGACCGCCAGCGCGGCCACGCTTTCCGCGCTGGCCGCCGGCGCGCCGAAGATGGCTCGCGCCGCTGAGGCCGACACGCCCACCCCGCCTGCCACCGCGGACGCCGTGATCGTGCTGTGGATGGCCGGCGGCATGGCACACACCGAAACGTTTGACCCAAAGCGTTACGCGCCGTTCAAAAAGGGGATGCGGGCCGAAGAGGTGCTCAGCACGTTTCCGGCGATTGATACGGCGGTCGACCAGATCAAAATTTCGGCCGGTTTGGAGCAGGTGGCCTCGATCATGGATCGCGGAACGCTGATTCGCTCGGCGGTGGCCGCCGATCTGGGGAAGATCCTTCATTCGCGGCATCAGTTCCACTGGCACACCGGTTACGAGCCGCCGCTTACCGTGGCCGCGCCGCATCTGGGTGCCTGGATAGCAAGCATTCTGGGGCCGAAGAATCCCGCCATGCCGGCTTTTATTGATATCGGGCAGCGATACGAGGGTAACGGCGAAGCCGAAGAGCTGAAGGCCTTTCAAACGGCCGGATTCCTGGGTAGCGAGTTCGGCCCGTTTCGAATTCCCGATCCTCAGCAAGCGGTCGAAGCGGTGCGGCCCGCGCCGGGAGTCGATCTCGGACGGTTTCAAAACCGTCACCGCGCGCTGCGCCGGCTTGTCGAATCCAGCCCCATTGGCCGGCAAGGTAGCGATTATCAAAAGGAGTCGCTGCTACGGGCCATGGAAAATGTTCATCGTCTGATGAGCTCTCCGGCCGCCAAGGCGTTCGATCTTTCGCTCGAGCCGAAGGAATCGCTGGATCGTTATAACACCGGTCGCTTCGGGCTTGGCTGCTTGCTCGCCCGGCGGCTGATCGAGTCGGGGGCACGCTTCGTCGAAGTGACGACCGAGTACGTTCCTTTCCTGGGATGGGATACTCATGACAACGGTTTTACCCGCGCGCGGGATTTGAAAAAGATGGTCGACGGGCCGATCGCCCATTTGGTTCGCGAGCTGGAAGAGCGCGGCCACCTGGACCGCACGCTAATTGTGCTGGCCAGTGAATTCAGCCGTGACGCGCTGGTCGAGGGCAAACCGGGCAAGCCGGTGCCTAACCAGGTGAAACAGCCAGCCGTGATCGAGGAGTTGAAGTATTACGGCATGCACCGCCACTTTACCGGGGCCGGTTCGGTGCTGCTCTTCGGCGGCGGGATCAAACGCGGCTTTCTCTACGGCCGTACGGCCGTAGAGCGCCCTTGTACGACCATCGAAAACCCGGTCACCGTGACGGATCTGCACGCCACGATTTATCGCGCGTTGGGGATCTCGCCAAAATACGAAGTGGAAACCGAGCAGCGTCCGTTCTTCGTGACCAAGGACGGATTGGGCAAGCCGGTCGAAGCGCTGTTCGCATAAGCCGTCGCCCCCGCCCTGATGTTTCCAAGCCGCGTCACCACTCAGTGCGAGTTTGACGCCGGTATCTCGACGATCCATGCTCGAAGCAGTTGGTACGACCGTTGTCGAGACAAGGAGCCCTACCACGATGCGCCGCGCCTGCCTGCTTTTCGTGATCACGCTAAGTTTCATTTTCCCCGCGATTGTCAGCGCCGCCGAGCTGAAGGTCCATCGGCTTTTCGGCCCCGAATCGCCCGGACGATACAAACACCCGGCCTCGATCACGCAGCTAGATTCGGGCGACTTTTATCTTGTTTACTACGGCGGAAGCGGCGAGTATGGCGCGGATACGGCCGTGTACGGATCGCGCCGCAAACGAGGTTCGAGCGATTGGTCGCCGCCGAAGGTCATCGCCGATACGCCGGGTCGTTCCGAGGGAAACGCGGTCGTCTGGCAGGCTCCCGACGGCAAGATTTGGCTGTTCTATCTGACGCGCTACGGAAAGACATGGTCGACGTCGCGCATCAAGGCAAAACTTTCCATCGATGGTGCCCACACATGGTCCGACCCGCTGATGTTGGCCTTCGAATTGGGCATGATGGTTCGCGCGCATCCGATCGTGCTTGCCGACGGCGACTATCTGCTGCCGGTCTATCACGAGACGGGCAACGACCGCGAATTGGTCGGTGACGATAGCACCTCGCTTTTTTTGCGATACCACCGCGCGACCGGCGTTTGGAGCGAAACCAACCGCATTCACGCCCGGTTGGGTTGCATCCAACCCGCCGTGGCGGCGATCAACGATAAGGATCTCGTTTGTTACTGTCGCCGTGGCGGAGGCTACGAGCCTCGCAACGACGGCTGGCTGGTTCGCAGCCAATCTCACGACGGCGGGCGCACCTGGACCGCCGGCAAGGAAACCAAGTTTCCCAACCCCAACGCGGCGGTCGATTTCATCCGGCTTCAAAACGGGCACCTGCTGTTGGTCTATAACGACAGCATGAATGATCGCACGCCGCTTTGCGTGGCCATCTCGACCGATGACGACAAGTCGTATTCCTACCGGCGCAACATCGCCGAGGGCAAAGGGTCGTTCGCCTATCCCACCGCCATCCAAGCCCACGACGGCAAGATCCATGTCATCTTCACTTCGCACGACCGCACGGTGATCAACGAAGCGGTGTTCGACGAAGCTTGGGTTCCGCAAGCCAAGCCCGCGGGTCGATCGACCGGTCCGTGATGGCCGATCATCATGAAAGCCGACCTAGCCGGGCTCTTCCTCCCAGCCTTTGGGTCGGTAGCCACCGCGGGCGTAGAGAAGTTGCCAACTTGCCTTGCCCGTCTGAGAGTTGACGTTTCGTAACATGAAAACTTGGGCGAAAAAGGTTCGTCGCTGGCTTCCTTGGCCGTAGGTGATCGCATAGATGAGTTCCAGGGAGTCCGCCTCGCGCGAGGTTCGGTGGTCGTTCGTGCGATAAAAGCGAACCTGTGCTTTGCGGCCCAATGCAAGCAGCGTTCGCACCAAAGGGCGCGTGAGCCATGTGTGGATTTTCCTCCACTCGTCTGGATCCCGGCGATAAAAATCCCACGGATCTTTCCCCAACCGGCGGCGGTCCTGTGGAGGCAAGGTTAACTGGAAAGCCCGGGGAGGATCGTTGTCACGCAGGAATTCGAACCATTGTCGCGCCACGGCACGTCCCTCGCGCTCGATCGTCCAGCGGTAGCTGATCCACCGCGCCGGTCCGCCGATGCCGAAGACGACGGCCGCCGTCAGACCGACCCAGGCGGCGGACTTGCCGACCAAGTGGGGGGCATAGCGGCGAATTCGCCAGAAGGCGGCCAGGCTTAACAACAGGGCAATGGCCGGCACGACCCAGAACCCGGGCCCGATCAACGCCACCGGCGCGACGGCTCCAACCGCCAAGGCCAGAATGGCCAAAACGCTCATCGCGCGGTAATCGCCCACCGGCTCGTCGCTAGGTCTTGGTGCCTCGACCGATCCCGAATCCGCCATTGACTATCGCCATGGATCGCCGAACCGCGATCCCCGCCGGCCTATAGAAGCTGCGGCAAGCGAGTCGTCGGCCGCAAAACGATGATCGCCAATTCGGCTACCATGCCCAGGACGCTACCGACCCCTGCCGAAACTGTCAAGCGAAGCCAAGCGACAGAACCAACAGAAAAAAAAGAGGCCACAGACGGCAAAAGGTAAGACAGCGGCTTGAAGAATCGGCTTGACGGAGTGGGCAGGCCGTCAACCGAGCTGGGAACAAGACGCCGACTGTCTTCGCCTCTGCCGTCTGTGGCCAGGCTGGGTAGTCTCTCTCGCGGGATGTCTACGCTACTTGAGTATCTCGCTGTCGGGATAATAGCAATATCCGTGCCTCAGATGGGTTTCAAAAGTCTGGTTTTACCTTCGATTCGTACCACCGTAGGCTAGCATTCCGAGGACAACAATTCTTAAGTAATTACTAACCAATGGTTTGAGATTTATTTCCACGTCACGTGCATGCCTGAAATAAA
>Ga0114931_10001215_pt1 | contig 32826 bp, 33 predicted proteins | sample 2SBtaG_FD_89579 | JGI IMG/M metagenome (GOLD analysis project Ga0114931, IMG submission 89579) | Deep subsurface microbial communities from Kolumbo volcano to uncover new lineages of life (NeLLi) - 2SBTROV14_V59a metaG | ecosystem: Environmental > Aquatic > Marine > Volcanic | place: Kolumbo...
CCGAAGCATCAATAACAGTATCAGCAACAACACTTAAATTTTTTCCTATTGTTGTAATTTTTTCATCTTCAATATAAATATCGGCTACATAATCCTGTTCCGCAGTTATTATTCTTCCGGTTTTAATTAGTGTTGACATACTCAATCTCCGTTTATTGTTCCCATAATTTCTCTGAAACTATTTAAAGCCGCCTCAAAGTTTTCAATCGATTTATTTTCAATTGTAGCACTTCGTTACTTGCCGTTAATTTTATTTGTCCGATTAAGGAGTTTATGTACACCGTCAAGTCTCTTTTCATTTTTTCCTCAATATTATTACTTCACATTTCACGCAAAGTCCGAAATGATTTCCTACGCCAAGCTCGCTAAGTTTATAAATTATTTACAATCCGATGAACACCATCTTTAAGTCATCTCGTATTGAAATTCATTAATAATCCTAATTTTAAATTAGATAACTTCAAATATGTTAATAATTGAGCGTAATGAATTGCTGCTAAGTTTTTAACCGATTTTATTTTAATTAATAAATCTTATCTATATCTGACATTCAATTTAATTTTTTTATAAATAAAAGGCATAGGATAATACTGTTCTACATCCAAACCAATCTCTTTTAAATCAAATGCCAAAGCAAATTCTAATCTCAAGATGCTGCGCATAATCCGTGTCCCAAATTTTTTATACAAATTAATTGCAGTTCCAATAATTTTCTTCGATATTTCATTCTCTGTCATTTAATCTACGTTATCTTTGCGTTATCGTCTTTGCGTGCTTTGCGTGAAACCAAACTTAAAATTGACCAACCTGTAGTATTGACAACTATTCGGCAATCACCTAATGTCTCATTTTTCAAACAGGAAACATTCTTTTCGCTAATATTCAAGAATTGTATAAAATTAAGAAAATTTATTCAAACTTTAATATTTTCAAATATATAACTCACAATATACTTTAAGATGAACTCCTTGCGTTTTCTTTTTATATTAAACTTATTGAAGAAAAACAGATGTCGATATTGGAAAGGTTATTTTCTATATTCTTTGTATTGAATTCTTCTACATTTCTTTTAAGAATAATTTATGATAACCGCAAAAACTATCTTTAAAAACAAAAAGCTCGATTTCAGTACAAAATCAAGCTTTTCTAGTTGTCCCGCCAGGGTTCGAACCTGGACTCTTCTGATCCAGAGTCAGACGTGTTGCCAATTACACCACGGGACAATTAATAAGAGCTCAAAAATATGGAAGTAGCGTTGTAAAATCAATAAATTTTTGCTTCAATGTTCAATTATTTCAACTCTATTTTTTCGCGGTTCCGACCATTCACTGAGTCTTTTAAAGGCATTAAAATCAAGATAGCCGTTGCCATACCACAATCTTGTTGAACTTGAAGATCTATCAATTGATGTAGGCTTACCAAGTAATTTTTCGACTTCCTCAATTGTCATATATCTTTCCAGTTTTCGCCAATTTTCTTTTGTTGCAGTTCCCTGCTTGACAGATTTTTGAGTTAGTATTTCAATTCTGTGGCTTAGCTTGGAGATAATATCATTTTTCTCCGAAAGTGAATCCTGAAGATTTGATATTTCAAGTTTAAGGGAATCAATTTCCCGGCTGTTTTGTGCTTTGATTTCAATTCCAAATGAGAAAAGAAAAATTAACAATATGTAGAAAAGTTGTTTCATAATAAATTAATTTAATTTACTGAAATATACTTTAACTCAATTAATTTTGCAGGTTTTATTACAAAAAAATCATTGTTAAATCTATAGTGTTTAAACTAATTTTTTTGGTATAACCACGAATTTAATGGTAACTAATCAAAGACATAATATTTCCTGTGTTTTTTAAAAATGCTTGGATTGATTATTTAGCTAACATCACTTTAATCATACGTATTTTTACATTGAACTACTACGTAGTTCTTTGGCTATTCTTTTTTCTTTCTTTACAAATATTTAACCACTAACGTGGTTAAGCAACAAAAAACTTTTTCCCTGAGTTAGAAAAGGGGATTCCCAACCTTAGGTAAATAATTATATAAACAGAACTTAATCTTTTCTAATATGTATTTTTTTTAATTCTCTCCGACCGAAAGACAAAAAATAACTACGTTATTCGCAGGACTCTGTGAGGTGGTTAAATGTTTGTCCCCCGGACACTGTGTGTAAAACACAATAAATTTAATAATGCCGAACTACGTAGTAGTTCTCGCAGAATCCAGTGGACTATGTTAAAAAACGACAATTTATTTTTTTAACATTTCAAACAACTGTAAATATTCTATCCTGATTCTACAACTCTTTTGATTATTTTTAATGCTTCCGTTAAATTAACAGTAGTACCATTTTTTTTAAAGACGTTTTTGTAATCAAGAAAATATTAATTTCATTGAATTATTATTTTAGATTTAGGTAGTCTGTGTAAAAACTTTTCACAGAATCTGCGATTGTCTTCTTACTTTATTGTTTAATAGTGCAACTTCGTTGGGCTTTGTCTTTCCCAATTAAATTATTCTGCTTATATTAGTTATTATGAAATTAACAATATCACTTTTTATACTGTTATCGACTTCATTACTTTTAGGACAGCATTTTGAAAAATCTATTGGCGATTTTAACAGTGCCGGTTCGTTTTCTATTAGCCCTACAGGAGCAATTTTTGTTACCGATTTGGAGAAAAACGAGCTTATAAAATTAAATCAAAACGGTAAAGTAATTGCTTTTGTCGGTGGTTTCGGATGGGATAATTCGTCCTTTGATAATCCTGTTGATGTTTATGCAAACACATTGCGGATTTATGTTGCCGATAAAAACAATAATCGTATTCAAATTTTTGATAAGTACTTAAACTATTTGTCGAGTTTTTCAAATGAAAAGTTAGAAGGTGATGAATCCTTTGCATATCCCAATGGTTTCGGAATCTCCAATCAAGGCGATTATTTTATTTTAGATTCCGATAATAATCGTGTATTAAAATATAATTTAAATGGTACTTTTTTGATTAAAATCGGAGATACTGATGCAGGACATTATACTCTCTCAAATCCCAAAGCTCTTGCAATATCACCGGACGGAAAAGTTTTTGTGATAAATAACAATCAAATTTTTGTGTATGATCAATACGGCACGGGATTATTAAAAATAAACACGAAGTTTTCACCGGACAATATTAATATAACTTCATATTATCTAACAATAAACAGCGACTCACTTGTTGAATTTACAGATTTATCAAAACCGGCTTCCACGCTCAACAAGTTTGTACCCGAAGAAACATTTACCACGAAAAACAAAATAGTTGAAGCTTCTGTTTTTCAAGACAAAATATATGTTCTAACACAAAAGAATATATTAATATATTCATTAAATTAGTTTATTTTAAGTTGAAACTATTTTTAAAAATCATTTTGTTTACGCTCATCATTATTTGGTGTGCCGGATTCTTGATTGAGTTTATAATCCCCCATTTTGGAAGTGCAGTTTATGCTCTTCCTTTTTTGAACAAATTTTATTCGTTAGTCTGCCATCAAAATCCTGATAAGCTTATTACAATAAATGGTTATTCCACACTTGTTTGTGCAAGGTGCACGGGAATATATTTCGGGTTTTTATTCTCTGCAGCAATATTTATTTTTGCAATTAAAATAACCGAGCCAAAAATAAAATATTTTGTTTTCGCCGGTATTCCGATGCTGTTAGATGTTTTGTTTTATTCAATTGGGATTTATCAGTACTCAAAAACAATTGCATTAATTACAGGACTACTTTTAGGTTCAGTCGGTTTTATTTATTTTTACGATGCTTTGAAAAAATTATATTTTGAATTTAAAGAAAAGAGATAGATGAAAAAACTTTTACCTTCCATTGTTACCGGTTTTGCAGCCGGTGTATTAACAACTGTTCCACTTTTGAAAAATTTTGCTTGCTGCCTTCTTTTGCCTGCTGCAGCAGTGTTTGCCGTTTTTCTCGACCAGAAAGCGAACGGTGAAGATGAAAATCTACTGATGAGCAAAGGTGTTGTAATCGGTTTGATGACAGGAATATTTGCCGCAGTTTTCGGCAGTACTTTTGATATTCTTATTACATACATAGCAAAATCAAATGATTTGGTTTCAACATTTTCCGAAATGCAAAATTTCATTTCCAATTTCCCTATCAATGAAACGATGAAACAGCAAATTACAAATATGATGCAATCAATGGTCAATGATATTACGCATACCGGATTTTCTCTTTTTTATACGATTTCTATAATAGCAAATAACTTCATATCCGATTCAATTTTCGGTGTGATTGGGGGAATGATTGGCGTTCAGATTTACAAATCACGAAAGGCACGACAGCGGTAAATAAAATTACACGAACAAACAGCCTAAGATTAAAACCTAAAAATATAATTGGGTAAAATTATTTGAGATTATGATTATAGCTTTAATATTTCTATTGCACATATTGTTTTTAATTTATGTGTTTATTAAAAAACTAAAAACCGATTCAGTTGGCATTGCTTTTCAGAATGCAATATTTATTATTATCATTTTTTCGGTCGGGTGGACACTAATAAGTTTTGTAACCAATTTATTAATTAACCCGGAAGGATTTGGAAAGTTTTTTAACCGGAATACAATCTCACTTTCTATTTTAACAATTGTTGAAATTTATTTTTATTGGAAGTATTATTCAAACAAATCAACTAACGCAACCGATACGGAAAAACAATAATAGCTTTTTGATCAATCTGTTTCATATTTTTCGGCAGCGGTTCAAACCTCCATTGTCTTAAAGATGCAATTGACACTGCTTCCAACCTGGGATCGGCTTTTATCAGTGGAAAAACTTTACCTACCGTACCGTCAGGTAAAATTGAAAATTTTAATCTGATATCTATTTCCTTTGAAACACCACGGGGATATTTGGGTAAAGTGTAGCTATAAATTTTCCTAATACCGCTACCGCCAAAATCAATCTTAAAACCGGCACTGCCTTTATCAGTTCCCGTTTTTTCGTTTCCTTTACCTTTCTTTATCTTCTTTTTCGAAGACACCTTTTTTGTCACCGCTTTCGTCTTGATTTTTATTTTCTTCTCTCTTTTTCTAATAATATTTGAGGAAAATTTATTTGAAACTTTTGGTAATTCAACTTTTTTAATTTTAGGTTTGGTATTCTTTTTTGCGGTTCGGTGTTTTGCAACGGATTTTTTTGCTTTCTTTTTATTTCCTTTCACGCCCGGTTTACTAATACTTCCATAAGTTCCAAACCCAACTGATACAAACTCTGCCGGTTCGGTTTGAGATGAAACCGTAATGAAGAAGAGAATCAATGCTAATATAACGTGCACACCGATTGAAATAATCCAGGATAATTTTTTCGGATTTCCTTTGTACATTAAATTGATTTTTTTTCTGTTTCAATAGTAAACTTAATTATTCCTGCACTCTTGGCAGAATCGATAACCTTTATTAAAATATCAACAGAGACTCTCTTATCTGCTCTAATAATCAAATTTTCTATTTTATTTTTCTTTGCAGATTTACTCAGTTCAGAAGCAAGAGAGCGCAGTTCAACTCGTTTTTTCCCAATATAAATTTTGTTCGATTTGGTAATTGATACAATCCATTTTGAAGGTATTGTTTGTTCATTATTTTTTGCTCCCGGTAATTTAACCTTTACGCCGGTTTGAAGAGCAAATTGTGATGTTAGCATAAAGAAAATCAACAGCAGCATTACTATATCTGTCAATGATGAAAAACTGAAAACACTTATCGGTTTTTGGGTCATATCAAATTTCATAACTCACCTAAAGTTCCAACTCTACTTCATTTTCTTTTTCACTCGATGCAGAATCCAATTCCTCCATAACATCCACAACATCATTTGAAACAACTTCCATATCAATTACTAATTTTTTAATTGCACTAACGAGATAATTGTAAAACGTTAAGGCAACAATTCCTACAGCCAATCCAAATGCTGTAGTAAGCAATGCTTCCCAAATTCCACCGGCTAAATCACTTGGACTTGCAGAGCCTTGCAAATTTTGAATTTTCATAAATACGCGAATCATTCCTGTAACAGTACCAAGAAAACCAAGCAGCGGTGCAACTCCGGAAATTGTTGCCAAAACCGAAAGTCCTTTTTCCAACTTAAAAACTTCCTGATTCCCGGCACTGTCAATAGCTTCTTTTACGCGTTCGTGACCGAATTTATATTTCTTCAAACCTTTCCGGATTATATTTGCAGCCGGAGATCTCTCTTCCATACAATATGCTGTTGCAGAGGAAATATCTTTGCGTTTCAACATACCTCTTAATTTTACAAGGAAAACCGGAACATTTAACTTCGACCGTCTTATAACAATATACCTATTTACGATAATGTATGCAGCAATGAGAGACGCCAATAAAATAAATACCATCAGCCATCCACCCTGCATCACGATATGTAATAACCTCATTATAATACCCATAAATAATTAAAATTTATTTTTAATTCTAAAATTCATTGCTTCTTTTATTGAGTTAAAAAATCCAATCCGAATTCTGTACCAAGTACTTTTTAATTTGCTCAAATATGTTTTTACAATAAAAGCATTGTAACCAACATTGCGCAATTTTTTGGCATATTGCTCTGCCTTTATTTTACTTCGGCGAGATGAAACCTGAATACTGTATTTACCGTTTTGATAAAAAATGAGATTTCGGACCTGCTTTTCATCCGGGAATGTCCTGTACAAACTGCCAAACTGATTATCTGAAGCCGGTTTTATGCTTCTATCTTTTTCATCATTTACTTCGGACTTATTTCGCGTTTCCTTTTCTACAACATTCTCACCTGTAGATTCTCTGGTTTTTTCCTTATTTTTTACTTTTATATTATTATTTTCTACCGGTCTCAGCCGTTTATGTATTAATGTATCCGGGATAACATTTTTATTTACTTTCGATGTTTCGTCTCCTGTAAAAAATAGAAAGTAAATTCCAATAATTCCAATTAAAACAAAAGCACCTATTAAGCTCCACAATGTTTTACTAATTTCAAATTTCTTTTTGCCGATTTTAGTTTCTCCCTTCTTTTCTTGTTCAGCTTCAAAGTCTTCAGGCGTGTACATAACTGTTTGCGTAGCATCCTGTCCTTTTTCAGTTTCATCGTTTTCTACATCTTCATCTTTCTCTGAATCTTCTACAGTATTATCACTTTCCTCTTCCACATTTTCATTTTCAATCGGGTCAAACAATTCCGATACTTTGTCTTCATCAGTCTCCTCTGTTTCAGAATCTTCCTCGTTAATTGGAGAAGCATCCGCTTCCAATTCTTCTTTTAGTTCGTCGCCCCAATCCCAATCTATTTCTTCGGAATCATCTGAATTTTTATCAGCTTCCTCAGAACTTTTTTCATCACTTTCTACAGAATTGCTTTCATCACTTTCCAGTTTTTCTACATTTGTTTCCTCTGCCACTTCCGTTGAAGGTTCTTCAACCGTTTGTTCATCATTTTCCAATAATCCGGAATCGGCCTCATTTCTTGTTTCTTCAATACTTTCATTTTCAGGTTTGGCACCAAGATTACTATCGTTTGTTTCGTCAACGATATTTTCACTATTTGGTGCTGTTTCCAATTCTTCAGATTTGTTTTCTTTAACAATATTATTTTCTACATTTTCCGAAACGATTTTTTTTAAGTCTTCATCTTGAGAAATATCCGTTTGCTCTTCCGTTTCTTTTTCACTAATGTTTTCTTTGGAAGCAAATTCATTCCAAATATCATAATCAGGTATTTTTTCGGTATTAGCAACAAGTTTATGAACTTTTTCCTCAAGAGTTGCAAGCATTTGTTCGGAATTTTCATTTGAAGCATTCCCGCTCTTAATTCCATTAACGGAAACAACAGGTTTATCCACACTTATACTGAAAACAGTTTCATCAAATTCTAAATAATCTTGATTTGTATTATCTAAATTAAAAGTTAAATACATTGATTTGGAGGATCCGGCCGTATCGTTTTCGTCCGGAAGAAAAATTAAATTTCTTTTTGAAGCCGGTCCTGTTTTTTCGCTTCGTTCTTCACGCAGAAGCGGTTCTTTTTTAAGTGAAAATACACCTATATCAGGAATGTTAATTGCTTCATCATAGTTCAAAATTTCGGAAAGCTTTTTCAGCATCATTTCAAAAGCCAAATCTTTTTCCGATTCGCTTACACCAAGAATTTCGGCAATTTTCTTTTTTAATGCTTCTTTATTCATTTGAATTTATTATAGTTGAACAAAAACTAATGTTACCACATGTAACTAATTCCGCCAATCACATCAAATGGCTTTTCTTTGTAACCAAAATACAAATAATTATTTCTATTTAGAAGATTCTCAAATTTAACATATACACTCAAATTCTTTGTAAGCTCATATTCCACTTCCGCATTCCCGTTGATGTTATCAGGTATTTCAGTTGTATTGGCAGAATTTATATACGCTTTTGAATAATATTCCAAACCAATTTTTAGTTTAAGTGACGATAAAATATTAAACCCGTAAATTAAATTACTACTAATTAATGGCGAATACGGAACATGTTTTTCATTGCGAAATTTTGAATCTTGTAATTTAATATTTCCGTAAAAATATCCGTAAGGACCATTATAAAATAAGAAATTTAAAAATAATTCTGCTGTTTTAATGTAATCCGAAGTCATTATTTCAAAATCACTTTTATTTATTCCGCCTTCATAGTAAGGCATATTTTCAACAGTTTTATAATTAACACCGCCATTAATTTCAAAATATTTATAATATTGATACCGCAATGCCAAAGTGAAATCAGTATTTTTCATTGTAAATAAATTATTAAAATTAAACTTTTTTAAGTATCTGTTTTCTTTTTGAAAATCACTTATAGTTTTGAACTCAGCCGAAGGTTCATATTTAGCAATTAAAGTAATACCTTTATCAATGCTTGCTGTCAATTCTATAATCGGCTGAATTAACAAATTAGTATCCTGTTTGGTATAAACGGCACCAAAATTTGCATTAACAATTTTTGACGGATTAATGTTAATTAAAACTTTTCCTCCGTACATATAATTATTTTTTGAATTTACCGCACTATTTTTTAATGATTGTGTTTTGTAAACACCGGTTCCAAATATGGAAAATCTTTCCCAATTAATTCTAAAATCAGCTTTGCCGTTTATTGTGGTTTCTTCCAAATCATTTTCGTGGAATCTCAAATTTTTAATATTTCCTGACAAAACAAAATTAAATTTCTTCGAAAAATAATTCTGGAATTTAATTGTTCCCGTGGCGTATTCGTTATTTCTTTCCAATTTCGGTGTTGATGACGCAAACAAATAGTATAGTGATTTTTTATAATTTCCTTGTACACTAAATTTACTGCCGGGCAAAAATTTAGAATTACGGCTTATTGTAAAATCACTGCCGAGCTTAAATTTGGTACTGTTAAAATTGGAATTAGGAACATAATCCCGGATATTCAAGCCTTCAATATTAGCATAAATATGTGTGTAGCCTTTGTTGATGTGGTAATTAAATTTTCCGATCGGCTGCGTGTAAATACCGGCACCGACCTCAACCTCGCCATTAAAAAACTTTTGTGGTTTATGAACCAATATTTTCAATGATTGCGGTTTGGAAAACGATGCGAGAGTAAGTTTGTCTGGCGAAATATAAGGTTTAAAATATTTACCTGATATCACAGGAATTAATTTGGGTCTGTGTTTTTTCATTACCGGAAAACTAATTTTCTGCACTCCGGTAATTACAAATTCAGGTAATTCAATATTTTGATTTTTAGATTTTTCTTGTGAAAATATTAATACTGGAATAATTAATAATATGATTATAATTTTTTTGATTTTCATAACTTTCTATATTTGCTTTTGGCTTCCCTACCGTATTCATCATTTTTATGTTTTTTATAAATTGATCTATAAATACTTTTTGCTTTTTTCTTATCTCCCAATCTAACGTAGCAATCACCAAGTTTTATTAATGATTTCAAGTACCATTCCTGATAATTTGAAAAAAGCGACCCAACACGCACAAATGCAGAAATAGCATCATCTATTTTATTTTGTTCAAAAAGAGTAAGTCCATAATAATATTGTGCTTTCGCCCCAAGGTCATCCTTTCGCTTTTCACTTAAATCCTTGAAAAGGATTTCAGCATTTTCAAAACTTTGTCTTGCTAATTCAATTAAACCCATTTCTATTTTTGCTTTTGCACCGAATATGGTGTTACCGTAATAATAAGTTATTTGATTGAATGTACTAAAAGCTTCCGATATTTTCCGGGCATTTAGTTGCGCTTGTGCTTTTGCAAATAATATTTCAGGAACTCTTTTCGATTTTGGGATTTTTGTAGCTTCGCCTGAATAAAGTTTAATCGCTTTATCAAATTGATTTTTGGAATTATAAATTTTACCTAATTCCAATACAGCTGATACTCCGATTTCTGATTTTGGAGACAATGCAATAACTTCACGAAAATTATCTTCAGCAGTACTATCTTCACCAAGCATAGATGCGCTTTTCCCAATCCAGTAATGAGCATTAGGAACACGTTTACTTTTGGGATATTTTTGTATCAGTTCTAAATAACTATTCTCAGCAGATTTATAATTTTCATTACTAAAATAGATTTCACCCTTCTTCATTAATATTTTATCGGAATATTTTGAATCCGCATGATTCTTAACAAATTGATCGATAAAATTAATTGCATTATCCGGCTGGTCTTTTGCAATATAGCAATATTGAATTCCCGATACGGCATCATAAACATAGCTTGAATTTGGGAAATCATCAATAACTTTAGCATAGTAGCTAATTGCTTTTTCATAACTCCCTTTATTAAAGTAACTATCTCCTATTGAATAAAATACAATTGGCTTCAATTGAGTATTGGGATAATTTTTCAATACTATATTATATTCGTCTATTGCTCTATCATAATCACTCTGTTTAAAATACATCCATGCAATAGTAAACTGTGCATCATCTGTATATTTTGATTTAGGAAACTTTTGCTGAAGTGTTGTTAATTCATTTACGGCTTTTGTCAAATTGCCTGTTTTATACAACGCTTTTCCATATTGATAATATGAATAAGCACTTAATCTGAGTTTATTTTTTAATGCAAATAATTCATTAAAAAGTTTGACGGATTTATTAAACTCCTTAATACCGTAGTAACTATCAGCCAAACGAAGTTTGGCGTTGTAATAGTTCCCGATTTTTTTGTATCTGCTTACATAATTTCTAAAATAAAATGCAGCGTTAATATAGTCCCTATTGTTAAAATATGAATATGCTTTCCCGTACAAAGCCTGCCGGATTATATCGGAATTTTTACCCGAAACAAAATTGAAAGCATTTATAGCATTACTAAATTTCCCGATTGCAAAATAAGATTCGCCGAGATAGTAATTTACTTTATTAATATCAACATCAACATTCTTCACTTCCTTAAGAGAATTAAGTATCGATATCGCTTCATTAAACTTATTCAAATAATAATTTGAAACTGCCAAACCAAGTTGTGCATGCTGAATAAGTCTGCTATCGGCACTTGATATTTCCGACGCAATTTTAAAATAATTATTGGCTGATTTATAATTTTTTTCTTCTAAAACAATTTCGCCAAGCAGTGTATAAATTTCACATTTCGGATTAGGACTCGAAACGTTTAATGAAGATAGTAATATCTTTTTAGCCTTAGCTTTTTTATTTCGTTTATAGTAAATACTCGCAAGACTAAATTTTACATTAGATGAGAATTTGCTGTCGCTGAATTTATTTAAAAACTCAGTATATAACAGAACCGCTTTTTTTTCATCTCCTAAATATCTCTTACTTTCAGCACCCCAATAAAGAGATTTGATTCTCATAGAATCAATCGGAGAATCTTTTAATTCATTGAATATTTTATAAGCAGCTTCAAAATTATTTACCTGAAAATCAATCCAAGCTAAACCGAATTTGACATCTTCCTTTTCCAAATCAGATTTAGCTGAGTTAAGAATTTTATTATAAATTTCCGAAGCACTGTTGAACTGTTTTAATCTGATATAAGAATTTGCAAGTAAAAAATAAGCTTCGGATTGTTGTTTATGTGATAATTTTTGAATCAGTGGATTTGTCAGTTCAAGAACCGCATTGTCATAATCTTGCAATTTAAAATAAGAAACACCAATTCTAAGTTGTGCAAGAGGTGCTAATTTACTTGTCTGGTGATATGTAAGCAGTTCATCATAATACGAAACCGCTTTTGAATAATTTTCCTCATATTCATACAAACTTCCAAGTGAGTAAATACAATTCGTAATATAATTGTTTGTATTTGAGTTTGAAACAGCTAAATTTAGAAAATTTTCTGCATCAACATACATATTTTGTTTTAAGTAAGAATTCCCAATAAAGAAATAAGATGAACCGACAAATTTGCTTTGGGGATAATCTTTTATTAAACTGAGTAATTTCCTTCTGCTTTTTTCATATTCACTATTTTCATAATAGAGTGTTCCAAGATTATATAAAGCAAGAGGACGAAGAGAAGATAACTTATAATTTTTAGTAAAGTCTTCTAATCTTGCTATTGCATAATTAACTTGATTTAACCTCACCAAACATTCTGCCATATAAAATTTTGCAGACGAATATAATTTATCGTCAGCAAAATCTTGCGACTGAATTAGCCTGAATTGATTAAGTGCTTCGCCGTAATTCTTCTGTTCATAATATTTCATCGCTTTTTCAAACTTTGATGTCATTGTTTGAGCTTGTACCTTCCAAGCAGATAACGATAATAACAAAAGCAGGAAAAATGAAATTTTAACCAAATTATCTTCTATTAATTTCATGTATGATTATTTTTTTGAATATACAAAGAATATTTTTTATTAAAACATTTCTGAATGTAAAAATATGACTATTTATTATAAAATTAAACTCAATATAGAAACTTCACGTATAATATCGTATTTTTGTTTTGTTGCTACGGTAATTTAGCAAAAACAAATCAATTTCTTATCACCGACATAGGAGAAGACATGAAAAAAACATTAATATTTTTAAGTGCATTTTTACTTTTGGCATTTGCAAATCTTACATTCGCACAATTACCGCAAATTGGACCATCTATTCAAATTGGTGCTTCCGCCGGTTATGCTAAATATAACACCGACCTTATAAGCGGTGGACTCGAGTTATCATCTTCCGCACGTTATGGAGTAGTTGCCCATTTAAGCCTGCCGATTTTACCAATTAACTTTGTAGGATATTATTTTTATGCGCCACTTAACACCAGCAATGATCTTGGTACATCGGGCAATTATGAATATTCTTCGAGTTTAAGCAACATAGGACTTGGCATAGAATTGCCGTTAATTCCGGGCCCGATTAAACCGTATCTCGCAGCAGATTATTTGATAACAAGATTTGGTGAAAGCACATTTACAGCTACACCTGCAGCCGGTTCACCTTCAGTGACTAATAGTCCAAGTAAATCGCGATCCGGAATTGCGTTTGGGACAGGATTGAGATTTACACTATTTCCGGTAATTGATATTGATGCAACGGTTAAATACAACATGAATAATCTTTTTGGAAAAGACAGCGGTGAGGATACAATAAATTCTACAACTGTTATGGCTACCATATTTGTAGGATTGTAACCCAAATTTTTGAATGAGAAAGAAGTTTACCTACAGTTTATATTTAAGTTTTTTAATATTGGAGTAAATAAACTTTTTTCTACATAATTACATCAAAGATATACCGGTATAAAAAAAGCCGGTAAGAAAATTTCTTCCCGGCTTTTTAATAATTTCAAAATAAATATATTATTTTTTATGATAAGAATTTAATTAAATAATTCTTGTATATCATTAACAACTACAGTTAATATCTCAATTGCTTTAATTCATATTCGCAAAGCTTTTTGTATTTTCTGTCTTTTTCCCCGGCTTTAAATGCTTTGATGGCCAATTTTTTTTCACCAAGTCCTTTGTATGCTAACCCTTTATAATAATAAGGGCCTCCTTTTGATATTGATTTTCTATATTTTAAAGCTTTTTTCGCAGCATCCAAGGTTCCTTTAAAATGGCCAAGCTCATTATTAACTTCTGCCAGCATCAAATAAGCTGCATCATAATTTGCACTGCTAACAGCCTTATTTAGGTAATCCAATGCTTTTTTAAAATTACGATTTGCTTTGGCTTCAGCTCCTAGTTTAGTATAGCTTCTCGCAATATATTGATCAGCTTTTCTTTTATATATTTTATTCTTGGTTACTTCTTTGAACTTTTCAAAACTATCAATAGCTTTTAAATAATGTCCTTGTATAAAGTAAATTATTCCCAAGCTATTATAGGCAAAATCAAAATCAGGATTACTTTTTATAGATGCTTTAAATGCAACTTCAGCCAAATCATATTTTCTTAATTTTCTTAAAGCTCTCGCTTTTTGATAAAAAATTCTATAATCTTTTGAAGACTTAAGAGCTACATCATATTTCAATATTGCTCCACTATAATCACCTGACTTTAATAATTTATTGCCGGCATTATAAGACTTGGCAGTTTCCGGACTCATCTCACTTTTTTGTCCTAATGTTAATCCCGATACTAATAATAATATCATCAAAATTTTCGTTAGTACTTTCATCCACTTATCCTTTTGTTAGTTATACGTAATACTTGTGCGGAGAAGGGGACTTGAACCCCTACGCCCGGTTAGGGCACTACCCCCTCAAAGTAGCGTGTCTACCAATTTCACCACCTCCGCAAAAATCGAATGTCCAAAATAGAATTACTCTATAAAAAAATCAATATTTTTTAATAAATTTGTTTATTAAACTAGTATTTCATTACAAAACCAAAAATTTATTATCACTTATACATTAAAATTCTTTTTTTGTTCGTTCATTTTTTATGAATAATTATTTTATTCTCACTACGTTTTAAATATTTTGTTAATATTTATTTTCTGTTAAAAAAAACATAAATTAATTCTTTATATATGACGAAAATTGCTTAATTATTTTAATCTTTTACCGATAATTGTTTAGAAATAATTATTTTTGTTTGTCAATTGAAAATTAAATTAAGAGTCATAATGAATTCCCGTAAAATTAATTTATCTGTTTTTATCTTTATCGTCTCAGCAACAGCATTACTTTTTAACTCTTGCGGTAAAAATCCGGAAGAAATAAAAAAACAAAAATCAATTAAATATTTCAATACAGGAATTATTTTAGCCGATAGTGGTAATTATAATAAAGCAATCAAATACTTTTCGTACACTATTAAATTAAACCCTAAAGATTCACTTGCTTATTATAACCGGGCGGTAGCTGAACACAATATCGGACAATATAAAAAAGCAATAGAAGATTATACTGAAGCAATAGAATTAAACGAAGAGGATGCCGAAGCATATAACAATCGTGCACTTGCAAAAGTAAAATTAGAAGACTATCGCGGTGCAATTGCTGATTTTACACAAGCTATAAAAATAAATCCGAAAGTTGCCGATTATTATTTTAACCGTGCACAAGTACTTAAAAAACTTGATTATGTTGATGGTGCTTGTCTCGATTGGAGCAAAGCAGGCGAACTTGGAATGGATAAAGCTTATGAATTGATAAAAGAAAATTGTAACAATAAATAACAGACTTTTTTTAATCTAAATTATTTACAATTATTAATACTAATTTAATGCTGCCCGTTTTGTAAATCCGCTTGTATTTTCCTTTTATGTTGATATAATTAAGAAAAAAGTATAACAAATAAATATATTAAATTATTAATGAGTTCACTTAAAAAAGTAGTTTTTGATGTTTTGTCATTCTGAACGAATCCGCCGTGGCGGACAGAATCTATTATATTATTGAAGTTATAGATTCCGAAATAATCCGTCGATTACCGGACAGAATGACGATATCGTGCTTTTTTAAGTGGACTCATTAATCTTACATTCTTACTTTTAGGATTATTATTTAATTGATTTTATAAATCTCCTGAAATAGGGCGTAAAGTTACTTCTTCAATAACCATATTCGATTTATTTTGATAAATATCAAAAATTAGTTTTGCAATATCTTTCGGCGACATCATTTTTTCGGAATGTTGTTCCAAAATTTCATTCGGCCAAATTGGCGTTTTTGTCGCACCCGGAAGTAAATTTATAATTCTAATATTTTTATCTCTTACTTCTTCTCTAAGAACATTGCTGTAAGCTAACAACCCTGCTTTTGAAGCCGAATATGCCGAACTGTTTTCAAATATTTTTTTTGCGGCAACTGAATTAATATTAATTATTGTCCCGTTGCCTTGTTCAATCATATTGGGCAAAACCATTTGTGTGGAATAAATAGCACCGGTTAAATTTGTGGAAATAATTTTTTTAACTTCCGATAACTCGGTTTCCTCTGCTTTTGAAAAAGAAGTTACACCGGCATTATTTATTAAACAATCAATATTATAATTTTCAATTATTTGATTATAAGATATTTTAACTTGCTCTGTGTCAGTAATATCCATCGGGACAACAAGAATGTTTCCTTTTTCATCTTTTAACTCTGTTTTAAGCCTCAACAACAATTCTTCACTCCGAGATGAAACTGCAACGTTAATATCCTCAAGAACAAATTTTTCAGTAATTGCCCTGCCAATTCCTGAGCCACCTCCGGTTATCCAAACAATATTTTTTTTCTTATCTTCCATTTTATTTTCTCACAATAAGATTCAAAAACTCAGCCCTTGTTCTTTGTGATTCTCTAAAAATTCCGCGCATTGCACTTGTTGTGGTAATTGAATTTTGTTTTTGAACTCCACGCATCATCATACACATATGATAACCTTCACAGACAACTGCAACACCCTGCGGATGTAACGCATCATTTATAGTGTCTGCAATTTGCTGTGTCATTCGTTCCTGAATCTGCAATCGCCGTGCAAAAACATCAACTATTCTTGGGATTTTACTAATCCCAACAATTTTCCCGTTCGGAATATACGCAACGTGAACCTTGCCATAGAAAGGAATCATGTGGTGTTCGCACAGACTGTAATAGTCAATATCTTTCACTATCACCATTTCATCGTAATCTTCCGAAAAGATTGCGCCATTTAAAACTTTTTCAATATCTTTTCTGTAACCACGAGTTAAAAACTCATAAGCCTTAGCAACACGTTTGGGTGTTTTTAGTAATCCTTCGCGATTCGGATCTTCGCCCATTTCGGTTAAAATTGACGTAATATTTTTTTCCAATACTTCTAAATCCACTACCTATTCTCCCCTGTATTCCACATAATTATTTTCAGTTTCAAATATTTTTATTGAGAATAACTCCCCACTTGGAATCTTATTCTCCAATTGCCTCCAAATACTCATTGCAATATTTTCAGCAGTTGGTATTACATTTTTCATAAAATCCACCTCATAGTTCAGGTGCTTGTGATCCATTTTATCAATTATGTTTTCCCTGATTATTTTTTTCAATATTTTCAAATCAATAACATAACCGGTTTTAGGATTTATTTTGCCGGCAACAACGACTTCAAGCACATAATTGTGCCCGTGGCCGTAAATTCCACTGCATTTGCCAAAAGCATCTTCATTTTCCTGTTCGGAAAATTCTTCATTAAATAATCTGTGCGAAGCACTGAAAACTTCCCTTCTTGTAACGTAAATCAAAACTTACTCCTTTATTGCAAACAAACCGAATTGGAACAAATTCTCAATTCGCTTCGGCAAATCAATTCTCAATTATCAATTATCAATTACCAATTAAGCTTGCATTGTGCCTAAAAATTCTTTTACTTCATTCACGTGATTTTTAACTTTTACTTTAGGAAATATTTTTGCAATTTTCCCTTTTTCATCAATAATAAAAGTCGTACGCACTGTACCAAAATACTTTCTACCATACATACTTTTTTCTTTCCATACACCATATTTCTGATTGACTTTTGTGTTCTCGTCGCTCAACAAAATAAAAGGTAAATCGTGCTTATTAATAAACTTTTGATGTGATTTCCCGGAGTCCTTACTTATGCCAATAATAACAGCGTCTAATTGCTCAAAGTCAGCATACGCATCACGAAAATCACACGCCTCTGCAGTACATCCCGAAGTCATATCTTTCGGATAAAAATAAAGAACAACTTTCTTACCGAGAAAATCTTTTAGCGATATTTTATTTCCGTCTTTGTCCGGCAATGTAAAAGCCGGTGCTTTTTTACCTACTTCAACCATTGTTAATTTCCTTATTTTAAATGGATTTGCTCAAGTTAACAGCAAATCCATTTATTGATTTTAAAGATTTTTTAATGCTTCCTGAATCGCTTCATAATTCGGTTCATTTCCTGCATCTTCCAAAACTTCTGCATATTGAATTATTCCTTTTTTATCAACAACAAAAGCCGAACGCTTTGCAACACCTTTGAAATCAAGCTTCCCGGGCACAAACACATCATAGTAAGCACCGTAGCTTTGGCAGACTTCTTTATTGAAATCGCTCAACAACGGGAAATTAAACTTCTGCTTTTCATTCCATAATTTTTGTGAAAACGGACTATCTACACTGATTGCCAAAACTTGTGCGTCGAGGTTTTCATAAACAGCCATACCATCACGCATCGCACAAAGTTCCTTTTCGCAAACGCCGGTGTTTACCAGCGGAAAAAATAAGACAACTACATTATGTTTGCCTGCAAAATCACTCAATGAAACATCAGTGAGTTCATTACTTTTTAATGTAAAATCCGGTGCCGGATCTCCAACTTTTAATGCCATTTTAATCTCCTAATTTTTAATAATTTAATTTTATATTTTTCAATATTAAACGTATTCCTACAACTTTCTTCCAATATTTACTTTTACTTGGAACTCGATTTCACCTTCCTGAGTAATACGCCCACGTTCTTCCAGCACTTTAAACCAGCTTACTGTTTTTTCCTTGTTTGCCTGCATTACAACTGCCTTGATTGCATCGCTGCTCGAAGTATTTGACGTACCGACTCTTTCAATAACTTCAAATGTATTTGCCATTTTTTATTTTCTTCCTTTTTATTTTTAAAAATATAATCAAACTTAGTGGTTTTGGTTTTAATAAAAAAACAACCTACTTGTCTTAATAATTAAAAATATTTTAGTTGACAAATGTAACTTGTTTATATAATTTAATATAGATTTTATCTAAATCAGATGCTATTTATTATGAAAGAGATATTTGAAGAAGCACATGACCAGTTTAAGCTGTTTTTAAAAAAGGGTAAACACCGCATAACGCCTGAAAGATTTGAAGTTCTCGATGCAGCATTGGAACAACCAGGGCATTTTGGAGCAGATGAATTATTTGTAAGTATGAAGAACAATAGCTCCAACGTTTCACGGGCTACTGTTTACAATACTTTGGAACTGTTGCGGCAATGCAAACTGCTTTCAAGACGAAACTTTGGGGATAATAAAACACATTACGAATCGAACTTTAACAAGCAGGTTCACGATCATTTAATTTGCACCAACTGTGGAAAAATAATTGAGTTCACTACTCCCCAAATACAAAAAATAGTTAATAAAATTTGTAAAGAAAACGATATGGAATATGTTGGTTACTCGTTTAATATTTTCGGAAAAAGTAAAAACCCCAAAAGTTGTTCACATAAATAGTGTTTTTGTAAGAACATTTAATAAAGTAGAATTAGAAAATTTTTATATGAATTATTATTTAATTCTTAAATTATTTAATAGCGAGGATAATATTGTCACCTAAAAAATATACTCCAAAATATCCTTTAGTTTGGCAAAAGGATGATTTTTTCATCGAAATATTTTGTTCAATTCCAAATATTGCAACCGGCATTCTGCTTTCGGCTGGAAATTCAAATTTTATAATTGATCCGGGAGACGGCATTTTAAGAGATTTAAACAAAACACTTTCTTCCGATGATATTTTAATGATTTCCGATATTTTTATTTCTCACGGACATCACGACCACATTGGCGGCGTTTGGTCACTACTTACTTACCTTTCGGTGATGAATAAGAAAACAACTTTGAATATTTATTTCCCGGATGGTTGTGTTGAAATGGAAAGTATTTACACTGCATTTATGCAGGTTTACGGAAAAGAATTATCTTACAAAATCAATCTAAAAAGAATTTCATCGACCAAACCATTCACTCGAAAATCCGTTAAAATTATTCCATTTTTTGTTAATCATAAAGAACCAGGGAATAAAAAGGGCGAAACATTTACTGTTCCTTCAATTGGTTTTAAATATATATACAATCATAAATCAATAACATACGGTGGTGATACTGCTTATTGTGATTCGCTCGTTGAAATGTCGGCAAATTCCGATTTGGCAATTCTTGAAGCCGGAGCTGAGTTCAAAGAAGAAACCGAGCTGCACATGACAATGGAGCAGGCAATCGAAATAGGCGAAAGTGCTAAAGAATATTTTCTGGTTCACGTGCAGGAAAAGAATTAATCACTTAAATTCTGTTAAGCGAAGACGTTCATTAATTTTTTGTTATTTTTAATTTAAAGCATTAAATTAAAAATGGTACTTTCCTGCCGATTGATTTTTTGAGCGGATTTATTGTAAAAAACACTTCCGTTCAAAAACTTGCTTTTTCCGGTCTTTTGTTTTACCAATTCAATTTGAGCTTCTTGTTCCATTTTCATTGCTTGAGCAGCAACATTTCTGTCCTGCGAAGATGGATCCGAAGGTGCCAACGCTGCCATTCTGATTTTCATTGCTTTTACAATTGTTGCTGCCGGTCCGCGTGAATTTTTTGAAGTTTCAATTTTTACGTCTCCGGCAACTGCGTATCTTTCCCCGTCCGGACCGGTTTTGTATTCATAATTCGGAGTACCGATGGCAAGTTCACCCGCTGCACGCCTGTGTGCTTCTTCGTGCTGGTGAACTTGTGCGTCCAACGCTTTTAATCTCCGTACCGCCGCTTTTTCTTTGTCGGATAATTCACTGTACGATTTTATACTACTGAGATGTATAATTGTATTCGTATTGTGAACATAAATCTTGTTTAATATGTTTGTAATTGCATCCATGCAACTTCTTTCATTAATCCGTATGTTTACACTTTATTAATTATCGGTAAAAGATACAAAAAGTTTAGTGTAAAAATACTTCCCGTGAAACAATAAATTATCAACTTGTACAAGTTAATTCATTTTATTTCTGATATGCCAAGGTAATTTCTTTTTTTGAGAGTGTGGTGAAATTACAATTGCAGAGCAAATTGATTAGTTATTATAAAAATTATCAACAACTTAATTAACAGATATTTTATTTATTTTTTTTAGATAAATATCTTTAACTTTTTCAAAATCTTTGCGATATTTTTTTTCAATTGGTTTAGAAGGCGGAAAATCCATTTTAAGATAATTTACCAACTGACCGTTTTTCCAGAATCGCAAATCCAAATGAGAACCTGTTGCAAAACCGGTCATCCCAACATAACCGATTGTTTGCCCTTGTTTCACAGTTTTCCCTACTCTAATTCCTTTTGCAAATCTCGAAAGATGCAAATACCCGCTTTCGTAAGTTGAGTTGTGTCTAATTTTTATATATCTCCCGTTTCCTCGTCTGTACGTTGCAGCAATAACAACACCATCACCTATTGCGTGAACCGGAGCACCGGTTGGTGCTGCAAAATCAATTCCGAGATGTGCTTTATACTTATGAAATATTGGGTGATACCTTCGTCTTGAAAACCGGGAACTTATTCTTGAGAACTTCAATGGTGCACGAAGAAATGCTTTTCTTAAACTATTACCGTTTTCATCAAAATAATCCAATTCATTATCCTGATTAAAATAGAACGCATAAAAGTCCTTTTTAAAATGATGGAATACCGCGGCTTTTATTCTCCCGACAAAACTATCATTTTTATCAATAATATTTTCATCATAAACTACTTTGAAATAATCTCCTTTCCTAAGGCGATAAAAATCAATTTGCCACGCAAATATTTCCGATAATTTTAGTGCCAAATCCGTACTAATATTTTGCTCAGATAAAGTTTGGAATAAGGAATTATCTATTACACCGGAAGCTGTACGTTCTTTATGAATAACATTTTTCTTACCTTCAATTACCTTCAACGTATCGCCAAAATCAAAAATCACGTAGTTAACAGGATCCTTTTCATAAACGATACAACATAACTTTTTTGTAGAATCTTTCAAGCTATATAATAAAAATCTGCTACCGGGGACTACTTTTCGCGCGTTAAATACATCTTTGTCAACACTCGCCATTTTTAAGATTGTTAAGTACGGGATATTAAAAGGAAGAAGAACATCTGCTAAAGGTTTGTTTTTACCGACAATTACAGTATCTACTTTTAATGAATCATTTGAAAAACCGTAATTATTGATATTTGACTTTACCGGCACAATTCTATTCGTATTTTCTTTTACTCTACCACTGCAATTCAATAATAAAAGTGATAGCAGTAGAGATGAAAAGAATAGAAAATATAATTTCATTACTCCGGAATTTGAGGAATTATATTTCACGAAAATATTATTCCTCAATCAGTTTTTCGATAACATTCAAAGAACTTATTCCTTCTGCTTCGGCAATAAAATTCGGTATTATTCTATGTCTTAAAACCGGAACAAGTGAATTTTTCACATCTTCGATTGTAGGGGTGTATCTTCCATTTATGACCGCTCTAGTTTTGGCTGCAAGAATTAAATATTGCGAAGCTCGTGGTCCCGCTCCCCAGCTAACCCACTCATTAACAAATTTATTTGTAGAAATTCCGGGGCGCGTTTGTTTCACCGTATTCACGGCAAAATCAATAACATTATCTGCAACCGGAACTCGCCTAACAATATTTTGATACTCAATGATTTGTTCGGAAGAAATTATCTTTTTTAGTTTAGGTACAAAGACACTTGTTGTCGATTTAATAATTTCAACTTCCTCATCGTATTCGGGATAATCGAGCCAAAGATTAAACATAAATCTATCTAACTGAGCTTCAGGCAACGGGTAAGTACCTTCCTGTTCAATTGGGTTCTGTGTTGCAAGCACAAAAAACGGTTCGCTCAAATTATAAGTATTTCCTGCAGCCGTAACTTTGTGTTCCTGCATTGCTTCGAGCAGCGCTGCTTGTGTTTTAGGTGGAGTCCTGTTTATTTCATCGGCAAGAATAATATTTGAAAACACAGGACCTTTAATAAATCGAAACGCTTTTCTTTTTGAGCCGGGTTCTTCGTCAATTATTTCAGTCCCTGTAATGTCACTTGGCATTAAATCAGGTGTAAATTGAATACGGCTAAATTGCAAATCAAAAACATCTGCAAGCGATTTAATTATTAATGTTTTGGCAAGTCCCGGTACACCAACAAGCAGGCAATGCCCTTTTGCAAAGATACTAATTATTAAATTTTCAATAATTTCATCCTGACCAATAATAATTTTTGCTATTTCAGTTTTAATATTACTAATATCATTATTAAAATTTTTTACTAATTCTACGTCATCTAATTTATTACTTTCAGTCAAATCACTTCCTTATAAAAATATTTTCCAATATATTTGTTTTTTAAGTTTTGCAATCCAGTCATTAAATAGTTTTTCTCGTTTTCTAAATTGCACAATTTTTTTTATATCGTTATAATCCTTAATTAAATCCGGCTTATGTTCTGGAATCCTTTTGTTTAACTTTACAATATGGAAGCCATAAACTCCTCTGCTAACATCCAACCTGGTTGGGAAACTAATATCTCCGGGTTTCATTTTCCGTAATAATTTGTTCATTTCTTCATCCAACTGGCTTTTTTCAAATACACCGATTTTACCACCAAACTTTGCGGTTTCTTTATCATCACTATATTTTTTTGCATAATATTCAAAAGTATTAATTCCCTTAACAATGCTATCCCTTAATGAATTTAAAAATTCAATTGCTTTAATATCAGCATTATCATCTTCTTTTACAGTAATGAGAATATGTCTTGTGTGTATAGATTCTCCACGTCTGTCAATCATCTGGATAATATGAAAACCAACAGGAGATTCAACAACTTTGGATAATTCCCCTTTTTGCAATTTAAATGCTGCAGCTTCAAATGCAGGATAAAACACACCGCGTTTTACCCAACCAAGGTCGCCTCCTTGTGCTTTACTCCCCGGATCATCGGAATATTTTCGCGCAAGTGAATCGAAACTCGCTCCATGTTTAATAGAATCCAGCAATGCTTGAGCAAAATCTCTTGCTTTCTTTTTTGCTTTTGCACTGGCTTTTGGATTAATAAATATATGTGAAATATCAAACTTCTCGGGAATTTGTCCGAGAGAATCCCTATAATTCTCAAAAAATTCCTGAACATCCCTTTTGGTAACTTCAATTTTTCCGAATTTTTCCTGTTTTAACCTTTGAGCCATTAAATTTTTTCTAGTATCGTCTCTCAATTTTCTCTTAATTCTGGAAATTGGCATTCCGTAAGTTTTTTCAAGTTTTTCTTTTGAACCGTATTGCTGAATAAAATAATTTATTTGATTTTCCAATTGAGTATTCACTTCTGCATCGGTTACCTGAATAGAGTCCAGCTTAGCCTTGGCATAAACCAATTTTTCTTCAATCATTTTATTTAACACTTCCCGTTTTAATTTTTCATCATTTGGGTTCAAATGCCGTTGAGCAGCAACAGATGCAACTTGAAAATTTAGTTCCGACTGTAATATTATTTCGTTATCTACAACTGCCACAATTTTATCCAACACTTTCTGTGCTGTCAAGTTATTCATACTAATCAATAAAAACAGCCCAATTATAAATTGTTTCATTTAACTTCCTATTCTTAGTTCGACTTCATATTTTGAGTAAAGTTTATTTATATAATCATGTAATAATTTTTTCTTCCGCAACATCAAATATCTTTTTTTTACCTGATTTATAATAAATGAAAGTTCCGGAACACTTCCTTTTTTAAGAAATGCTTTCACCTGCACTACCGCAAAAACATTTGGATTTATTTTAATCACAATACTTATTTCACCAGGGTTTAAATTTTGAATATATCTTAATAAAACCGGTGGCGAAATTTCAGAGTAATATAAATAATCCTGATTTTTAATATCAACAACAGTAGAATCGGTTCTCATCTTTTCCAATGCCGATTCCCAATTACTGTTTAAAAGAATATTTCTAAATTTTATTGCACTTTGTTCTTTGCTAAATTTAATATAATTTACAACAACTGCATCATCTAAAGTCCTAAAATCATTTTTATTAGCATCGAAAAAAGTATCCAATTTACTCCGACTTATATTAATTTTTTGTTTTTCAACCTTTTCTAAAAGCAGTGCGGCTGCCAACTCTTTTTTCATATCCAAAACTATTGCTTTGTAAACACTGTCGTTTACCACATTTTGATTGATTGCCTCTTTGTACAGCATCTGTGTCTCTACCCAGTCTCGAACAAATTCTTCGGTGTACTTTTTTGAATTTTCGGTTTTAGCCATAAATTTGGCAACATCCTTTTGCAACAGATATTCGTTCCCTACTTTTGCCACAAACTTTTTAGGTGCATCTTTTTCTTTGCACCCCAAAAGGGCAACCATAACAATAATCAATATTAAAAATGTTTTATTTTTCTGCATCAAAAAGATTTTTTAATTTATTGTAATAAATTTTTGGATGATATTTTTGAGCTAATCTGTCTAAGTATTCATTCTCCAATTTCTTACTTTCCAATTCATGATAGAGGCTTGAAACTTCCGGGAGTGCCTCTCTATACGTCTTTTGATGACTCGGACTTTTCTCAACAACTTTGATAATCGACCAACCCCTACCAACTTTGAAAGGCTTGGAAATCTCGTTTTGCTTCATTGTAAAGGCTCTTGCTGCCATTTCAGTTGATTTAACATTAACAAGATTATAAAATCCATTTTTTACTAATTTTTTATTTCGCTTTGTATATCGAGCTGCAAGTCCTGCAAAATCAGCTCCATTTTTCAGCGAATCAACCAACACCTTAATTGAATCTTTTTTATTCCTAAACAATTCATAAAAAGAAACTCTATCGGGCCACTGATATTTAGATTTATTCTTTACATACAAACTATGAAGTTTTGTTGAATCAACTTTTAGTTTCTGCCAAACCTCTTTATCTTGCAATTTGAAAATATAAACTCCGTCCCTATAATCTTGCATCAATTGTTTAAACTCAGAATCAGAATTCTCTATTTTTTTTACTCTTTGAAGAATAAGAATATTTTTTTCAAATTTAGAGTAGGCGCTATCGAATATTCTTTTATTTATGGCAAAACCGTTTATATGCGGCAAGTTCTGCACAAACTTAAAAAAATAATCCGAACTAATTTTTTGTCCGTTAATAGAACAAACAGAAAGTGGCTCTAATTTTTCATGCAACTTGCTATGCCAATAACTGTCTCCAAATGTAACTTTCTCCTTATTTGCTTTAATAACATTACCAACAGTATCAAATTTTTCATAGTTTGTTTCAGCTTTAATTTGGGCTAACAAATTTTTTAAAGCAGTTGGAAAATCTCTTCTTTCGTAGATTTGTGTAAAATGTTTTTCTTCCTGTTTAAAAGTCGGGAATTTTTCTTCACCAAGTTTTTTAATAATATGAAATCCATATCTTGATTGCACAATTCCTGATACTTCTCCCACCTTTAATTTAAAAGCTGCTTCATCAAAAGGTTTAACCATCATTCTTCTTTGTATTAGCCCAAGAGAACCACGATGAGCAGCACTGCCTTTATCATCGGAATATTTTAAAGCTAACTTTCCAAAATCTGCTCCGGCATCTAATTTTGCTTTAATCTTTTTTGCTTTTGCCAAAGCTGCGGCTGTATCAACTTTCCCGCTACTGTCTTTATAAGCAATTAAAATATGGCTTACTTTTATTTTAGGAACCCTTTTTTGCTTTGCTACAACTTTAATTATGTGATATCCGAATCTTGTTTTAACCGGCTTTGGATAAATATGTCCGGGTTTGGTTGCATAAATCGCTTTTTCAAACTCCGGTATTGTTTGACCGGCAGTAAGCCAATAAATATCACCGCCGTTAACAGCGGAACGTTTATCTGCTGAAAATTTTTTTGCAAGTTTTGCAAAATCTGCTCCATTATTAATTTTTCTAATTAAACTCCAAGCCCGTTTTCTTGTCTCAACCAAAGAAATAGTGTCCGGTCTTATTAGAATATGACTTACACGTAATTCATATTTACTTTCGTCATACAACTTTTTTATCGCCGGTTCTTTCACATACTTTTTAAGATAATACGGAACTCCAACTTCTTTTTTATAATCCTCAACTTCTTTTTGAATATCGGGATTTGTACTAAATCCCCTATCTTCAGCATCTGAAGTTTCATTTTAAAGTTTACATAAAGTTTTAGAAAATCCGATAAATCGGTAGAATCTTTTGGTGATATTTTTTCTTCATTCTGATTTTTAAGAAATGCTTTTTCAAAATCTTCGAGTGTGATTTTTTTATTGCCGTATGTAGCAACTATTGTTTGAGCACTGGTTATAGGAACAAAACTTAACTGAAAACATATTAAAACTAATAAACTTTGAATATTTCGCTTCACGTAATAACTTCTCCTATATCAAAAATAATAATCTTAAATTTTACTTATTTAAATGGTTAGAAACAAGGGAAACTATTACTGCCCATTAAAAAAGCAGCAATATATATTTCCAATTAAACACTAATATTTTGAAATATCTATTTCTATTTCATCAAATCAACTTTATACATCCAATAATGCTGTTATCTTTTACTTAAACTTCTACTATTTCGTTCCCAAAAAACTCCGTTTTCATAGCCTTGGATTGTTTTATTAATATCAGCATCTTGCAATCTTTTTTCTGCAATGCAAGCAAATTCTTCGTCAAGTTCAACGCCTACAAAATTTCTATCTAACTTTTTTGCAGTTACCGATGTTGTTCCGCTCCCGAGAAAAGGATCGAAGACAACATCACCTTTGTTTGAAGAGGCAAGAATTAGTTTGGCTATTAATTTTTCCGGTTTTTGTGTCGGATGTTTTGTATTCTCACGCATCGACCAAAATGGGACGGAAAGATCCGTCATCAAATTCGAAGGATATGTTAGTCTGAAATTTCCGGTTTCCTCAGTCTGCCAATCTTTAGGATTTCTGTTTTCATCACGATACGGAGCAATAACTTTCCGTTTTAATTTCACATCATCAACATTAAAAGTAAAGTTATCCGAAACCGTGGCGAACCAAATATCTTCCGAATTATTTTTCCAATTCGTTTTTGCTCCACGTCCTTTTTCGCGTTCCCAGGTAATTCTATTGCGTATTTTAAAATACTTTTGAAGTACAAGGTGTATTGAAGTTGAAGATTTCCAATCACCGCAAAAATAAATAGTTGCATTCGATTTTAAGCAACGGACTAATTTTGAAATAAAAGACTCAATCCAATTGGAATATTCCTCAATCTCAACTTCTTTAAATTTTAAATTATTAAAATTTTTATCCAAATTATATGGTGGATCTATAATCAGCAAATCAATAAAAGCATTTGGTAAAAATTCAACAACTTCAAAAATATTTTGATTAATTGTTGTGTTAATTATCTCTTTTACCGATACAGGATGTGATAGTTTTTTCAATCTAACGGATAGAGTTTGTCTCTCTGCTTTATTAAGTACAATAGTTTTATTTCTACTTGCTTGCTTATTCTTCATTCTGTATGCGTTGACACAATTTTGTTCTGTTTAAAATATTGTGAAAAGTATAAATCCTATTACATCACATAATTTATAATTTGCTAAAAATTTAATAGTATTTATTTTACTTTAAATCCTGCTTTAATATTTTTATCCACTTCAACTAAATTCAGATTTCCTTTTTCATCTTCAACAGCTAACACCATACCTTGTGATTCAACACCCATAAGCTTTGCCGGTTTTAAATTTGCAACCAAAATAATTTTTTTACCAACTAATTCTTCAGGTTTATATGCTTTTGCAAGTCCGCCAACTACTTGCCGCACTTCAAATCCCAAATCAACTTTAAGTTTTAATAATTTATTACTTTTTTTAATTTTTTCAGCTTCAACAATCTCAGCGGTACGCATATCAATTTTTGAAAATTCCTCAAAAGATATTTGCTCAATATCATATTTTTTTTGAATTGATTCTTCAGTTTTGCCCAGCATATTCATTTGCTTTTCAATTACATTGTCTTCAATTTTTTTGAAAATAATTTCCGGTTTATTTAATAAATGCCCTTCTTTCAAATTGGGTTTACCGGCTTTTATCCATTCCACTTTTTCAGCATTAAGCATAGCAAATATTTTTTCAGAAGAAAACGGTATTACAGGATAAAATACTTCTGCAAGTGTATAAATAGTCTGTAGACAAATATTCAATGTTGTTCCACATCGTTTTTTATCTGTTTTAAAACTTTTCCAAGGTTCCGAATCATTAAAATATTTATTACCTGCACGTGCAAGAGCCATCATTTCAAAAACAGCATCTTTAATCTTGTAGCTTTCAATTAATTTGCCGATTTTGTTTGGTGCTTCAGTTAAATAATTTAACATTTCAGTATCAATATTTCCCAATTTGTCCAAATTGGGAACTCTTCCATCAAAATTTTTATGAACAAATGTAAAAGTGCGGTTTATAAAATTACCGAGAATATCAGCCAACTCACTGTTATTTTTTGCTTGAAATTCTTTCCAATAAAAATCCGTATCCTTATTTTCCGGTAAGTTTGCCGCCAAAGTATAGCGCAATGGATCAGGCGGAAACAACGATAAAAATTCGTGTACATCAATTCCCCATCCGCGAGATTTTGAAAATTTTTTCCCCTCAAAATTCAAGAATTCATTAGCCGGTACATTTTCAGGCAAAACAAATTTATCTTTGTTTCCGTCATTCCAAGCCATCAACATTGCAGGGAAAATTATTGTGTGAAATACTACATTGTCTTTACCGATAAACGCAATATATCGTGTGTTTTCATCTTGCCAATAATTACGCCATAGATCATCGTTTCCCATATCTTTGGATAACTGCATACTTGCCGAAATATAACCAAGTACAGCCTCGAACCAAACATAAAGAACTTTCCCATCCGCATTTTCCAAAGGAACTTTTATACCCCAATCCAAATCGCGAGTTACCGCTCTATCTCGTAAACCGTCATTGAACCAACCTTTGCAGTAGTTAAGTACATTTTGTTTCCAATGATATTTTTCGTCCATTTTTTTTATGTATTTCTGTAACCTTTCCTGAAACTTCCCCAGCGGGAAAAACCAATGCGATGTTTCTTTCAACAAGGGAGTAGTTCCTGAAACTTTACTGATTGGATTTAACAATTCATTTGCTTCATATAATGCACCGCATTTTTCACATTCGTCACTGCGAGCTTCTTCATACCCACACTTTGGGCATGTACCTTCAACATATCTGTCGGGCAAAAACATTTCAGCTTTACTATCATAAAACTGCATTGTTTTCTTTTCTTTTAAAAGACCTTGGTTATAGAAACTTGTAAAAAATTCTTGTGCATTTTTGTGGTGAATAGGAATGCTTGTTCGTGAATATATGTCAAAATCCATTCCAAATTTTTAAAATGCAGTCTTATTCATATTGTGGAATCTGTCAATCACTTCCTTCGGTGTAATACCTTCTTTTTCGGCTGTGATTGTAATTGGAACTCCATGTTCATCTGAGCCGCAAACATATTTAATATCACTTCCTTTTAAACGGTGATAACGTACAAAAATATCGGCAGGCAAATATGCACCGCTTAAATGTCCAAGATGAATAGGACCGTTTGCATAAGGTAAAGCCGAAGTAACAAGAATTTTCTCTTTTTTCAAAATAAGTACCGTAAAAGTTATTTAGAATTTAACTAATAAATATATGAAATTGATAACAGATACGCTTTGAACAAAATAGATTTTTCCCATATAATGCAGAAAAATCTAATAAAAAATAGGAATAGCAATCACAAGCTTATACGACATTTGCAGTTGTACTTACGGAATAAAAAAAACAGCTTCAAACTTGCATATAATTGAACAGATAAAAGTATTTATCCGTTTGATTTGAATTTTAATTTCTTTCTAATTCTGATTGTTTATAAAAGACTTTTTAATTCTAATGATTCCCCATTGGGTTAGTTGTAATCCCAATAAAAAAGGTTCCCCTGAATAATTTAAAGAGAACCTTGCTTATTGAAAGACTTAAACTATTTATTCTCATATTTTTGATACATACCGTCAATCAAATCACGGTAGCGATCTTCAACTACTTTCCTTTTCACACTCAACTTCGGAGTCAATTCGCCGCCTTCAATTGTTAACGGATTTTCCAGTATTGTAAATTTTCTAACCCTTTCATAATTAGCTAACTTTCTCTGGAATTGATTTAATTCTTTTTCAAGCATTTCATAAATTTGCTTCATTTTTACAAGCTCTTCCTGTGAGCTATATTGGATTCTGTTTGCATCAGCATATTCTTTTAATGCTTCATAATCAGGAACAATTAAGGCAGTAACAAACATTCTTCGATCTCCGATAATGATAAACTGCTCAATATATTTACTTGCAAGGAACAAGTTTTCTATCGGTTGTGGGGCAATGTACTTTCCACCGCTTGTTTTAAAAAGGTGCTTCTTTCTATCGGTAATATGCAAAAATCCTTCCCCATCAAAAACTCCAATATCACCGGTATGTAGCCAGCCGTTTTTTAACGTTGCTTCAGTTTCCTTTTTATTCTTATAATATACCTGCATAATATTGGGACCGGTAACAAGAATCTCACCATCACTGGCAATTTTAATTTCACAACCCGGAAATGTTTTTCCTACCGAACCGAACTTATAATCCTTCGGTGTATTAGCCGCAATTACAGGTGACGTTTCCGTTAATCCGTAACCTTCAATAATAAGAATTCCAACCGCATCAAAAAACTCTCCAAGCTCACGGGCAAGTGCAGCACCACCGGAAATAAAAAATTTAAGTCTACCACCTGTAGCTTCCCGCAATTTACCATAAACCAATTTATCAGCTAATTTCCTTTTTAATGTTAACGAAATAGGGATACTATTTGCCGCTTTTTTCAAATTATTATATTCGATACCAACGTCAATTGCCCATCTAAATATCTTTTGTTTCTTTTCAGGTTCCTTATCAATTTTTCTTTTAATTTTAGAATACATCCTTTCAAATAAACGAGGAACAGCCGTCATAACAGTTGGACGAACTTCCTTTAGGTTTGTTGCAATTTTTTCAATGCCTTCAGCATAAGCAATAGAAGCCCCGCAAGCAAGTGCAGTGTAGTAGCCCGCCATTCTTTCAAATACGTGACTGAGCGGAAGAAATGATAAAAAGATATCATCAGAGTTCATATCAAAAATCTGATGTGCCCCGCGAACATTCGACAACAAATTTTCGTGAGTAAGCATTACACCCTTTGGTTCTCCGGTAGTGCCTGAAGTGTAAATTAATGTACATAAATCATCTTTTTCGACAATGCCAATTGTTTTATTAAAATATTCCGGATTTTCATTTCCAAACTCCTCACCCAAACTTTGCACTTGAGACAATGTAAATACATTCTCCATTTCAGAAACGTCTTCATCACTAAATACAATAGCAAAATTAAGATTTTTACATTTACCTTTTATTTTCATCACTTTGTTGAGTTGAAATTTATTCGAAACTAAAACTCCTACTGCTTGTGAATCGTTTAAGATAAATTCGACAGTATCGGCAGTAGAAATAGGATACAATGGAACGTCAAC
>Ga0114931_10001216_pt1 | contig 32808 bp, 25 predicted proteins | sample 2SBtaG_FD_89579 | JGI IMG/M metagenome (GOLD analysis project Ga0114931, IMG submission 89579) | Deep subsurface microbial communities from Kolumbo volcano to uncover new lineages of life (NeLLi) - 2SBTROV14_V59a metaG | ecosystem: Environmental > Aquatic > Marine > Volcanic | place: Kolumbo...
GCGACTGCCTGCACAACGGCTGGACCAGCCACGGCGCCAAGGGCGACATCAAGTCGAGGTGCGACTTCGGCGACTGCCTCGGCAACGGCTGGACCACGAGCCTGCCCGGCGGCAACCCCGCGCACACGCGCTGCCACTTCGGTGACTGCATGGCCGAAGGCTGGACGACCGACTACCCCGGCGGCGGCCACAGCGAGACGAGCTGCCACTTCGGCAAGTGCTGGAAGGACGGCTGGACCACGCGCCACCCAGACGGCACCGCGAGCGAAAGCCGCTGCGACTTCAGCAACTGCGCGGAGAACGGCTGGGAGACACGCCTGCCAGACGGCTCGAGCGTCCACTGCAGCTGCCGCTTCAAGGACTGCAGGAAGAACGGCGCCGACTGCGGGTAGCAGCCGGCGCCGCGCCAGAGAGAGGCGGGCTTCCTCCGCCTACTTGCCGACCTGGGGCAGGTTGCCTTCGGCAGCCATGCCAAGGAAACGCGTTGCGTCGTCGTTGGCGTTCTGCACGTCGAAGACTACGAAGTGGCCGTCGTCACCCGAGGGCGGTGCGTACTCGCGGACGGCCAGGGTGTAGGGGCTGCCGCCGACCATGACGTTCCCGGAGAGCGGCACCGGCTTGGGCGTCGCGCCGAGGTCGTCCGGCGTCGTCACACTGGAGTCCTCCTGGGCCACGTCCAGCCCCGCGGCGATGGCGAAAGTCTGCAGTGTGACCGGCGGCGCGTAGGTGTCGCCGAGACCGTACGTCTGGAACAGGTGCTTCGGCTGCATACCCGTCACCGGCTCGCGCCCGATGGCCCGCGCGAAGTTCAGGGGGTCGGCCGGGTCCTCCCACTGCTGGAGCAGCGACAGCACCGGGTGCATGTTCCCGCCGTTCAGGCCTCCCTTGGAGTCGTAGTCGGCCAGCACGAACGGCAGCGCGCCCTTGATGTTCACCGGGCTCGTCTTGTTGAGCAGCGCGTCCATCAGGCTCGCGCCGTCGCCGCTCAGGACGGCGGCCTTGTACACGTCGGTGTACGGCAGGGCGAGGCTGCCCTCGGTCGAGCCCTGCGAGTGACCGAAGAATACGACCGCGTTCGGATCGACCTTGATCGCGGCGCCGCCGGTATCGGCGGCCGTCACGTCGAGTGACGCGGCAAACTTCGCGAGCGACAGCTGATCGGCCGCGCCCTGGATCGGATTGCCGCGAGCGGCATCGGGGTTGGCGAAGTTGAAGAACAGGTTGTCGGGCGAATCGGTCGAGCTGCCGCGACGCGGCCCGTGCTCGACCTGGTCGATGCCGAGCACGGCGAACGCTACGGTGCCGCTCGGCGTGGTCACGTTCGACAGCGCGCCGGCAACCTCGGGCCGGATGTGGCTGCGGTAGGAACCCCCGGTGCCGTGCGCATAGACGACCAGCGGCCAGCCATTTACCGGCATCGTGCCCTTGGGGAGCGTGAGCGCCATGCACACGTCCTCGGTGCGGGCGATCTGGTCGGTCACGTTGCCGCCCGAGTCCTTGTAGGGCTCGGTGCCCTGCTGGAAGATCGGTAGCGATACCAGCGCCTCGTACTCGTCGTAGGCGGGGTCGCCAGTGCCGCAGGCGCGATCGCCGTCGGCCTTCGGGCACGGCGACTTGGCGCCCGCGCCGCACTTGACCCAGCGCTTGGCCGTGGGGGCAGGCATGTAATCGATCGTCTTCGCGATCGTCGCCATCGGATCGCGGACCGTGCTCGCCGTGATCACCGTCGCGTTCAGGATCGTGGCCGGATCGATCGACTGATCGGTCAGGTAGTCGCGGAACGGCTGGTAGGCGGTGTAGGCCTGCGCCAGCTTCGCATCGCTGGGGGCCCCGTTGTTGCTGAGCAACTTCGAGAGCTGCAGCGAGCGCTCGATCGGCTTGCCGTTGTGGTCCACGCCGGCCGTGGTCAGCCACACCGCGTAGGTGTGCCCCGGCACCAGCGGGCGACCCTTCGGCCGGCGCACGCCGAACCAGTTGTCGCAGACGTAGTTCGTGCGGCCGCCCGAGTAGTACCAGCCGAGCCCCGAGCTGCGGCCGTACTCCGGCGCGCCGTTGGTGATGTCGACCCAGTTGACCGGATTCGAGCCGTTCTTTCCCTGGAAGCTGCCGTAGTCGAGGCCCCCGGAAAAGCGGAAGATGACGGTCGGGTAGCTGCCCCAGTGCTGGTCGTTCTTGACCAGTGCGTCGATGTAGAGCTGCACCGGATCGAAGCCGAGCAGTTCCTTGCCCGGCGTCGGGAAGCCGGTGAGATCCAGCTTGCCGCCCATCGAGAGGATGTCGTTCGGGAACGGCAGGCGGAAGAAGTCCCCAGCCTGGCCGGCCGGGTCCGTCACGCCCGGCACCTCGAAGTACGCCCGCACCGTGCTCGTCGAGGGCGCGTCGCAGGTAACGCCCTGCCACTGCGGCAGACCGAAGCTCGGCGCTCCGGGCGGCGTGGTGGAGCAGATTCCGCCCGTACACGCCAGGCCCGACAGGCAGTCGGCGCTCGTCGTGCAGGTCTTGTCCACGCCGTTCGAGCCCTCCGGAATGCACTGCGCGGAGAAGCCGACCAGGCCGCAGCGCAGACCGGATTGGCAATCGCCGTCGCCGCGACAGGTCTCGCCCGCTGCGCCCGGACCCGCGGGCTGGCACGTGCCCGACACGCACTGCAGGCCGTCCTGGCACTCGCCGCTGATCACGCACGGGGCGTTGGCAGCCGTGCTGTGCCCCGGGGCGCAGACGCCGCTCTCGCATTTCAGCCCGACGCGGCAGGCCTGGCTGGTGCAGCTGTCCCCGACGCCGGCGCCAGTCGGGATGTTGCCGCTACCGCCCGTGCCACTGGCCGCCGTGACTGCCCCGCTGTTGCAGCCCGCTACCCCCAACAACAACGCGAACGCCGGGATCGCCCAGAGTCTAGGTGACATGAAGCATCCTCTCCGTGCTTGAAGCTCGAGTGCAGCGCCGACAGCCGCGCACCATTCCACGCTTCCCTAGGCTAGCTGGAGCCCGCAGCCCGGACAAGACCGGCGACGCCGGGTTTCAGTCGTAGTGGACGATGGAGATGACCGGGATGGGCAGCAGGCGGTCCCGCCCGTTCAGCGAATCCAGCTCGATCACGAAGGTAAAAGCCGCCACGTAGGCGCCCTGGCGGTGGACCAGCTCGGCGGCGGCGGCAGCAGTGCCACCGGTCGCCAGCAGGTCGTCGACGACGACCACGCTCGCGCCCTCCTCCAGGGAGTCGCGGTGCATCTCCAGCTCGCTCTCGCCGTACTCGAGCGAGTACGACACCTTGTCGGTCCGGTACGGCAGCTTGCCGGGCTTGCGCACCGGCACGAAGCTCGCATTGAGCCGCGCGGCCAGCGCTCCGCCGAAGATGAAGCCGCGGGACTCGATGCCGACGACCGCGTCGACGTGCTCGCCCAGGAAGCGCTCGGCCATGGCATCGAGCACGATGTGGAAGCCGCGCGGATCAGCCAGGAGCGGCGTGATGTCGCGGAACAGCACCCCCGGCTGCGGGAAGTCCTGGATCCCGCGGATCATCTTGCGGACGTGCGCCATCGTATCCAGCTCGAGCACCGTGTCCGAGAGCCTCGCGCGGCGGCGCGCCGCACTCGACTTGCCCGGAGCCTTGTCGCGACCGACGCCGCGCGGCGTGGGCGAGCGACGCACTGGCGCCTTCCTGGAGGTCTTCGAAGTTCGCTTGCGGGCTGCCATGGGGTCTCCCTCCTACCACGGCGCTGCGCTCGGCGTCAGCCATCCACACGCTCGACCAGAGCGCGGATCTCGTCGACCTCGTCCTGGCGCTCACGGGCCCACAGGTCGAGCACCAGCGGCGTCAACCCCACCACGCCATCGTCGTAGGCCTCCGTGTCGGAACCGGCGATCGGCTTGTGCTCGACGCCCGGCCCGCCGATCCACAGGTATTCGCGCCCGCGCGGATCGTTCCGGAACTCTACCTCGTCGCGATAGACACGCGCGCCGAGGCGCGTCGCGCGCAGCGGCCAGCTATTGCCCGGCGGAAAATTGACACTGAGCAGGAGCGGCTTCCTGAGCCCGGTCTCGAGCATGTCCCGCGCGATGCGCGCAGAAAGTGCCGCGGCGGCGTCGCGATCGGCCTGGGGCGCCGCGGAGAACGCCAACGACGGCACGCCCTTGAGCGCGCCTTCGCGCGCCGCGGCCACCGTGCCGCTGTAGAATACGTCGTCACCGAGATTGACACCGCGGTTCAGCCCCGACACGACCAGGTCGGGCCAGCGCGGCAGCACCCGCTTGCCGGCGTACAATGCCACGTAGACGCAGTCCGCCGGCGTGCCATCGACCGAGAACTCGCGCTCGCCGTGCCGGAACAGGCGCAGCGGCCGGTGCAGGCTCAGCGCATGGCTGGCGGCGCTCTGCTCCGACTCCGGAGCCGAGACAACCACATCGGCGAACTGCTCGAGCGCGGCCCGCAGCGTGGCGATTCCGCTGGATCGATAGCCATCGTCGTTCGCGAGCAGAACCAGGGGGCGGGTCATGGGCCGCGCAGTCTAGGCCACGAACCGGCGCCGGCCAACCTGGGGTATGCTCCGCCGCGCGTGAGCGGAGTCGACCCGGAGCTGGTTCACGAGATCGAAGTGCTGATCGGCGAAGCGGTGACCCGTTTCGGCGTCGCGGGACGGGTGCGCTTCGCTGCCGGCGTAGCGCTGCTCGAAGGCAGCGGCCCCACAAGCCGGATGGAGATCGGCGCGCTGCTCGAGCAGTGGGACACGCTGCCGCGGGACATCCGCCACCGCCGGGTGAACGAGCTGGCCCGGCAGCTCGTCGGCGAACGCAGAGCGGCGACGAAGACGTCGGGAAAGCGCCGCTTCGCGGTGCTCGGCTGGATCCTGCCGCTCTTGATCGTGGTGGGCGCTGGCGCGCTCGTCTACGTCGCCCACCAGATGCTGGCGCCCGGACAGCACGGCCAGGGGGCAGTGCTGGCGCACGACGGACCTGCTGCTCCCTCGAGCGCGCTGGGCGGCGAGGACCGCAGCCAGCGCGGCGCCCGGATCTGCAACCTCACCCGGGCCCGCGTGATGCGGGGCGCGAGCATCGGACCCGCCGACGTGGAGGGCTGGGTGGTGGATCTCGCGCTGCTCCGCGCGGGCGACACGCCGCCGCTCGAGCTCGACCCCGCGCTCGATGCGTTCGTCCGCCGCAGCCCGGGACAAGCGTCGGGCAGCTTCGTCTGGGACGGCGCGCAGGAACTCGCGTCTCTCCACGGGCCGATGACGCACGTGACCGTCACCGACGCCAGCCTCCCTGCGGCGGGAAAGGCCCGCTTCCGCGGCGTCACCCTCACCTTTACCGGTCGCTACGTGACCCCCTATTTCACGCACGGCAAGCGGGGCAGTTACCTGAAGACGGCCGACGCGATGGCCACGCGGCTCGGGGCCCGCTACGCCGCCCTCTACGCGCATTGCGCCGGCGACACCACGCACCACATCGGCTCGTGGTTCCGCGGCCCCGATCCGGGCGGAGCTGCCGCGGCGTTGGTGTACTTCATCGGCACGTACGCGCCCGGTTCGCAGGTGCGCCACGCTGTGCTCGCACCACACGGAAAGCTGGATCGCGCCGGCGCGCTCGAGCGGATCGCCCGGGCCACCCGTCACCTCGACAAGCGCCGCGTCGCCACGCTGCTCGGAGACAGCGGCGGCAGCATCGCAGGCCGCCCTGACGGCCCCGCCACCCTCGTCTTCCCCTTCAGCGAAGCCAACCGCGCCGAACGCGGCAGCGAGGCGATCGTGAAAGCGGCGCGGCTGTCGCACTGAGCGACGCGCGTCCTCACGCGCGGAGAGCGCCCGGGTTCTAGCTGCCGTCGACGCCGATCAGCTTCGAGAGCTCGCCGCGCTCGAACAGATCGGTAACGATGTCGCAGCCGCCGACGAATTTCCCGTCGACGTAGAGCTGCGGGATCGTGGGCCAGTTCGAGAACTCCTTGATGCCCTGCCGGACGCCGGGATCGGTGAGCACGTTCACGTCCTGGAATTCGGCCCCGAGCTGCTTGAGGATGTTCACCACCTGCGCCGAGAAGCCGCACTGCGGGAACATCCGGCTGCCCTTCATGAAAAGCACGATCCGGTTCTGTTCGACCGTGCCCTTGATCTGTTCGCGCGTTGCGTCGTCCATCACTTGCCTCCGCTCGCTTCGGCCCACGCCTGGGGCGTGTACGTCTTGAGCGCCAGGGCGTGGATCGGGCCGCCCATGGCATCCCCCAGCGCCGCGTAGACCAGCTGGTGCTGCTCGACCAGCGACTTGCCCGCGAATGCGCTGGATACGATGCGCGCCTGGTAGTGATCCTGCGTCCCCGTCATGTCCTCGAGCTCGATTTCGGCGTCGGGGAAAGCCTTGTCGAGCAATCCGCGTACGTTTGCAGGATCCATCATTTGTGGGGAATGGATGACGCAACGTCACCTGCCTGTCAATGTCGGGCGCTGCGGCCCCCGACAGCCGGCTACGGCTTCGGCGGCAGGGGCTTTTCCAGCTTGATGCCGTGGATGGCGTCACGAAAGCGTACCCGCTGCTCGTTGATGGCCATCTTCACCTCGATCATGCGCTTGGTGATGCGCTCGAGGCGGGAGGTTACGTCGCTCAGGCGGCGGGTGAGCTTCAGCCGTAGATCGGCGGCCTGCCTGTTCTTCTCGATGGAGCGCAGGCTCAGCCGCGTCTCGCGCGCTTCCTTCTCGAGCTCCTCCTGCTCGTCCGCGAGCTTCTTCCGCTCGTCGACGGACTTCTTGAGGTTGTTGCGGAGCACCCAGGCGTCGGAGAGCTGCTTGGCGATGTGCTGGTCGGCGCGCGGGTCCTTCAGGTAGCCCTTCACCGCGGTGTCGGCGAGCGGGCTGAGCCAGCTGACCCGCTGCTCGGTGCTCTGGCGTTCGTCGACGGTGAGCTCGGTTCGGCCGTGGGGACGCACGTCGACGGGGACCAGAGCGCTGCCGGCTCCGGTGTTGTCCTCGGTGCCCTTGGGCGGGTTGTACAGGCGTGCTCCGTGGAGGCGCGGGTGCTTGACCAGCACGCGCGCCTTGTCGTCGCTGCCGTTCTTGATCTTGTAGACCGTCCGCGTGACCCGATCGCGATCGATGCCGAGCTCGCCCGACTGGATACTATGCAGTCGCGCGCCGGCCTGGTCGTACTTGCGGTCGCTCTCGACGGCGAGACTGCGCTCGAGTGCGAACGGCACGGTGGCAGTGGCTCCGGGCGGCAGCGGGTCGACCATGCCCTGCCCCAGGAACGATCCCTTTTCGAACACGGCGATCGGGCCGCGCTCCAGTAGACCCTTGGTGTTGTTGGTGAAGCGCGCCACGCGGAACGGGTGCGAGCTCGAATCGGGCACCCCGCCGTCCGGTGCGAACAGGAACACCGCCTCGCCCGGCACGTGATGGCTGACGAGGAGCACCATGGTGGCGCTCTTGTCGGGTACGGTGATGGGATTCGGGATGTCGTAGCGCGTGCTGCCGGTCTCGATGGCCACTGCGGCCAGCGCCCGGAGGTTCCGCGGTCCGCTCGGGCCACGACGGCGTGCCCGTTCGAGCGCCATCTGGCGGCGCTGGGCGGCGCTCGGCGTCCTGGAGCCGGGGCGCGCGGCCGGCGCGGCCGGCTCGTCGTTCGCAGCGGCGCGCGTGCGGCGCGTTGGGGCCCTCTTGCCGGCGACATCCCCGCGACCGAGGCCGCCTCCGCCGGCGTAGCCGCTCGCCTCGCTTGCGCCCTTCGGTGTCTTCTCGCCCTCCTTCTTCTTCTCCGCCGCGCCGCCGACGCGGTCGACCACGGTCTTGTCGCTCTCCTCCAGCGAGGTCTCTCCCTGCGGCACGGAGGTGATCACCTCGCCGGTGTCGGTGACGACCGGGCGCGGGGGAATCACGGGCTCACCGAGCGTCGACTGGAACGCCAGCGGGGCGCCGGCCACCAGCGCGAGCTTCACGTTGTCCCAGTCCTCGCCCGAGAGGTTCTGCACGATGCCCCAGGCCTGCAGATCCGCGCCTTTGTCCCGCACGACCAGCCGGTAGGACGGACGCCATACCGGCGTCTCGGCAACGTAGCCCACGACCAGATCGTGCTCGTTGCCGTCGAGGCGGAGCACCACCTTGCGCAACTTCTCGCCCGGATCCTCGGGCTCGGGTGCCGGCCCGGGAAAGGGCTTGAGCATGCTCTGAAGCCGCGCGTCGGGCTGGGGCTTGTCCTGGTCTTCGGGCAGCTCCAGCGGGAACGACGCCGAGCGCACCGAGCTGCCGCCCTGCTCGACGATGGCGAGCGTCGCCAGGAAGTCGCCCACCATGCGCTGGCGCATCTTGAACGTGACCTGCGCCTCGTCGACGTGTCCGGACCGCTCAAGTACCCGACGCCGTTACGATAGACGACCACGCGCGTGAGCGGCAGCTGCCCGGTGGTGATATTGGGGCCACGCGCGCACCCCGCGAGCAGGAAAGCAAGAGCAGCGATCGAACAGATGTAGCGCATCAGCGCCTCCCTTCCGGACCGAACCGGCAGACCCGCCCCCCGAGCGAGGGCAAAGGCGGCACGAAGCCGCACCCGACCGAGCCATACCGAATCCCGCGCCGCGAAAACAGCCCTGGCCGCCGGCGCGCGGCCGAAAACGTCCCGGCAGCGCCGGAGCACAGAGAAAAGCAGCACATCGACCTGCTTGTACGCGCGCGGCTTTCGACGGATCTCCCGAAAGGGATGTTATTCTGTCGCACCGTGACTGGAGCCGCCCCGCCCCCGAAGCCGCCGCCACCCCCCCATCGTCCGCCGCCGCCCCCAAGGCGGCCGCCCAAGCCGGGCCAGGCGCCGCCCTCGATGAGCGAGAGCCAGAAGGACGCCCTGGCGCTGCAGGCACTCGGTCTGCTCAACGAGCAGGTCCAGGCGCGCATCGTCCACTACAAGGGCGATCTCGAGACCAGCCCCGAGCTCGACGCGGTGACCGCACAGGTCGTTGCGCAGCTCAAGCAGATGCAGGCCGCGATCGGCACCGAGAGCGGCTCGCGCCCTCCGCCGGAGGAGCTGGAAGGCCAACAGGTCCGCACCCTCGCCAAGCTCCTGACACGGCTCGTCGCCCCCGGCGATCAGTCGGCCTTCGCCACCCAAAACCTGAAGTCGATCGGCCGCCGCGTCGCCAAGCTGTTCTTCGAGAGCGAGCTGCACGAAAAGACCAAAGGCGACAAGGAGAAGACCATCTATCACGCCGAGCAGGGCGTGTACTACGTGCTCACCCGCTACAAGAACCGCCTGCGAGCCGAGCTCGACGGCTTCGACTATGCGACCGACGAGGTGAAGCAGCAGACCTTCGAGCTGCTCGCCAAGATGGAGCGCGAGCTGCAGGTCGGCTTCTTGTCGCGGCGTTCGCCCGAGCTCAACCGCGTCATGAACATCTACTCCTCGGTGCTGATGGACTTCCTGCACCAGCACCTGCCGCCGCGCGTGGAGCAGATGGCCAAGGTGACGATCCGCGCCGCGGAGACCGCCCGCCAGCCAAACAGCGTCGGTTACAAGGTGCTGGTGGATCGCTTCCCGGAGTTCCGGAGCGAGTGGGAACGGCTGCTCATGCAGCAGATGGTCTACTACTGCGGCGACGAGCTGATGGCGCGGCTGACGGGAGGCGAAGAAGCCTTCCACGAGGAAACCGTGAAGTTTTTCACCGATCCGCACATCTTCAGCGAGACGTGCGAGGTGCTGTGCGACTCGCTGTACGATTTCCTGTGTCTCGAGGGCTTCCTCGATCTGCCGGTCGACTGGCGCGTGAAGCTCGGGCGCGACGGGTAGCCAGAGGCGGGGCGGCGCGGCTGCCCTGCTATCTGCTAGCCTCCCGGCATGAAGCTGCTTCGCACTGGCTTGGCCTGCTGCGTCACCGCCGCTGTCCTGTCCGCGCCCAGCGCGCACGCCGACTCGCTCGTGCCCGGGCAGGGCCAGGCCGGCTACGACGCGACGCTGGCGAAGAAGGCGGATGACTACAGCCGGGTCATCCACGCCATCATGACGCCCTCGCTCGGCTGGGGGCTGCAGGCCGACATCGCCGCTCCGGGCAACCGGAAGCTCGTGGACGATTTCGTCCAGTCCGGCGCGAGGGACTTCCAGGCCGAGACCGGCAAGCATCCGTACGAGATCGTGGACGACTACGGAGAGTCCGGTGACCTGGGCATGTTCGGCGACGTGCAGGCCGCCGGCGACGCTTTCCGCTACGCCGTGTTGCGCGACTCCGGCGCGTCCAGCGCGCTGGTGGATGAAGCGCGGAGCCAGCTTGAGTCCGCGATGCGCGGACTGCACTGGTACATGGAGGTCACCGGCGAGCCCGGCGTCATCGCGCGGGGGCTGCGTCGCATCACACCAGAGGCAGGCGAGCCTCCGCTGCCCGGCAGCGTGCCACCGACGCTGCCGCTCACCGACGCCGGCGGCCAGCCGCAGCCGACCGACAAGCAGCCGACCTGGCGCGCGGACCGCTCCGGCAAGCTCCCCTTCCTCATCTGGCTGGACGACACGTCGAAGGACCAGTTCGACGGCTACGTCTTCGCGCTGGGCGCGATCTACGACGTGGCCTCGAACGATCCGACGATCCCCACCACGCTGCTCGATCCGCTCGTCGAGGACGCGCGCGCGATGGGCCACAAGCTGATGCAGAAGGTGCAGATCGGCAAGGAGTCGATCGATCTGGTGTTGGTCGACGCCGACGAGCGCCCCACGACCTTCCACGACATCAGCGCGCGCGAGATCACACCCGGCCTCGTCGTGGCGACGCCGACCAACGGCTTCAACGCCCTGATGGCGCTGGGCGCGATGCGCACTTTCTACCAGATGACCGGCGAGGAGGAGATCGGCCGGTTCTACTACGACGAGCTCATCGGCACGCGCGACTATCTGAAGGCGGCCGAGGACACGCTGCCGATCGTGTACATGAAGGCAGCGACCAACTTCTCGTCGGTGAACATGGCGTTCGTCTCGGCCTACAACCTGCTGCGCTACGAGAGCGATCCGGCCGTCTTTTCCCGCGCCGCGGACATCCTCGATCACCAGCTCTACGCCCCTGGCAAGGACCGCCAGGCCAAGGGTCTGAAGCAATCGTTCTTCGATCTGATCGACGCCGCGTTCCGCAACGGAGGCGAAAGCGGGGACGGCGCCCAGGCCGTGAGCGACGCCCTCGACACGCTCAGCGGCTTTCCTGCCGCACCGTTCTGGAACGACGCTGTGGAGAACTGCGACCCGACCGGGATCGCCGCGGGCAGCTGCACGGCGATCGACGGCAAGACGCAGATCACGCTTGACACCGGCCAGGGCCACGGCGGCAAGGTCGTCGCGACTGAGCCGCTGCCGATCGAGCTGAGACCCCCCAGCAACTTCGAGTGGCGCAGCGATCCGTACGACGTGAACGGCGGCGGCGGCCCGCGGCTCGATCCCGGCGGCGGCTTCCACTGCGCGTACTGGATGGGGCGCTTCCTGACCTCGACGGACCACGGCGCCGACAACGTCTCGCCCGAGGCGCGGGCGGCGCCGCCGCCCGCAGGCGCAGGCCCGGGCGCGAGCGGCGGCTGCGGCTGCCACCTCGATACCGACGGGCAGCCCGCTCCGGGCGCGCTGCTGGTACTGGCGGTGATCGGTCTGGCGGCAGGGCGGCGCCGGCGGCCGGAACGGCCAGAGCCTCGCGAGCGTTGAGACGAACGAGATGAAGCGCTGGATCGCCATCGGCGGCATTGCGGTGGGAGTGGGGCTTGTGGGCTATGCGCTCCTGTCGAGCCAGACCGACGAGGAGCTGATCCGGGCGCGGCTCGATCAGCTGACCACCGCGGTGCGCGTCGACCAGGGCGACAATCCGTTGGCACGCGGAGCACGCGTGCGCCGCGCGATCCACGAAGTCCTCACGCGGAACGTCGTGGTGCGTATTCCGGACCTCCCCGATCCCGGACAGGGCCGCGAGGGTCTGCTCGGCATCGCGATGTACGCAGGCCACCGCTACCGGACCGCCGAGGTCAAGCTATCGGACACGTCGATCCAGCTCGATACCCGGAAGATCGAGGCCAGCGTGAAGAGCGAAGCCACGCTCACCGCCACCGATGCCGCGGGCCTGCACCGCCAGAATCGCCACGTCCTGTTCCGCTTCACCCGAGCCGCCAACCATTGGCGAATCTCGTCGATCGAAGTCAGCGCTCCACCTGATCTGCCGCCCGAAGCCCGCCCGTAGTTGCTTCGAACGGCGCTCGGACGGCGGAAACTGCCCGGAACCGGCGGCGATCGTCTACACTCCGGGCATGCGCAGCCGTTGGTTCTTCGCCGCTGGGCTCCTGCTCGCGGTTGTCGTCCTCGCCGCCCCGGGCTGCGGGGCGAAGTCCGGGTTCGAGACCCAGGCCGATATCACCGGCAGCGACGGCGGGCTGCTCGCCTGCGGGAACGGCAGCTGCGGCGCCGGCGAGACGTGCAGCTCGTGTCCGCAGGACTGCGGCGTGTGCGACACCTGTGGCAACGGCAGCTGCGACGCGGACGAGACCTGCAGCTCCTGCCCCGGCGACTGCGGGCTGTGCACCACGTGCGGCGACGGAACCTGCCAGAAGAGCGAGTCCTGCTACTCGTGTCCGCAGGACTGCGGCGCGTGCGACACCTGCGGCGACGGCTACTGCAAGGGCGGAGAGACGTGTCTCACGTGCGCGCCCGACTGCGGCGCGTGCGACACCTGCGGCGACGGAACCTGCAGCTCTTCTGCCGGTGAGGACTGCTTCACCTGCCCCGAGGACTGCGGCAAGTGCGCAGGCTGCGGCGACGGCAAGTGCGGCGGCACGGAAACGTGCGCCTCCTGCCCGCAGGACTGCGGCACCTGCTCGGTGTGCGGCAACGGCAAGTGCGAGACGAGCGCCTACGAGACCTGCGTCAACTGCCCCAAGGACTGCGGGCAGTGCGACCAGCTCGGCTGCTTCCAGATCGTCACCTGCGTGCTCGGCTGTCTCGACCTGGGCTCGAACCCGCCGAGCTTCAGCGTGAGCTGCATCGGCAACTGCGTCTCCGAGGGTTGCCCCGACGTGCAGTTCTTCGTCGACCAGGCCGTCAACTGCGCCGTCTCGCACATCAACGACATCTCGAACTGCGCTTCCGGCCAGGGCGGAGCGGGCATCTTCGGCTGCCTACAGAAGTCCTGCGGCCCCGAAGTCACCGCCTGCCTGGGCGCGGTCTGTCCGACGACGCCATAGTCGCGATTGCACGTGGCGCAGCGGCCGCGATACGCTGGCATGGAAGACACTGCGGGCGCGCGAGCCCAGCGCGATCCTGCGGCTCGAGCACGAGTTCCGCGCGCTGCGTGACCTGAACCATCCCAATCTGGTCAGCTTCAGCGAGCCGTTCGCGCAAGCACCCCGGCTGCAGAACGACGTTACTGACCCCCAGGAGGTCCGCGAGCGCCGCACGCGCTACGTCCGCGCAGCAGAGGAGCGCGGCGGATTGGGGAGGGGCAAGCTGCGCAAGGGACCGCAGGGCCCAGCGCAGCGGGGGTGGGCACCCTCAGAAATCGCTGTCGGCGTCGCCCAGCTCGGCGGTGTACGACACGTTCGCGGTGCCGCCACCCACGACGTTGAGCGGATTCCAGGGCGGGCTGACCTGGCCGACTGCCGCGCTGTTGTCGATGACGACGTAGTACTGGCCCTTCGGCAGCTTCAGCTTCTGGCGCTGCTCCGCCCCCGGCGGAATCACGAAGGTGGCCATGGGTGGCTGCAGCGGCGGGCGCAGCGGCGCGCCGAGCTGCAGCGTATTGCGCCACAGATCGCCGTTGCCGCGCGGCATCACCAACGCATCCACGGCCGGCCCCTGCACGCGGAAACGCAGGAACAGCGCCTGGTCCGCATCAGCCACCTCGAACGGCCCGAGGAAATCCACCTGACCGGGGTGCACTTCCGTCGTCTCGTTCGCGAACACATAGCGGTCACTGCCGGAGGTGTTGAACGGGTGTTTCGGCTTCTGCGGCGGCGAGAGGATGCCGATGGCGAAGTCGTCGCCTTCGTCGGAGTGCACGACCGTGAAGCCGCTGGCCAGCTGGCTCTGCACGATCTGGCTGCCGAACGTGTTTGCCATGTAGCCGACCGGCGTGCGCGTCGCCCAGTCGACGACCTTGTTCTCGACCGAGCCGATCTTGAACTGTGGCCCGTACGCGATGCGCGCCAGCCGGGCGTAGACGTACACGGCGTCTTCCGCCATGTAGAAGTCCGGACGGTACTCCACCGCCGTGTCCGCCGAGAAACCGATGCGGCCGGCAATCGGCGTCCAGGCGTAGCCGGTGCCGGTGAAACGGATCGTCACCGTCTGCGCCTGGTCGTTCACATCCAGGTGGCACTGCTCGGGGAAGAAACGCCCGATGGTGTTGCCGTTCGGCGACAGCTTGAGCGCCGCCCCGCGCTTGAGCATCTCCGGGCACATGCGCTGCGCGCCGAAGTTCGAGAACAGCCACCACCTCAGGCCCGGGCTGGCGTTGACGGCGCTGCGCACGCAGGGGCAGCCCACGCCGACCAGCGCGACGAGGACCAGCCCGAGAATGCGCAGGCGCAGCGGCGGAATGCGCGGCGCAACTCTGGAGACCCTCGGCATGTGGCTACTCCCGGTTGGACGCCGGCCGCGCGCGGATCATGCAGGCCCCTTGAGCGCGCAGAACCCGCCGACGCAGTCCACCGTCCCGCTCGACTTGCAGCAATCTGCCGCAGTCTTGCACGATTCACCGATCTGGGCGCACTGGTTCGTCGGGGGCGGCACGCAGGCGTAGGTGCCGTTGCCCTGGTCGCGACAGAAGCCGGAGCAGCATTCGTAGCCCTGGTTGCAGCTCGTGCCCTGCTGCTTGCAGGCCTCGAGCGCCCAGTAGGCATCCATGTTGATCGTTGTCAGATCCTGGCCGGGCAGCCAGAAGGCGGGATGGCTGGGGTCCTTGCCTGCCGTCGGGTTGGCGTCGATGGCCGCGACCCAGAGCTGCTTGTGGTTCTGGGTCGTCGAGTCGGTGGTCGACTGCATGCGGTTGCCGTAGTCGCGCGGGCTCACGAACACGACCCAGTAGTAGCCGCCGACCGAGATCGGATTGACCCGGGGCTCGTAGTTGCGCTGGCTGTCCTTGGCGCCGAGCACGCCCGCGCCGTTGGCCCGATCGAGCTTCAGCTCGCCGACCTGCTTGGCGATGTCCGAAATGTACAGATCGTTGTGGCCGGTGTTGGCGCCGCCCGCGCCGTAGCTGGCGCGGCTGTAGTCGCCGCGCTGGTAGACGACCCACTTCGAGTCGGGCGTGAAGCTCGGGAAGGCGATCTCCTGGCCGGTGCCGGTCACGATCGTCTGCAGGTTCGTGAAGTACGGCGCCGCGCTCATGTTGGCGTCCATCACCTGCAGATCCGACTGCGTGAACTCGACCGGGTAGCTACCGGTGACGTTGCCGGAGAAGGCCAGCAGCTTGCCGTCCGGCGAGAACTGCGGGTCGGCCATCTGCGCCTTGCCGTCGAGCGCGGAGGGGATGGTCTGGCCGGTGGCCGACTTGCCGAGCGCCATGCTGAAGCCGTCGCTGTTCGACACGATGTACTTGCCGTCGGGCGTGAGCGCCATGAAGCGCACCTTGGCGGTGTAGTCGCCCAGCGCCTGGACCTGCTCGGAGGTGCTGTTGACCGTTCCCCACGGACCGCGGCTGCCGCCCGCTGGTGGCGCCGCGCTGAACACGGCCGAAATCGTCGAGCCGTCCTTCGAGACGGTGTGACAGGCCACGCAGCGGTGGCCGCCGGTCGCTTGCTGCCAGGGCGGCGACTGGTTCGCGTAGCCACTGACGGGGGCCGGCGAGCCGATCGCGTTGTACGGCCCCGGGTCGAAGGCGGGGACGGGCTTGTCCGCGCCCGGATTGATCTTGACGATCTGCCCCTGGTTCACGGCCCAGTAGTAGATGGTGCCGCGCAGGCTGCCCTGGGCGATCTGCCAGGTCTCGCTCACGGCGGCGTGGGCGGCGCCCGCGCCGTCCAGCCGCTGCACCTTGACGCTCACGGGTGTCCCGTTGTTGCTCTGCGTGAGCGCTTCCCACCACGCCTTCGGCATCGTCCAGCGGCTGGGCGGATCGGCCTGGATGAACGCCGTCAGGCTGACGTTGCTGTCGACGATGCTCACCTTGTACGAGTCACCTGCTGCGCCGCCGCTCCACATCAGCTCTGGCGGCAGGATGCCGCGCGCGAAGACGGTCTGGTCGTAGGGGTAGATCAGCGTGCCGCTGGGGTTCGTGTCCGGCGTGAGGAACTTGCCCTGATCGGCTTTGGAGAGGCCCGCGCTGTTGTCGTCGAAGCCCAGCTGGATCACCACGTCCGCGCTGGCGCTCTGGCTGCCGACCTTGGCCGTGACCGTGCCCTTGCCGCCCTTGGTGTTGTTGGCGGTGAGCGTGCCGGTCTGCGCGATGGTCGCGAGATCCAGCCGATCGAACGACCACGTGGCCTGCACCTCGCCCTGGCTCCCCCCTTTGTAGGTGGCCATGGCCTTGAACGACACCGGCGAGCTCTGACCGTTGGCGACGTCGATCGTGGCCGTCCCCGGGACGACAGCCAGCGACATGATGTTCGGCTGGCCCGAATCGAGGTTGATGCCGCCGTCGGCTCCGGAACCGCCGCTGCCGGAGCCGCCACCGCTGCCACCGAAGGCGCCCGAGCCGCCCGCGCCGGCCACGGTGTTGCCGTTGCTCGAGCTGCAGGCGTAGCCGAGCCCGAGGCTCAGCACGCCGACCAGAAGCCAAGCGATCCTGGGAGTCTTCACGTCAAGCCACACACCTTTCGCGCCGCGGCGTCATGCTACGGTGGCCGCGTGGCCGGCGCAACGCGCGCTCAGCCCAGAGCCCGGCGCGCGACGGCTGCCAGCGCCTGCACGAGCCCCGGATCGTCGTCAAGCGCCGGGACCCGCCGCCAGTCGAGCCCGAGCTCGCGCGCCTGCCGGGCCGCCTCGATGTCCAGATCGTAGAGCGTCTCCACGTGCTCGGCCGGAAAGCCGATAGGCGCGGCGATGACCGACCGCAGTCCGTCGGCATGGATCTGCTCGAGCGTGCGCTTCACGTCAGGGCCGAGCCAGTCGCCGCCGTCGGCACCCTGGCTCTGGTACGCCAGACGGTACGCGCGGCCCAGCTTCTCGCCGACGGCCCGCGCGCAGACCGAGACCTGATCGGCGTAGGGATCGCCCGCCGCGATGGCACGGCTCGGCAGACTGTGCGCCGTCAGGACCAGCGCCGCCTCGCCGGCTTCAGCGAGTGCCCGCTCGATGCGCGAAGCATGCGCCTCGACGAACACCGGCTCGGTGCCCCAGGGCTCGACTCGCACGAGCTCCGGCATGCGCGGCAGCGTGTCGCCGATGGCAGCAAGCGAGCGCTCGGCAGCCTCGTGATAGACGTGCACACTGAACGGCGCGAGCGGCAGCACGCACAGGCGCTCGTAGCCCTGCTCCACCGCGTCGCAGAGCACGTCTTCCACGCTGGGGTGCCACAGCCGCATCGCCGTCAGCACCGGCAGGCCCAGGAGCTCGCCGAGCGCCCTGCCCTGCCGCCCCGTTATCTCGAGCAGCGGCGAGCCGCCGATGGCCTCGTAGCGGCGCCTGAGCTCCTCCACCAGCCCCGGAGGCGCCGGCCGCCCGCGGCGGATGTTCCGCACGAACCCGGGCAGATCGTCCAGATCCGTCACGGTGCCATGCGCCACCAGCATCACCGCGTCGCGCCTCATGGCGGGGCAGCATAGGCTCGAGCCAGGACAAGCACCACTGCCTGCAGGTGGAACCCCGCCAAACGACAGCGAGCTCGCGATGAGCGACGCGAATCGCGTCGGGGTGCTCGAGGGGCGGTGAGCCCCCTCGAGGAGGATTCCGGTGGGGGTGGGCGGGCGGGATGAAGATGATAGGGTCCCGCCCATGGCGCTCATCGATCTTCAAGGCAAGGTGGCAATCGTGAGCGGCGCGAGCCGCGGCATCGGCGAGGCGATCGCCCTCGCCTACAGCGCCGCCGGCGCCCGCGTTGTGGTCTCGTCGCGGAAGCTCGAGGGCGTGCAGGCGGTCGCCAAGAAGATCGAGGAGCTCGGCGGCGACGCGCTCGCCGTCTCGGCCCACGTCGGCCACCCGGATCAGTGCCACGCCTTGATCGCGCAGACGGTAGAGCGCTTCGGCCAGGCGGACGTGCTGGTCAACTGCGCCGGCACGAATCCCTACTTCGGCCCGATGCTCGGCATCGAAGAAGGCGCGTACCTCAAGACTTTCGAGGTCAACCTGCGCGGCGCGTTCGAGGCCTCGCGGGCGTTCGCGCAGCATGTGATCGATAGGAAGGGCTCGGGCGCGATCGTCAGCATCGCGAGTATCAACGGTCTGCGCGCCGCACCGCTGCAGGGCGTCTACGGCATGACCAAAGCCGCGATGATCTCCATGACCCAGACGTTCGCCATCGAGCTCGGCCCCAGCAACATCCGCGTCAACGCCATCGCGCCGGGGCTGATCGAGACGCGGCTCGCCGCGGCGATCACGGCCAGCGAATCGATGACCGCGCGCTTCACCGAACGCACCGCGCTCGGCCGCATCGGCCGCCCCGACGAGATCGCCGGGGCAGCGCTGTTCCTGGCCAGCGACGCCGCCTCCTACATCACCGGCCAGTGCCTGACTGTCGATGGCGGCTACACCACGAACTGAGAGAGACCGAACGATGACCCACACACCCAAGCCCGCCAACGAGCCCAACCTTTCCTTCGCGCCCGGCACGCCCGAGCGCGACGCCCTCCAGGCCGCGATCAAGGCGCAGGCCGCCAAGGTCGAGGAGATCCCGCTGCGGATCGGCGGCGAGGCCGTTCACACCAGGGACACGCGCGAGTTCACCGCGCCGCACAACCACCAGCTCAAGCTCGGCGTGCACGCGAACGCCGGCGAGGTGGAGATCGCGCGCGCCATCCAGGCTGCGCAGGCTGCCCGCCCCGGTTGGGCCGCGCTCTCCGTGGAAGCGCGCGCAAGCGTGTTCCTGCGCGCTGCGGAGCTACTGAGCGGGCCGTGGCACCAGCGCATCAACGCCGCCACCGTGCTGAACCAGAGCAAGACCGCGCACCAGGCGGAGATCGACGCGGTGGGTGAGCTGTGCGATTTCCTGCGCTTCAACGCGCACTACGCGACGCAGCTGGCCGACGGTCAGCCGTTCAGCCCCGCCGGGCAGTGGAACCGGCTGGAGACGCGGCCGCTCGATGGCTTCGTCTACGCCATCACGCCCTTCAACTTCACGGCCATCGCCGGCAACCTGCCGAGCGCGCCCGCGCTGATGGGCAACACCGTGCTGTGGAAGCCGTCGCCGAACGCGATGCTGAGCGGGCACCTGCTGATGGAGCTGTTCCGCGAGGCGGGCCTGCCCGACGGCGTGATCAACTTCGTGCCCGGCGACGCCGTGGCCATCACCAAGCAGGTGCTCGCCCACGAGGACTTCGCCGGTCTGCACTACACCGGCTCCACCGCCGTCCTGCGCAGCCTGTTCCGTCAGGTGGGCGAGAACATGGAGCGCTACCGCTGCTATCCGCGCATCGTCGGCGAGAGCGGCGGCAAGGACTTCATCGTCGCCCACCCCACGGCGGACATCGAGCAGCTCGCCGTGGCAGTGCTGCGCGGCGCCTTCGAGTACCAGGGACAGAAGTGCTCGGCCGTGTCACGGCTGTACATTCCGCGCTCGCTCTGGCCGGAGCTCGAAAAGCGCGTGGTCGGCATGATCGCGGAACTGAAGGTCGGCGATCCCGCCGACTTCAAGACTTTCCTCGGCGCCGTCATCAGCCGCACCGCGTACGACAAGATCAGCGGCTACATCGATCTGGCGAAGAAGGACGCGGGCTGCCGCATCGTCGCCGGCGGCAAGTCCGACGACTCCAAGGGCTTCTTCGTCGATCCGACCCTGATCGAGGTGAAGGATCCGAAGCACAAGCTGATGCACGAGGAGATCTTCGGCCCCGTCTGCAGCGCCTGGGTGTACGACGACGCCGACTTCGAGGGCGCGGTCAAGCTCTGCAACGAGACCAGCGCGTACGCGCTCACCGGCGCCGTGTTCGCCCGCGACCGCGACGTCATCGAATTCGCGTCGCGCGAGCTGTCGCACGCCGCCGGCAACTTCTACATCAACGACAAGCCCACCGGCTCCATCGTCGGCCAGCAGCCCTTCGGCGGCGCGCGCCTGAGCGGCACCAACGACAAGGCCGGCAGTGCGCTGAACCTGATGCGCTGGGCCTCGCCGCGCGTGATCAAGGAGAGCTTCAACGCACCGCGGGACTGGCGCTACCCGTTTCTGGGGTAGGACCCAGCCCCCCGACGGTGTTCGGTCGGGCCCGGGCGAATGCCGGCATGCGGTACCGGCCCCGCATGCCGGCATTTTTCGACGGCTATGCCCGGCCGCGGCCCTGCCCCCACTTGACAACCCCCCCCCGCCAGGCACTCCCATGCTTATCGGCTCTAATGCGGATAAATTTGCTCTGGGTTCTGGTCTCGGGGGTGGCGCTCGCCGCCTGTAGCTCATCAACGACGGTCAGCGGAGGCAGCGCGGGCGTAGACGCCGGCGGAAGCGGGGGCGCGGTCGACGCGGGCAAGCCCTGCCAGCAGCAGAGTGACTGCGACGACGGCAACTCGTGCAACGGCAGCGAGACCTGCAGCGGCGGCCACTGCGCAAAGGGCACCGCGCCCGCCGAAGGCACGTCCTGCACGCCTCCTCCGCCCGATGGCGGCACAGCGAGCGGCACCGACGGTGGCGCCACCTACAAGTGCGTCGCCCAGGCCTGCGCGGTCACGTGCACGGCCGACAGCGACTGTGACGACGGCGATGTCTGCACGGGCAACGAGATCTGCAATCCGACGACCAAGACCTGCCAGACCGGCACGCCGCCCGTCTGCGACGACAAGAGCGACTGCACCACGAACGAGTGCGACCCGCTGAAGGGCTGCTACTTTCCGCTGATCGATGCCGACGGCGATAACCACGCCGACGTGAAGCTCGGCGCCTGCGGCGACGACTGCGACGACAGCAACAAGACCATCTACGTCGGCGCCGCGGAGCTCTGCGACGGCAAGGACAACAACTGCAACGGCCAGATCGACGAGAACGCGCCCACCTGGTACGCGGACTGCGACGGCGACGGCTTCGCGCCCGCCGGCGCACAGACGCAGTCGGGCTGCGCCAAGCCCACGACCGCGCCCTCCGCCTGCAGCGGCGGCACCTGGACCAGCCAGGCACCGGCCGCGGGCACGACCGATTGCTGGGACAAGGACGCCAAGGCCCACCCGATGACCGCGTCGGAAAACAAGACGGCGTGGCAGACCAGCGCCATGTCGGGCAACCCGCCGGTCTCGATCGACTTCGACTACAACTGCGACGGCTCGGAAGAGAAGGAGCTCACGCACGGCCACGTGCTGACCACCACGAGCTGCGCCAAGAGCTGCAACGGCACCGGTTTCTGCTACTGCAACGGCGCTGCGGGGTGGTCCGGTCCAGTCCCCGCCTGCGGCAAGAGCGGCACCTACTCGAGCTGCAACTTCCTGGTCTGCACGCGCCTCGTCACCCAGTCCAAGCTCCAGCCCTGCCGCTGAGCGCGCAGAGCCGATCTCTGCCCGGCGGCTCCACTTCTCCCAGCAGCTTCGGCGAGCTGACCTTTCCTGACCGCTCTCGAACCCGCGTGCTTGCCGCTCGCGCGGCGCGCCGGGCATGCTGCGCGGGCCATGCTGCTCCGCCCACTGCTCGACGATCCGCGCTGGCTCGTCGCCCTGGTGCTCGGGCTGCTGCTCGGCGTCCAGACGCTCAGGCTGTGGGTCGAACGCCGCCGCGCGGGCTTTCGCTCGCGGCGGAGGAACCGCGTGGCGGCGCGTGCCGAGCGGGGTGCCGAGCGGCTACTGGCGCGGGCGGGCTATCGTGTGCTCGAGGTGCAGCCGCGGCTCGGCTGGAGCATCGAAGTCGATGGACGCGAACAGGGCATCGAGCTGCGCGCGGATCTTCTCGTCGCGCGCCGCGGCCGGCGCTACGTGGCGGACGTGAAGAGCGGCCGCTCCGCGCCCGATCTGCGGACGGCTGCCACCCGCCGCCAGCTGCTCGAATACCTCGTGGCCTACCGCACCGACGGCGTGCTGCTGGTCGATATGGAAGCGGAGCAGATCCGCGAGGTCCGCTTTCCGCTGGGCTAGACCTTCAGGATGTACGTGATCTCGGTCTTGATGCGCGGCTCGGCGAGGCGCAGGGCGAGCATGCGCTGGCGCACCTCGTCGCCGCGGTAGCCATAGGCGGCGCCGCGCACGTCACTGACGAGCTCCGAGCTGCCGTCGCGCTTGACGAGTTCGAACTGGCGCGCGCCGTCCTGCTCGACGACGCGCCCGACGCGGCTGTACTGCGCGTAGCTGTAACCGCCGCCGTGGGGCAGGACGTTCGCGTTCCGGAGCCGCGCCGTAACGCCGTGCCGCTCGGCGCGCTCCCCAAAGCCGGTCTCGTCGAGCGCCTGGTCGTCGAGGTTCGGGCGCGCCTGGACCAGGTACGCGGGCAGATCCGGCGACAGTGTCAGCGGGAACAGTTGGCCGCGCTCGAGATCGTCGTCGTCGAACACGTAGCAGCCGAGGATAGCGTCGTTGATCGCGCCCAGGCCCTGGTGCGTGCGGTTGCACGTCACCTCGAGCGGCCCGAGCAGCGCGCGCGCCAGCGCTTCGCGGCGGCGCAGGCTGAAATCCTGCGCCCACTGGTAGAACGTGAACCACTCGCGCGCGGCGTCACCGCGCAGGATGTGCAGCGGGCCCCAGGGCGTGGCGCGCTCCTCCGCCATCGCCGCCAGCGTCGCGCTCGCGTCGTAGTAGATGCCGGGGCCCTTCGCCGTCGCCTCGCGGTGATCGTGCCCGCTCGAATGGATGATGGCGTAGGTCTTCGCCTCGGCCTTGGCGCCGCCGTACGTCTCGCGCACCTCGCACAGATCGAGGAAGTGGTTGCTCTCGGCCAGATCGAACTCCAAGGCCACGCCGTCCACGACGAGCGGCGTTTAGATCAGCCGCCGCGCGCGCTCGCGGATCTCCTCCGGCGGCGGAGGGTCGTCGAGCTCCGCCACGATCATGCCGCAGGCGTTCGATTTGATGTCGAGCACCGCGAAGTCGCCACTCCACTGGATGCGCCCGCCGTAGCCGAAACCCTGTGCCCAGCGCCGCGTGTTGCGCGTCACCGTCGCGTCCGGCGCGCCCACGAATGTCGCGTCCGGCCGTAGCCCCAGCTCGGCCTGCACGTGCTGGATCTTGGCGATGCCGAAAGGCATGTTCGCGCCACACAGCGCCTCGCCCACGTCCCCCACACCGGACAGAAAACAGTGCTCCTTCGCGCGCTCGAAAGCGTCGTGCTCGGAAGGCATACGCCTGGGACCCTAGTATGCCGTGGCGTCACATGCCAACAGCGGGGGCGCCTGCGAGGGGGCGGGCCGATGGGCTGTGCCGGGGCGCCAGGGCGCCGACACTTCGCCCCCACATGACCGGTTATGTCCGCCGCAATGTCGCCCTCCGCTTACACCACGCTGGAGCGCCGGCGCGTGGGGCCCCCGGCCGGGCGGGACGCCCGGCTTTGGTGGGCCCGCCGCCGGCGCAGCCGGCGGCGCCGTGCAGGCGACGTGCCGAGCGGGGGCAACCCCTGTTCGGCACGGTCGCGAGATCGGCGGGGCTAGAGCTTGATCGGCTGCTTGTAGACGCAGGCTGTGGCATCGCCTTCGGTCGGCTCGTAGCTGATGGAGTCGGAGTAGTAGGAGCGCATGAAGTCCGCGCCCCAGCACTCGACGGCGGTGACTGGCGAGTCCGCGGCGGGGATGTCGCCGCCCGACAGCGTGATGTCGGCGCGGCCGGCGCCGTCGCCGTTCCAGCGGCTCTCGATCTGGATGTCCTCGAGCTTCGTGGCGTGGCTGTCGTCGATGTCGTCGTGCGCCTTGACCACCATGTCGCCGGTGCCGTCCTGGTTCTGCACGCTGGTGACGTTCCACCAGACCTGGGTGGCCGTCGGCTTCACCTCGGCGGTGACGGTTCGCACAGGCGAGAGCTTGGTCGTGATGTCCTGCGGCAGGTCGTGCGTGATCTTGACGGTGCCCGAGTCGTCCTGGTGGTCGAAGGGATCCAGCTCGCGCAACGTGTCGAGATCGAGCGTGAAGTAGCCGTCGCCGTGCTTCGGGCTGTCCGAACCCCAGCCGCGGCCGTCGAGCACCGCGCGGTAGTCGGCGTCGCGCTGCGAGTCCTTGGGGCGCCCCTCGAGCGCGTAGTCGTATTCCTTGTCGCCGACGCGGTCGACGCGGAAACGATAGGTCACAGGCGACAGCGAGTCGGTGTACGGCCCCCAGATGGCCTCGTTCCTGGAGATCGAGGTCGGCTGGGTGTTGACGATAATCCACACGCTGCCGAGCACCGCGTTCGTGACGACGTTCACGCCCTTCCGGACCTCGCGCGTCAGTCCGTAGTACTTGGCCCAGGGTCCGTTGGACCAGCCGGAGCCGGTGCCGGCCGTGTGGCTCTGGTCGCCCTCGACCGAGGCGGCGCTGCTCTGGGCGCCGGAGGCGTTCTCCGGGCCGTGCAGCTGGACCTCGCTCGCCTGCGGGATGGCGTCACGGAACTGCGAAGCGTCGTCCTGCGTCTTCAGCATGCAGCCGGGCACGAAGAGAGCGGCTCCCACGGTTGTCGTCAGCATCCACACAGCGGTTCGCATCGTCATGGCTTCCTCCACTCGTTGAGTTGGCCGCCCCTCTTTCAAGGATCGGGCCAACCAGGCACACCCCGAAAACCCGGGAAGAAGCCGCGGGGCGTGGCAGAGCGGGCACGCCGGGTGTGGACGCCCGTTCTCGCTCCGGCCATGCCGCGCGTTTCCCCTGAGTTGTGGCTTGAAGTAAGCTGGTAGGTCATGCGGGCCCGCCTCAACGCAGTGGAAGCCCTGGTCGGGCTGCCACGGCTCGCCGACGCCGCGGAGCGGCGCGCCAGCTGGCGCCAGGCGATCGCCGCGCTCGGGCAGAACATCCGCGTGAAGGGGCCACCGCCGCTCGACGGCGCGGAGCCCGCCGCCCTGGCGCGCGCCACCCAGGTGGCTCTCGAGAGCGGGTTGGCGGACGATCTGGACTGGATCGCACCGGGCGCGGCCGCAGTGGCGCTGTACGAGCTCAGCGCCGCGCTGCCTCCGGGGCGCGAACGGCGCGAGCTGGGACGGCGCGTGTTCGCGCGCCTGTTCGAGGGCACGGCCAGCACGTTTGCCGCGGTCGCAACGCGCATGGCGCTCGGCTCGGGCAAACCGCTGGAGACCGCGACTCTGCGCGCGCGGATCAGCCTCCTGTTCGACATGCCCGTGGGCAGCAGCGTGGACGCGGACGCTCTGGCGCTGACGTTCGTCTCCCGCCGCGAGCTGCTCGAGCGCTGGGTCGTCGCTCCGTCGACCGGCGCGCTTCCGGCGCGGCGCCTGGCGGCCCAGCTTCTGGAACGCGCGGCCCGCGAAGCGGTGATGCGCGCCCAGCAGGGCGATCCGCACGCGCGCGATCTGTTCCTCGGCGAAAACATCCGACCGGTGTTCCAGCGACTCCTCGCCGACCGCGAGCCGCTGGTGTGGCGCCACGCAGCCGTGGCGCGCGGCCTGCTCGCCGCTGTGGCCTCGCGGATGCGCGAGGAGATCGAGCTGGCGCTGGATCCGGCGCTCACACCGACCGAGTGGCGCCGCGCCGCGGTCTCGCTGGTAGCGAGCATCGTGGGCGATCCGGAGCTCTCCCCGAAGAGCTGCCGGGCGCTGCTGCACGGCGAGATCGCCGAGAAGGACCCGGGCATTGTGGCAACCATGGTGTGGGGGTTGCCGCGCGTGATCGAGGCGGAGCCGGATCTCGCCGAGGAGCTGCTCGACCGTCTGAGCACCACACGGCGCCCCGACGTCGCCGAGGCGACTGCCAGCCTGCTGGGCGACACGCTTCACACCACGTTCGGGGCGCGGGCAGCCGGCACGCTGCGCGCCGTGCTGGCCTCGCGCGCCGAGAGCGAGAGCCCCGGGCAGCGGGCGATCACCGAGCGGGCACTGCGTGTGCTGGACCGCGAGCACATCGACGACGAGAGCGTGCAGGAGCACGTGCACCGCGCGCTGGTCGCCTACGAGGCCTCGGGGGCGCGAGCCGCGCACGAGCTGGCGCTCCACGCCGTCGCGGTGGCACAGAAGAACCTCGACCGCCTCGTCGAGCACGACGCGCTCGACGAGGACGCGCTTCCCGTGGAGCTCGGCCTGCTCACCGATCTGGACACCAGCGCGCTCGAACGCTCCCGGCTGGCTGACCTCCTGCTGCTCGGCCGCCGCCCCGGTGACAACGACAGCAGCGTGCCGGAGATGGAGCAGATCTACCAGCGGATCAGCAACTGGATCCTCGACGGCGAGGCGCGCGCCGTCGATGCCCCCTGGTCGCGCAGCGGCTCGCTCGCACAGCGGCGGCTGCTCGTAGCGCTGTTGCATCTGGTCGACCTGGACACCGCTGGCAGCGACTCCGACCAGTCCGGAGCAGGCGTGCGCACCCGCGTGCGCCGCACGATCCAGGTGCTGGGTCGCTATCTGGCTTCGGGCCCGGACGCATCCGTGCACCGCATCCTGTGCGCCACGCTGGCACGCAGCTTCGATGCCGCGGTGCGCGAGGGCGTCGCAGAGCCGAGCGACCTCCTGCTGCTCGTCGCCCAGATGATCGTGGACCGGCACAGCATCGCGACGATCAGCGAGGCCTCGACGCAGCCGGACGTGAGCGGGTCGATCGGCGCGTACGCGAAGTTTCTGGGCGCGAGTCCCACGCCGAGAATGGAATCGCGCGCCGAGATCACGTCGGACACCGCCAGCGTGATGAGCATCCCCGGCAGCGGGGACGAGTCGGCCATCGCGCGACGTGTGGTGCGGCTCAGCCGCGGGCTCGGCGCGGGAGGCTCGTACCGGAGCGAGGCGCTGCGCCAGGTCGTGCTGCGCATGGGCCGCGCGCTCGAGGTCGTGGCGGCGGCGCGCGGACTGAACGAGCTGTCTGACAGCACGGCATCCGGAGAGGACCCGGTCGGCGAGCTCGAACGAGCCGCCTCCGAGCTCCGGCGCCTGGCATCCGGCGCCGGACGCCGCCTCATGGACGACACGGCGGCCGACATCACCGTGGTTGCCGACGTGGCTCTCCTCAGCGCCCTCATCGCGCGCGCTGTCAACGTCGGCGTCCCGGCCAACGCCCAGCAGATCGGCATGGCGATCGGCGAGCTGGCGGCGGACCTGCCCCAGGGGCTGGCAGCGGCGATCAAGCAGGTGGTCGAGCGCATCGAAGAGCTGCCGCTCACCGCTGCAAGCGACGTCTACGCGATCCCGCTAGGCAAGCGCCGCACCGCCCTGCCCGACTGGCTGCTGCCGCGCAGGACCATCGGGGCCTTCTACGTGGTCCGCGCGCTCGGCACCGGCGGGGTCAGCTCGGTGTTCGTCGCGCGGCGCATGGAGGAGCGGCACGACCCCAAGGCCGAGTCCTTCGCGCTCAAGGTACCGGAGTTCGATCCGGCCACCGCGCGCAGCCTATCGGAGCAGGAGTTCCTCCAGATGTTCCGCGAGGAGGCCGGAGCGCTGCTGTCGCTGCCCCAGCATCCGAACCTGGCGCGATTCGTCACGTTCGACATGGCGGCACGCCCGAAGCCGATCCTGGTGATGGAGCTCATCCGCGGCCAGGGGCTCGACCGGCTCGTGCGCAGCCGCTCGCTGTCGACCCCACGTGCGCTGCACTACCTGGACGGGATCCTGGCCGGGCTGGAAGCCATGCACGCGGCGGGCGTCGGCCACCTGGACGTGAAACCTTCCAACGTGATCCTTCGCGAGGGCGAACACCCCGTGCTGGTGGACTTCGGACTCAGCGGACGGCAGCTCAGGCCGGGCTGCGGCACGCTCGAGTTCTGCGCACCCGAGGTGCTGGGCGTGGTTCCGGACGGCGTCACGCCCTCACCGCTGCAAGCCGACATGTACGCCTTCGCGTGCACTGCGTTCGAGGTGCTGACCGCAGAGCCGCTGTTCGAAGCGGACGAAGAAATGGGCATCATCACAGCTCAGGTGTCTCATGATGGATGGCCACCCAAACTCGCGGAATTCAGTCGCTCCCAGGAGTTTTCCGGCCTCGGCGTGGTACTGGCGGCCTGTCTCCGGCGCGATCCCCGCGACCGGCCGACAGCAAGCGAAACCCGTGCTGCGCTTTCGCAGGCCGGCGCCGCGCTCGAGGGCCTTCACTGGCCCCTGCACCCGCCGGAAGCCGCTGCCAGCGCCTGAGCTGCGCGTCGATGATGTTGCATCCCAGCGTCGAGAGTGTCCGGAACCGGACCGGGCGAAGCTGGCTCTTGGGAATGCTCGTGGCTTTGGCAACGGGAGCGGGGTGTCACCAGGATTCGGGAGCCGCCGTCCAGCTCGTCGTCGGCCGCCGCAACACGGAACAGAGAAGCTTCGTGCCCAGGACCGCGTTGGCTCGCTACGTGGAGCTGCCGCGCGAGCACAACGAGCTGATCCTGACGCTGGCGAGCTACAAGGCCTCCTGCGAACGCTTCGTGCCCCCGGGGCCCGGCCAGGCTTCGGTCACCGTGACCCTCGTGACGCCACCAGGCCGGAAGCCGGAAACCGGAAGCTATGACTGGCGCGGCCCCGCCCTGCGCGGCGGAACGAAGAGCCGGCCCGGGCACGCCTACGCCGAACCCACCGCCCGCATCGGATCCCGCAGCTACATCTTCCCGCCGGGCGGCAGCGTGCAGCTCAAGCACGTTGCGCTCGACCCCCACGGCCGCGTGGACGGCCTGCTCGCGTTCGAGTTCCCGGGCGACGCGGACCGCCCGGCCATGAGCATCAAGGGGCGCTTCCACGCGAAAATCTGCCGCCTGGACGAGTCGGATTGAGCCGGCTGGCACGCATCCTGGGGCTCTCGCCCCGCGAACTCCGCTCGACGCGGGCGCTGGGCGCCGTCATCGGCCTCTACACGCTCGCGGAGTTCCTGGTCGAGGGGGTGGCGACCGCGGCGTTCCTGGCACGGATCGGCGCTGCCTTGCTGCCACTTGCGCTGGCGGCCCGGGCGCTGGCGGAGGTCGTCTTGTCGGTCGGCTACGGCCGGTTTGCGGCGCGCTGGAGCGCGGCGCGCACGCTGCAAAGCGTGGCAGTGCTCGGCGCGGTCGCGGTCGCTGCGTGCGCCCTGGTCGCCGGCACCTCGGCCGGCGTATGGGCCGCGTTCATCACCGCTTCGGTGCTGGCGCGGCTGCGCGTGATCCACTTCGGCGTGCTGGCGCTGGAAGAACTGGAAGGCGGCTCGGCGCCGCGCGCGCTGCCGGTCGTGTACGCCTGCGCCCGCGCCGGGGCGATCCTGGCCGGTCCCGTGCTGGCGCTGGCCGCGGGCCCTCTGGGTGCTGCGCCGCTCCTGGCGATCGCCGCGGCGGTCTACGCGCTGGGCGCGCTGATGCAGGGCCGCTGGCTGGGCGACGGGGCGAGGACGGCGCGCTCGGTACCGCCCCCGAGTCTGCAGCTGGACGAGGAGGCGCCTCCGTCGCTGGCCAGCCGGATGCCGGCACGGACGCCCCGTTGGCTGCTCGGTGCGATCCTGATCGGAGCCGCCGCCCTCGCAGCCGGTCGCATCGCGCTGCGCACGCAGAGCGGCGCGATCCTGGAGGCGAGCTTCTCCGAGGCCCGCCTGGCCAGCGTGCTCGGTGTGTACTTCGCCGTGGCGGGCACCGCCGCCCTGGTGCTCCAGCTGGGGGTCGTGGGACGGGTGCTCTCGGCCGATGGCTTGCCGTGGCTCAACCTGGGCTGGGCCAGCGCGTATCTGGGTGCCCAGTTACTGCTCGCGTTCGGCCCGGCGACCGTGGCCATCGCCCTGGGCGCCCGGCTCGTGGAGAGCGAGCTGCGCAACGCCGTCCGCACACCGGTGGCCAACCTGCTCTACGACGCGATGCCGCCCGAGCGCAGGGCCCCGGCCCGGACGCTGGTGATCGGCGTGACGATACCGCTAATCTCGCTCGCGGGCGGCCTGGCACTGGGGGCGGCAGGAGCCCCCCCCGCTGCGCTCGCCGCCGTCGGCATCGCGGCCGCCGTGGTGCTGGCGTTCGCCGCCTGGGCGCAGAACCGGGCCTGGCGCGCATCGCTCCCCGCCAGCTGAGGGCATTTGTCAGCACGGTGCCGCCTCGGGTAGGTTCGGCCGAGCCTGACCGGGGAGTCACCCATGCGTTTTCCAAGCCTAAGCGTCCGCGGCAAGATCATGGGCACCATCATCGTGGTTGCAGCGGTGGTGCTCGCGCTCGGCTCGTATGCCGCATTCAACGCCGTCCGCAATGCGGAAGGCCGGGGCCGCTACCTCGAAAAGCACTACCTCCGGTTCGAATCGACGCTGGCGAACGCCGGGACCGGCGACTACGCGGCCGCGTTGCTCATGGCGAGCGACCCCACGCTGGCCCAGGCGCTCCAGGCCGGGGAGCCCGCGCAGGTGGTGGAAGCGTCGAAGCGACTGTCGGATGCGCTGCAGGGCACGATCGCGCCGGACCTGTTCGTGATCTCCGACTCGAAGGGCAACACGTTCAGCGGCGGCAACCTGAAGCCGGTCCCCTCCGACCGCTGGCGCTCGATGCGCCTGTACCAGGAGCTGCGCGGCGGCAAGGGCGTGCGCGGCAAGCTGGCCGTGATCGGCAATCATGCCTACCGCGTTGCCGGCGCGCCCGTGAAGAACGGAAACCAGATCGTCGGCACGGTGATGATCGCCGAGCAACTCGATCGCTTCCTCGACCAGTTCGCCGCCAACTCCGGCTCGGACAAGCCGGCCAAGCAGCACCGCGTCTCGCTGGTTTCGCGCGACAAGGTCCTGGCCAGCGCGATGCCGAAAAAGGACTGGGGGCCGCTGGTCAAGGCGGTGGAGCACCCGGGCACCGCACGAGAAGGCAAGATCACGGTGCCGGTGCTCGACGTGGGCGGCTCGCTGTACGACTTCTGGAGCGCGCCGGTGCACGGCTACGAGCGCAGCGGCGACCCGGAAACGAACGTGATCGGCACGTTCTACCTGGTGCGCACGCGCTCGCACGTCACGGCCGACCTGCGCGAGGCGTACCTCGGCATCGGCGGCTTCTTCGGCCTGGCGCTCTTGATCGCCCTGCTCTTCGGCTACCTGCTGGCCGTGCAGATCACCCGCCCGCTCCGGCGCTACATCGAGGTGACCGGGGATCTGTCGCGCGGGCAGGCCGATCTCGGCAAGCGCCTCGCGGTCGAGACGGGTGACGAGCTGGGCGTGCTGGCGCGCAACCTCAACCGGGCGTTTGCCAAGATCCACAGCCTGGCCGCCAGCGTGCAGCGCTCGGCGTTCCAGGTGAACTCGTCCAGCGGCGAGATCTCGACCGTGAGCAAGCAGATGCTCGAAGGCGCCAAGCAGCAGGCCGGGAAGATCTCCAACTCGACGGCCGCCGTCACCGAGCTTTCCTCGTCGATCCAGCAGGTCGCCGAGAACGCGGCCGAGGCGACCCGCCGCGCCAAGGCCAGCGGCGAAGCAGTCACGCGCGCGATCCAGAGGCTCGGCCAGATCCGCCAGACCGTGGAGGACGCCGCCAACCGCATCGGCATGCTGGGCGAGAGCGGCAAGCGCATCGGCAATATTGTCGAGGTGATCCGCCAGATCAGCGAGCAGACGACCATGCTGGCGCTGAACGCCGCGATCGAGGCGGCGCACGCCGGCGAACACGGCCGGGGCTTCGCGGTGGTCGCCGACGAGGTCAGCTCGTTGGCCAAGCGCACCGGCCAGAGCGCCCGCGACATCGAGGACCTGATCGCCACCATCCGCGACCAGACCGGCGAAGCGGTGCGCACGATGCAGGAAGGTTCGAGCGAGGTGGAGGAAGGCACGGGTCTGGTAGAAGCCACGCTCGCCGACCTCAAGACGCTGGTGAACGTCATCGACGACACCGCATCGGCAGTGCAGGAGCAGGCCATCGCCTCCGACGAGATCGCTCGCAACATGGACGCCGTACAGCGCATCGCCGACGAGGTCCTCGCATCCAGCGAGAACGCCGTGACCCAGGGCGACCGGCTGCAGAAGCTCGCCGACGAGCTGGAGGAGAGTGTGACGGGATTCCGTATCGATCCGGAGCGCGCGTTGCTCGACGAAGACGAGCTCAAGGCGCTGCCAGAGGGTCGTTCGTGAGGACAGTCGCCGGCGCGATCGCCATCCTGCTGGGCTCCGCGTGCAGCCTGGCCTGCAGCAGCAGCACGCCGAGCAGCGGTGCTACAGGCCCGGCCGGGCCAACGGGCATCGCCGTACAGGCACTTCTGCCGAGCGGGGGGCCGGCGTGGAAGCCAGGCGACAGCGGCTGCGTCGAGCTCGGGCAGGACGCCAACGCGACCATCGGCGTGAAGGTCAAGCTCGACAACTGGACGCTCCGGCCGCCGTACACCTGCGGCGCGACGCCCCAGTGCGGCTACGTCCAGGTCCGGGTCGATCCGCAGGGCGACACCGGCGCGGCGCTCTCCGCGCAGGCCGCGGCCAGCCTGGTGCCCGTTCCGTTCGCGTCGCTGCCGGGCGCGCTCGGTCAGCACACGCTGCGCGTCGAGCTGCGCGGCGACCACAATGGGCCGGTCATCGACGAGAAGACCGGGCAGCCCTACGCGGTGGACCTCCTGGTCACGCTGGGCGCGCCGGGAACCTGCGGCGGTGGCCCGACCGATGCGGGCAGCGACGCCGACTCGGGCAGCGCCGGCGATGCCGCGATAGACAGCGGCGACGCGGGCGACGCTTCCAGCGATGCAGCCGCCGATTCCGGCGACGCTTCCAGCGATGCAGCCGCCGATTCCGGCGACGCTTCCAGCGATGCAGCCGCCGATTCCGGCGACGCTTCCAGCGATGCAGCCGCCGATTCCGGCGACGC
>Ga0114931_10001217_pt1 | contig 32766 bp, 31 predicted proteins | sample 2SBtaG_FD_89579 | JGI IMG/M metagenome (GOLD analysis project Ga0114931, IMG submission 89579) | Deep subsurface microbial communities from Kolumbo volcano to uncover new lineages of life (NeLLi) - 2SBTROV14_V59a metaG | ecosystem: Environmental > Aquatic > Marine > Volcanic | place: Kolumbo...
CATCGAGGGTTAGCGTGGCTTTGATCCGCGATAGGCGGGGACGGGTCGATGGCGCCTATACGCGCCTCTTCGGCGACCCTCAACTCGGAAGCCTCATTATCGGTGAGGGACCAAAGGGGAGCACCGACGTTGGCAATCGAGGCCAACGGGGATAGACTGAACGGCTGAGGTTGCGCGTCGTCGGTGTCGCGCGCGTGGCCGGCAGGGGGCTTTGAACACACCGTGGAGGGAATGCCATGGTCAAGAAGGCCGAACCCCGTCGAACCCGGAAATCAACGACGCAAGCCTCGGGGGCGAGGAAGGGCGCGAAGCCGCGCGCCCAGGCCGCCGCCCAGGCCGCCGACCGCGTGATCGACGCGGCGCTCGCGCTCGCCGCCGAGCGCGGCTGGCGCGACCTCGCGCTCGCCGACATCGCCGAGGCGGCGGACGTATCGCTCGCCGATCTCTACGCCCATTTCCGCTCCAAGGAGGCGATCCTGGTCGCCTTCAGCCGCCGGATCGACGCCCAGGTGCTCGCCGGCGACGACCCCGAGCTCGCCGCCCAGCCGGCGCGCGACCGGCTGTTCGACGTGCTCATGCGCCGCTTCGACGCGCTCGCGCCCCATCGCGACGCGCTGCGCGCGATCCTGCGCGCCAGCTGCGCCGATCCGCTCGCGGCGGTCTGCGGGGCGCTCGCCTTGCGCCGCTCGATGGCCTGCATGCTCGAAGCCGCGCGGCTCGATTCCTCGGGGCTCCGGGGGCTGGCCCGGGTCAAGGGGCTCGCCGCGATCTATCTCGCGACGATGCGGGTCTGGCTCGACGACGACAGCACCGATCAGGCGCGCACCATGGCGGCGCTCGACCGCCGGCTCGCCCAGGCCGAACGCCTGATTCGGCTGTGCCGCGCCATCCCCCGGCCACGCCGCCGCGCGCGCCACGCGCAAGCCGATCCCGAGGCCAGCGCGGCCTGACCGCTTCGGGCGCCGGCTATGTTGCAGCGCAAAAAATCCTCTTGACACCTGGGCTGAGCGATCTTAAATAAAATTCACGTTGTGCAGTGCAGCATGACACGAGACGCCTCCCCATGCCCCAGGAGTGACAGAGATGGCCAAGACCAACGCCAACGCCAATTTCGATCCGACCACGATGTTCACGCCGTTCCAGATGCCCGGCGTCGACGTCGAGACGCTGGTCGCCGCCCAGCGCCGCAACATCGAGGCCGTGACGGACGCCAACCAGCTCGCCGTCGACGGCGTCAAGGCGATCGCCGAGCGCCAGGCCGAGTTCGTTCGTGGCGCGGTCGACCAGTATGTCGCCGCGATCCGCGACCTGATGTCGGTGACCGATCCCAAGACCGGCGCCGCCAAGCAGGCCGAGCTCGTCAAGTCGACCTTCGAGACGTCGGTGGCCAACATGCGCGAGCTCGCCGACATCGCGACCAAGGCCAACGTCGAGGCGATCGAGGTGCTCAACAAGCGCGTCGTCGAGGGCCTCGACGAGATTTCCGGCCTCGCGAAGAAGACCTGACGATCGACCGATTTTGTCGGGCGCGTTTCGCGCCCGGCGGACGGAACGCGGGGTCGCCCATCGGGCGGCCCCGTTTTCGTTGGCCGCTGTCATGTTGGGCGTTCAAGCATCCCGCGCGCGCTTGCGGGACGGCGCGAAAACGGCTGTAATCGCGCCGCGACCGGAACGCGAGGAGGGGCGCATGGCGGCGGACGGGCGGGATGGCGGGACCATCGCCTTCGACGATTTTCTCAAGGTCGACATTCGCGTCGGCACGGTGATCGCCTGCGATCCCTTCCCCGAGGCCCGGCGGCCCGCCTACAAGCTGCGCATCGACTTCGGCTCCGAGATCGGCGAGCGCAAGTCCTCGGCCCAGGTGACCGCGCTTTACACGCCCGAGACGCTGATCGGCCGCCAGGTCGCCGCGGTGGTCAACTTTCCGCCCAAGCAGATCGGCCCCTTCATGTCCGAGGTTCTGGTGCTCGGCTTCGAGGACGCCCGGGGCGCGATCGCGCTGGTCACGGTCGATCCTCCGGTGCCCAACGGCGGTCGGCTGTTTTGAGGCGCGCGCCTCTCGCGTTCCCGGCCCCGCTCAAGCCGATCAAGGGGGGGAACTTTCGGATGCCCTTCGCCGGTCGCGGGTCATAGCGGGAAACGCAGCCGAACGCGCAAACCCCCGCCCGGCGCGGTTTCGAGCGCGAGCTCGCCGCCGTGGCCGTGGACCACGTCGCGGGCGATCGTCAGGCCGAGCCCGACGCCCCCGGTTTCCGGGTTGCGCGAGGCGTCGAGCCGATAGAAGGGGCGGAACACGTTCTCGCGCTCGTCCTCGGGAATCCCGGGGCCGTCGTCGTCGACCAGGATCTCGATCATGCCGTCCAGGCGCCGGGTCTCGATCGTCACGTGCTCGCCATAGCGGAGCGCGTTGTCGATCAGGTTGGTGAGGCAGCGTCGAACCGCGTTGCGCCGAAGCGGGAGAAGAATTTCGTCGTCGCGCGCAAGCGCGATCGCGCCGCCCTTGCGCCGACCGCTCGTCACCACCTCGTCGAGCAGCGCGCCGAGATCGGTCGGCGTCGGGGCCTCGTCGCCCTCGCCGCGCGCGAAGGCGAGATAGCCCTCGATCATCCGCTCCATCTCGACCACGTCCGATTGCAAATCCGCGACCGCCTCGCCACCGCCGAGCATGGCGAGCTGAAGCTTGATCCGCGTGAGCGGCGTGCGCAGGTCGTGGCTGACGCCGGCGAGCATTTCGGTCCGCTGGGTGATCTGGCGGCGGATGCGCTCCTTCATCTCGAGGAAGGCGGCGGCCGCCTGGCGCACCTCGCTCGCGCCCTCGGGCTTGAAGGCGGGCACGTCGTGGCCCTTGCCGAAGGCCTCGGCCGCCTCGGCGAGGCGGCGCATGGGGCGGATCTGCTTGCGCATGAAGAACACGGCGATCGCGAGCAGCAGGATCGAGGTGCCGACCATCCACATCACGACCAGATAGATGGTCGTCGTGAACAGGCGCTTGCGCTGGGTGGAGAAATGCATCGCGCCGTCGATCAGCCCGACGCTGACGATGACCCGCCGGTCGGGACCGTCGAGCGCGATATGGAAGGGCTCGCGAAGCTGGCCCCTGAGCGCGACGAACAGCGTGCGCTCGAAGATGCTGATGCCGGGCGGCTTGGTGTCGCCCTCGATCCGGGCGCCGGGCTCGAAGCGGGTGTCGATGACCAGCCGGCGGCGCATCTGGAAGAGCAGGCGGCGGAAGTCGGTTTCGTTCTCCATCTCGCGGCGAAGCGCGATCACGGTGCCGATCTCGCCAGCGAGCGCGCCCGCCAGGCGACGGCTCACGGTCTCCCAGTGGCGGGCGAAGAAGACATAGCCCGCGACGAGCTGAAGCAGCACCAGCGGAATCACGATGATCAGCAGGAACCGCCCGAACAGCGTGCGGGGAACCAGGCGCTTGAAGCCGCTCATCCTTGCCGTTCGTCGCGGGGTTGCGTCATGTCGGGTCAATCGGTGTTCGGTCCGCGGGCGTCCGGTCAGTCGGCGCGCAGGACATAGCCCGCGCCCCAGACGGTCCGGAGGTAGCGCGGCTGCCGGGGGTCGGGCTCGATCTTACGCCGAAGCCGCGCGATCTGCACGTCGACGGTGCGCGCGCCGCCGCCGAGCCGGCTCTCGCTGCCAAGGTGCTCGCGGCTCAGGGTCTCGCCGGGGTGGACCGCGAACAGCTTGAGAAGCGCCGCCTCGCCCGAGGTGAGATGGATGACCGTCTCGTCCCGACGCAGCTCCTCGCGCGCGGGATCGAAGCTGAACTCACCGAAGCGCACCACGCTGGCCGGGGGCTCGGCGGGCGCCGCGCGGCGCAGGATGTTGCCGATGCGAAGCAGGAGCTCGCGTGGCTCGAAGGGCTTGGGAAGGTAATCGTCGGCGCCGCATTCGAGGCCCGCGACCCGGTCCTCGGCCTCGCCCATCGCGGTCAGCAGCAGAATCGGCACCGCGCTTTCGGCGCGCAAGGCGCGGGTCAGCGAAAGCCCGCTCTCGCCGGGCATCATCACGTCGACCACCAGAAGGTCGAAGGCGAGCCCCGAAAGCCGCGCCCGCGCGTCGGCCGCGTTCTCGGCGGTGGTCACCAGATAGCCGTTGTCGGTGAGATAGCGCCGCAGAAGATCGCGTAGCCGGCGGTCGTCGTCGACCACCAGGATATGGGGCGGCAGGGTATCGGCGGGCGCTTGCGTCATGCCGCGGCCGAGTATCAGCCCTTGCCGCCGAGCGCGCGGTGGGGCGTGGGCTCGTCGAGAAGCCCGGTCAGCACCTTGCGGAAGCCCTCGACCGCCTGGGCGCCGGCGGCGCGGTAGGCGCGCGCGAAACGGGCGCGCTGCGACGCGGTCAGGCGGTGCTCGAGCTCGATCCCCGCCTCGGTCAGGTAAAGGAGCCGCTGGCGCCGGTCGCGGCTGCCCTGGCGCTGGTCGATGAAGCCCTCGCGCACGAGCTGGCGCAGCACCCGGGCGAGCGACTGCTTGGTGATGCGCAGGATGCCGAGCAGCGCGCCCACCGTGATCCCCGGGTTGCGCCCGACGAAATAGATCACCCGGTGATGCGCCCGGCCAAAGCCGTATTCGGCGAGGATCGAATCGGGCTCCGCCGTGAAGTCGCGATAGGCGTAGAATAGCAGCTCGATCCCGCGCCGCAGCTCGTCGTCCCGCAGGAAAAGAGGGTTCGCCCCCGTTGATAAGTCAGCCATATTGACATATATGCCGCGCGGTGCTACGGAATGCAAGCCCGCCGGTCGCAAGGTCGGGGGAGAGCCTTTGCCGCCGGGTGCGCGCGGCGGGCGGTGAAATCACGTCAATCGGGAAGGGCGGCATCATGAGTTTGGTTCCATTCGACGATCGCGACGGGGTCATCTGGTTCGATGGCGCGCTGGTGCCCTGGCGCGAGGCCAAGCTCCACGTGCTGTCCCATGCGCTACATTACGCGAGCGCCGTGTTCGAGGGCGAGCGCGCCTATGGCGGGCGCGTGTTCAAGCTCTCCGAGCACAGCGAGCGCCTGGTCGAATCGGCGCGCATTCTCGACATGACCTTACCCTATTCGGCGGCCGAGATCGACGCCGCGACCGAGGCGGTGATCGCGGCCAACGAGATCGCCGACGGTTATGTCCGTCCGATCGCCTGGCGGGGCAGCGAGCAGATGGGCGTCGCCGCCCAGAACACCACCATCCACGTCGCGATCGCATCCTGGGAATGGGGCGCCTATTTCGGCGACGAGGCGCTGCGCGGCATCCGGCTCGCGACCGCGCATTACCGTCGCCCCTCGCCCGAGACCGCGCCGGTCAAGAGCAAGGCGGCGGGGCTTTACATGATCTGCACCCTCGCGCGCCACAAGGTGCAGGCGGCGGGCTACACCGACGCCCTGATGCTCGACTGGCGCGGCCAGGTGGCCGAGGCGACCGGGGCCAATATCTTCATGGTGTTCGATGGCGCGCTGCACACGCCGACCCCCGACTGCTTCCTCGACGGCATCACCCGGCGCACGGTGATGGAGCTCGCCCGCAAGCGCGGCATCGAGGTGATCGAGCGCGCGATCATGCCCGACGAGCTCGCCAAGGCCGACGAGGTGTTCCTGACCGGCACCGCGGCCGAGGTCACGCCGGTCTCGGAAATCGACGGGCATCATTTCCAGGTCGGCCCCGTCGCCCGCCGGATGGTCGAGGACTACGCGGCGCTGGTGCGCCCCTGAGGGTTTCGGACGGCGCGCTTGGCGCGCGGTGGGCGGGCCGTCGCGGCCCGGAAGCGCCTTATTCCTCGATCCAGCGCCGCACCGCCCGGTCGTCGTCGTCGCGGGCGTCGACCCAGCGGCCCTCGCCGCCGGACTCCTCGAGCTTCCAGAACGGCGCCTTGGTCTTGAGCCAGTCGATCAGGAAGTTGCAGGCCTCGAACGCCGCTTGGCGGTGCGCCGAGGCGGCGATCACCAGCACGATGCGATCGCCCGGCTCGAGCCGGCCATGGCGGTGGACGATCAGACTCGCCTCCAGCGGCCAGCGCGCCCGCGCCTCGGCCTCGATCTCGGCGAGCTTGGCCTCGGTCATGCCCGGGTAGTGTTCGAGCGTCATGGCCTCGATCGGCCTTTCGCCGGCCATCTCGCGGACCAGCCCGACGAAGGCGACCACCCCGCCGATCGCCCGCTTGTCCTCGGTCAGCGCCGCGATCTCGGCGCCCGGGTCGAAGTCCTCGCGCTGCACGCGGACGGTCATGGCGTCTCCCCTCAGCCTCCCGTCACGGGTGGGAACAGGGCGACCTCGTCGCCGTCGGTCACCGGATGCTCGGAGCCGACGTATTCGTGGTTGACCGCGACGCGCACCAGCGCCGGGTTGGCGAGCGCCTCGGCGTAGCCCTCGCCCCGGGTGCCGAGCCAGGCGATCAGGCCGGCGACGTCGGTCACGTCGTCGGGCGGGCTCACCTCCTCGGCGCCGGTGCCGATCTTGGTCCTGAGCCAGGCGAAGTAGAGAAGCTTCATCGTCGTCATCCTCGCACCGCCGGGCAATCAGCCCGCCGCCATCACCTCGTTGAAGGGCAGGAAGTCGACCGCCTCGCCCTTGGTCAATTGGGTCATCTCCTCGGGCAGTTCAACCAGCCCGTCGGCCGCGACCAGCGAGGACAGAATACCCGAGCCCTGGCGCGGAAACTTGTCGGCCACGGGCGCGCCGTCGTCGCCGCGCAGGAGGCGCGCGCGCAGCCATTCGCGCCGCCCGGCCTTCTTCGTATAATCGAAGCCCGCGCGCACCCGGTAGAGGATCGGCTCGACGTCCTCGACGCCCGCGAGCCGGAGAACCAGCGGCCGGGCGAAGCGCAGGAAGGTCACCATCGCCGCGACCGGGTTGCCGGGCAGGCCGACGAACGGGGTCTCGCCCACGCGGCCGAGCGCCAGCGGTCGCCCGGGCTTGATCGCGAGGCGCCAGAAATGCAGCGCCCCTTCCGATTCGACCGCGGCCTTGACGTGGTCCTCGTCGCCGACCGAGACCCCCCCCGAGGTGAACAGAAGGTCATGATCGGTCGCCGCCCCGGCGAGCGCGGCGCGCACCAGCGCCACATCGTCGCGCAGGATGCCGAGATCGGTCACCGCGCAGCCCTGGGCCGCGAGCAGCGCGCCGAGAACATAGCGGTTGGCGTCGAAGATCGCGCCCGGGCCGAGCGTCTCGCCGGGCTCGCGCAGTTCGTCGCCGGTCGAGAACATGGCGACCCGCAGCGGGCGGCGGACCGCGAGCTCGGCGCGCCCGACCGAGGCCGCGAGTCCCAGGTCCTGCGCCCGCAGCCGGCGGCCCGCGCGCAGCACGATCGCGCCCGCGCCCACGTCCTCGCCGGCACGGCGTCGGTTGGCGACGCGCGCGATCCCGGGTGGAATGACGACGACGTCGCCGTCCCGGCGGCAATCCTCCTGCATGAGCACGGTGTCGGGGCCCGCCGGCAACGCCGCGCCGGTGAAGACGCGCAGCGCCACGCCGCGCGCCGGCGCGTCTCCCGGCGGATCGCCCGCCGCCCGCCGCCCGGCGAGCGCGAGCCGGGTTTCGCCGTTCGGGTCGAGATCGTCGAAATGGACCGCGTAGCCGTCGACCGCCGAGTTGTCGTGGGGCGGCACGTCGATGGGCGAGACCAGGTCGGCGGCGAGAATTCGCCCATGGGCGGCGGCGAGCGCGACGGTCTCGGTCCCGGCGACGGGCCGCGCGAGATCGCGAATCCGGGCCAGCGCCTCGTCGGTGGTCATGAAGCGCTTGCCGGGAGCGAAACAGTCGTCGGTGATCTGCGGCACGGGTCAGTCCTTGGAAAGCCCGCAATGGGCGATAATGAAATCGGCGATCGCGGCGGGATCGTTGAGGTCGAGAACCGGGATCGCGAGCCCCTCGATCGGCGCGTCGCTGGCCACCGCGACCACGCTCGGGTCCTGCTCGCAGAGAAGCGCCAGGCCGGTCGCGGGGCGGTGGACCTCGATCTTCGGGTGGTCGTCGCGCTTGAACCCCTCGACGAGCACCAAGTCGACCGGCGCGAGCCGCGTGACGATCTCGTCGATGCTCGGCTCGCCCGCGCCGCGCAGCTCGTGGACCAGCGCCCAGCGCCGCGCGGTCGAGAGCATGACCTCGACCGCGCCCGCCTCGCGGTGGCGGTAGCTGTCCTTGCCCGGGCGGTCGATATCGACGTCGTGGTGCGCGTGCTTGACGGTCGAGACCGTCACCCCGCGCGCGGCGAGCGCCGGGATCAGCCCGACGAGCAGCGTCGTCTTGCCGCTGCCGCTCCAGCCCGCGAGTCCGAGGATTCGCATCGCCCGCCCGCCGTCAGCCCTTGGGCTCGTCCGGGCCGACGTGGCGCAGCCCGACGAGCAGGTAATCGAACCCGGTGATCAGCGTGACCACGGCGGCGAACCACAGAAGCGCCTCGCCGATGAAGGTGGTGGTCAGCAGGGGGTGGAAGAAGGTCGGCCCGGCCTCGCCGACCATCAGGAAGCCGAGCGCGATCATCTGAATGGTTGTCTTCCATTTGGCGAGCAGGGTGACCGGCACGCCGACGTTGATCTCGGCCAGGTACTCGCGCAGGCCCGAGACCAGCAGCTCGCGGCACAGGATGATCAGCGAGGCGAGCACCGGCGCGCGTCCGAAGGCGACCAGCATCAGGATCACCGAGGAGACCAGCAGCTTGTCGGCGATCGGGTCGAGCATCCGCCCGAGCTTGGAGAGCTGCTTGCGCGAGCGCGCGACATAGCCGTCGAGGAAATCGGTCGCCCCGCCGAGCGCGAACAACGCGAGCGCCACCCAGCCCGAAAGCGGATTGTTCCAGTAGAACAGCGCGACCAGCAGCGGAATGATGGCGATCCGCGACAAGGTCAGGAGATTCGGAAGGCTCAACATCGCACTCGCGCTTCGTTCCGGGGCGGGTCGCCGTCGGTTCCGCCCGCCATCTTTCGCCCGCCATATACCATGTTCGTCGGATGTCCGCGATTCGCTCGTTATCCAGGTCGGTCTCGGCGCCAGGGCCGGTTCATTTCAAGTGAATCATGGGCTACCCCTCGGCGTGGAAGTGGTCGTAGACCGTTCGCGCCACGGCGCGGCTGATCCCCTCCACGCGCTCGAGATCGACGATCCCCGCCTCCGACACCCCGCGCGCCGAGCCGAAATGGAGCAGCAACGCGCGCTTGCGCTTGGCGCCCACGCCCGGGATTTCGTCGAGCGGCGAGCTCGCCTGCGCCTTGCGTCGCTTGGCCCGGTGGGTGCCGATGGCGAAGCGGTGCGCCTCGTCGCGCAGTCTCTGAAGGAAATAGAGCACCGGGTCGTCGCCGTCGAGCCGGAGCGGCGCGCGGTCGCGCCTGTAAATCCGCTCGCGGCCGGCGTTGCGCTCGGGACCCTTGGCGATGCCGATCACCGGAATGTCGGCGACCCCCAGGTCCTCGAGGGTTTCGAGGGCGACGCCGAGCTGTCCGCGTCCGCCGTCGACGATCACCAGATCGGGGCGCGACGCCCGGGCGTCGTCGTCCTTGACCAGCCGGGTGAAACGCCGCTTCAACACCTCGCGCATCATGGCGTAGTCGTCGCCCGGCGTGATGCTGCCCTCGGCGATGCCGCGAATGGTGAACTTGCGGTAGGCGTTCTTCTCGAGCCCCTCGGGACCGGCGACGATCATGGCGCCGATCGCGTGGTCGCCGGCGACGTGGCTGTTGTCGTAGACCTCGATTCGCCGGGGCGGGGCGTCGAGCGCGAGCTTTTCCGCAAGCCCTTCGAGCAGCCGCTTCTGGGCCGCGCTTTCCGACAGCTTGCGGCCGAGCGCGAGACGCGCGTTGGCGAGCGCGTTCTCGGCCAGGTTGCGGCCGACGCCGCGCCGGGGGTGGGTCACGCGGACGCGCCGCCCAGCGTGTAGCGACAGCGCCGCCTCGATCAGTGGCTGGTCGGCGAGCGGGTGGCTCACGATCACGCGACGCGGCAACTCCTTGTTCTGGTAGAACTGGCCGACGAAGGCGGCGAGCACCTCGGCGGGCGCGGCGCGCCCGGCGCGCGACGGGAAATAGGCCCGGTTGCCGTAGTTTCGCCCGGCGCGAAAGAAGAACACCTGGACGCAGGCGTGGCCGCCCTCCTGGTGGACCGCGATCACGTCGGCGTCGCCGACCGCGGCGACGTTCACGTCCTGGCTCGCCTGGATCTGGGCGAGTGCCCGGATGCGATCGCGGTAGATCGCCGCCGCCTCGAAGTCGAGCGCGTCGCTCGCCGCCTGCATGCGCGCCGCCAGGCTCTCCTGCACCGCGCGACTGCGTCCGGCGAGAAAGGCGCGCGCCTCGTCGACCAGGGCGCGGTAGGCGTCGGCGTCGATTCGCCCGACGCAGGGGGCGGCGCAGCGCTTGATCTGATATTGCAGGCAGGGCCGCGTGCGCCCGGCGAGCACGTTGTCCGAGCAGCTCCGGAGCGGAAAGGCGCGTTGCAGGGTGGCGAGGGTTTGGTTGACCGCGCCGGCCGAGGCGAAGGGGCCGAAGTAGTCGCCCGGCCGCTTGCGCGCGCCCCGGTGCTTGACGAGCTGCGGCCAGTCGTGATCGGCACGCAGCAGGATGTAGGGGAACGACTTGTCGTCGCGCAGCAGAATATTGTAGCGCGGGCCGAGGCGCTTGATGAGGTTGGCTTCGAGAAGCAGCGCCTCGGCCTCGGTGTGGGTCGTGGTGATCTCGAGGCTCGCGGCCTGCGCGACCATGCGCGCGATCCGGATCGAGAGCCGCGAGACCTGGGCATAGGACGCGACCCGCTTGCGCAGGTTCTTGGCCTTGCCGATGTAGAGGACCTTGCCGCGCGCGTCGATCATGCGATAGACGCCCGGCCGCGTGGGCAGCGCCGCCAGCGCCGCCCGAATGACGGCGAAGCCGGACGCCTCCCTGGATGTCCCCGTCGCGCTCGCCTGCTCGCTCATGGCCCTTAAGATAGGGAATCGCCCGCCCGGCGGGTAGGGAGAAGGCCGATGCCAGCGCGTGAGGCGTTCAGGCGGCGCGCTTAAATCCTTGGCCCCCTCTCCCTGCCTCCTCCCGCCAAGGGAGGGGGGAATCGTCGCGCGGCCTCGAATCGAAAGCCCTTCCCCTCGACGGGGGAGGGGTAAGTGAGGGTGGGGGCAGGGGCGGGACCGCGAGGCGCGTCGATTCGATCGAAGGGAATTACGGTCAAACCCCGTGGTAGTCGCGGTACCAGGCGACGAAGCGGGGCAGGCCTTCGTCGATCGGGGTGGTCGGCTCGAAGCCGCAGTCGCGGCGGATCGCCTCGATATCGGCGAAGGTCTCGCGCACGTCGCCGGGCTGCATGGGCAGGAACTCGATCTCGGCCTTGCGGCCGATCGCCGCCTCGATCAGCGCGATGAAGCGCATGAGTGGCTCGGAGCGGTTGTTGCCGATGTTGTAGACCCGGTGCGGCGGCTTGCCGTCCTCGCCCTCGGGCGGGTGGTCGAGGGTCGCGAGAACGCTGGCGACGATGTCGTCGATATAGGTGAAGTCGCGCCGCATGTCGCCTTGGTTGAACACCGGGATCGGCTCGCCGGCGAAGATCGCCCGGGTGAAGATATAGGCCGCCATGTCGGGCCGCCCCCAGGGGCCGTAGACGGTGAAGAAGCGCAGTCCGGTCATGGGCAGGCCGTAAAGATGGGCATAGGGGTGGCTGATCAGCTCGTCCGAGCGCTTGGTCGCGGCGTAAAGCGAGATCGGGGTGTCGACCCGGTCGGCTTCCGAGAACGGCAGCTTTGTGTTGCCGCCGTAGACCGAGCTCGAGCTCGCGTAGACCAGATGGCGAAAATCGGGCAGGTGGCGGCAGGTCTCGAGCACCTCGAGATGGCCGACCAGGTTGGTGCGCACGTAAATGAACGGGTTTTCGAGCGAATGGCGCACGCCCGCCTGGGCCGCGAGATGGACCGCGCGGTCGATGCCCGCGTTCGCGCAAGCCTCGGCCAGCGCGCCGCGCTCGGCGATATCGATCCGGTGGAACGAGAAGCCGTTGCGCGCCCGCAGCCGATCGAGCCGCACGCGCTTGAGCGCCACGTCGTAGTAAGGATCGAGGTTGTCGATCCCGACCACGGTTTCGCCGCGATCGAGAAGCGCCGCGCTTACGTGAGAACCGATGAAGCCGGCCGCGCCGGTGACCAAAACCGCCATTCGTTCCTTCCGCCCATGGGCCGTCGATAAGCCGGCGCGGAGCACCCACGCCGGCATGACGCTGCTTATAGCGCCGCGCGCGGGATTGTGAAATCGTTAAGAGGCGCACCCCTCGCGCCATGTTCCGGCGCATCGAGCGGCGCGTTCAGAAGCGGGCTCGCCGCGATCCACCAGTTGGGATGGAAACCGGCGATGCGTCGGGCGGCGTCGCGCGCGGACCGCTCGTCGGCGAACAGGCCGAACCAGGTCGCGCCCGATCCGCTCATCCGCGCGAGCAGGCAGCCGGGTTCGGCGGCGAGCGCCACGCCGGACGCGGCGGCCTCGGGCGCGATCCGCCGCGCCGGGGCCTCGAGGTCGTTGCGCCGCGCCGCCAGCAGCGCCGCGAGCCCGGCGACGTCGGCGGGGGGCGCCGCGAAGCGCGCGGGCGCCGAGAACGGCGCGCCGCGCGCGGCGAACACGGCCTTGGTCGCCACCGCGACCCCCGGATTGACGAGCAGAAGATGGCCGGCGGGCAGCGCCGGCGCGGGCGCGAGCGCGTCGCCGATCCCGCCCATGAAGGCGGCGCGCGAGGAGAGGCAGACGGGCACATCGGCGCCGAGCTTCAGCGCCAGGCGCGCGAGGTCCTCGGACGCCGGGCGCAAGTCCCACAGCCGCGTCAGCGCGCGCAGCGCGGCCGCCGCGTCGGCCGATCCGCCGCCGATCCCGGCCGCGACCGGCAGCGTCTTGGTCAGGCGGATCGCGGCTCCCGCCCGTCCGCCGCCGGCGCGGCGCAGCATCCGCGCGGCGCGCAGAACCAGGTTGTCGTCGGCGGGCGTGGCGGCGAGCGCGGGCGCGAAGGGGCCGTCGATTTCGAGCGTAAGCTCGTCGGCCGGACGCGCCGCGATGCGATCGCCCGGCCCCGCGAAAACCGTCAGGCTGTCGAGCAGATGGTAGCCGTCGGCGCGCCGGCCGACGACATGGAGGTAGAGATTGACCTTGGCGGGCGCCGCCTCGACGGCGACAGGGGCGGAAGCGATGGCGGCGGTGGCGGCGGTGGCGTCAGCCACTGCCGTCGGCGACCGCGTCCTGGGGTAGGCCAAGACGCAGCTTGCGCTCGATGCGCGTGGTCATGCCCTGATCGGTCGGGGCGAGGACCAGGGCGCGCCGCCATTGGAACCGCGCCTCGATCCGGCGGCCGGCGCGCCAGTAGGCGTCGCCCAGGTGATCGTTGATGGTCGGATCGTTGGGCTGCAGCTCGACCGCGCGCTCGAGTTGGGTCACGGCATTGGCGTAGTCGCCGAGCCGGAACTGCGCCCAGCCGAGGCTGTCGATAATGTAGCCGTCGCGGGGGCGCAGCTCGACCGCGCGCTCGATCATCTTGAGCGCCCGATCGAGGTTGATCCCCTGATCGACCCAGGAATAGCCGAGGTAGTTGAGCACGAAGGGCTGGTCAGGCACCAGATCGAGCGCCGCGAGGAAGTCCTTCTCGGCGCGCTTCCAATGCTTCGAGCGTTCGAGCGAGATGCCGCGCGCATACAGCGGCCGCCAGTGGCGCCGGTCGCGGACGTTGACCCGAGCCAGCGCGCGGTCGTAGGCATCGACCGCCTCGTCCCAGCGCTCGCGTCCGCGCAGGATATCGCCGAGCGCGATCAGCGCGTCGGCCCGGTCGGTCCGCTCCGACGCCATGCGGTTGAGCCGGGCGATCGCCTCGTCGGTGCGCCCGAGATCGTCGAGATCGGCGGCGACCCGAAGCTCGGCCGACCAGCGCAGCGGCGAGGACGCGGGCACCGACTCGAAGGCGGCGATGGCGCGCCCGGGCTCGCGCAGGCCGTCGAGAATCTCGCCCAGAAGCAGGTCCGCGACGTCGAAGCCCGGGCGCAGGTAAAGCGCGAGCCGGACGTAGATCAGCGCCGCGTCGAGCGCGTTCTCGCGGTTGAGCGCGCTTGCCGTGCCGACCAGCGCCTCGGCCACGCCCTCGCGGGCGTCGCGCACCAGGCGCTCGGGCTTCCCGCCGCGCGCGAGCCGGTCGAGCGCCGGGGTGAGCCACAGGCTGTCGGGCTTGTTCTTGAGATAGTCGTCATAGAGCGCGCGCGCCTTATCGGGCCGTCTGGTCCGCTCGTAGAAGGCGCCGAAGGCCGAGACCACGCGGAAGCTTCCGCTGCGCTGCGCGCCGAGCGCCCGGCGATACGCCGCCTCGGCGAGGTCGTCGTTGCCGGCGATATCGTGGATCAGCGCGGCGTGATATTCGCGAAAGACCGTGAACGCCGCGCTCTGATTGAGATTGCCGAGGGTCTCGAAGGCGTCGGCGTAGCGGCCCTGCGCACTCGCGATCCAGGCCGAGATCAGTGGCGCGAGCAACGTGTTGTAGCCCTGGTTGGGCAGCGTCTCGACGGTCTTGCGCGCGGCCTCGAAGTCGCCGGCGCGGACCCGGTCGATGACCACCGTCAGCCCGGCGATGGGCGCCCGCGGACGAAGCTCGACGACCCGCTTGGCGAGCCGGGTGGCCTCTTCCATGCGCCCTTCCGAGAGCAGCGAAAGATACGCCTGGCGGAGAATATTGACGTTATCGGGATCGGCGGCCAGCGCCCGGGCGAAATAGCGCGCCGCCGCCGCCATGTCGCGCTCGTGCCGGGCGACCCGTCCGGCGAGATAGCTGCCGAGCGGCGAATCGATTGGCGCCAGGGCGATCCGCATCTGCGCGGCCGTCGCGTTGGTCGCCGCCGTCGGCGTTTCGCCTCCGCTCGCGCAGGCGCCGAGCCCGAGGGTCGCGAACCCCACTACGAGCGCGCGCGAAATCCAACGCGCGCCCAATCGTTTGCCGCCCGTCATGCGCAAATCGAACCCCGCAATGCCGATTTCGTCTCCGCGTTCACCGCGGCGGACCCTACTCCATGATTTCCGGCGCGATTGTACCGTACCGCGGCCGATTCACCAATCGCCGAGACCGACTGTCCCGGGACGCTCAAGCCTCGCGCCTGGACGTTAACGATTGGTGGACCGCCGCGCGAGCCTATTCAGAACTTGGTGCGCGCGGCCGCCGCCGGCAAGCCCCGGTCCTCGGACCGGCTCACATATTGGGGTAGTTGGGGCCGCTTCCGGGCTCGGGCGTCACCCAATTGATGTTCTGGGTCGGGTCCTTGATGTCGCAGGTCTTGCAGTGGACGCAGTTGGCCGCGTTGATCTGGAGCCGAGGGTTGCCGCCGTCGGCGTCGCGCAGGATCTCGTAGACGCCCGCCGGGCAGTAGCGCTGCTCGGGCGCGTCGTAGAGCGCGAGGTTGATCTTGACCGGTACCTCCGGGTCCTTGAGCCGCAGGTGCACGGGCTGGTCCTCCTCGTGCGCCACGGCGGCGAGGAACACCGACGAGTTGCGGTCGAACGAGACCTCGCCGTCGGGCTTGGGATAGTCGATGGGTGGGTATTCGTCCCTTTTCCCGAGTCGCGCGTGGTCGGGCTCGGGATGATGGAGGGTCCAGGGCGCGCGGCCTCGGAACAGATAGGTGTCGAGCGCCGAATAGGCGAGCCCCAGCCACAGGCCGCGCCGGAAGCTCGGGCGCACGTTGCGCACGCGGTAAAGCTCGTCCCAGATCCAGGACGACTTGATCGCGGTCTCGTAGCCGTCGAGCCCAGCCTCGCCCGCGCCGAGCGCGTCGCTCGCCGCCTCGGCGGCCAGCATTCCCGACTTCATGGCCGTATGAGTGCCCTTGATCTTGGCCACGTTGAGGAAGCCCGCCGTGCAGCCGATCAGCGCGCCGCCGGGGAAGACCAGCTTGGGAATCGCCTGAAAGCCGCCCTCGTTGAGGGCGCGGGCGCCATAGGCGATGCGCCGCCCGCCCTCGAACAGGGGCCGGATCGCGGGGTGGGTCTTGAAGCGCTGGAACTCCTCGAACGGGCTGAGATGCGGGTTCTGGTAGTCGAGCCCGACGACGAAGCCGACCGCGACCTGGTTGTCCTCGAGGTGATAGAGGAACGAGCCGCCATAGGTCCGCCGGTCGAGCGGCCAGCCGATGCTGTGCAGTACCCGGCCGGGCGCGTGCTTGGCGGGATCGACCTCCCACAGCTCCTTGATGCCGATGCCGAAGGACTGCGGATCGCGGCCCTCGCGCAGGTCGAAGCGCTCGAACAGCTCCTTGGTCAGCGAGCCCCGGCAACCCTCGGCGAACAGCGTGAAGCGCGCGCGCAGCTCGACCCCGGGCTCGTAGTTCGGCTTGTGGCTGCCGTCGCGGGCGACGCCCACCTCGCCGGTCGCGACCCCGCGCACCCGGCCGTCCTCGGCGTAGAGCACCTCGGCGGCGGGAAAGCCCGGGTAGATCTCGACCCCCAGCGCCTCAGCCTGCTCGCCGAGCCAGCGGCAGACGTTGCCGAGGCTGACGATGTAGTTGCCGTGGTTGTTCATGTCGGGGGGCGTCGGCAGGCGGAAGGCGCGGCGCTTGGTGAGAAACACGAAGCTGTCGTCGCCCGCGGGGGTCTTGAGCGGCGCGCCGCGCTCCTTCCAGTCGGGGATCAGCTCGTCGAGCGCGCGGGTTTCGATCACCGCGCCCGAGAGGATATGGGCGCCGACCTCGCTGCCCTTCTCGATCACGCAGACCGAAATCTCGCGGTCCGCCTCGGCCGCGCGCTGCTTGAGCCGGATCGCCGCTGACAGGCCCGCCGGGCCCGCGCCGACGATCACGACGTCGTATTCCATCGCTTCGCGTTCCATGGCTTCCTCCCGATGCCAGGGTGCCGACAGCGCCTTATGCCGTCCCCGCGCCGGGCGGTCAATCGCCGTCGCGCGGAATCGCGCCCGGAATGCGCAATACGCCTTGGCCGCGCGGGGCGCGGCTGGGCTATACTTATTTGATTCCAGGGCCTCCGGCCCGAGGAGGGAGCCGATGCTGGCAGCGGATTACAGCCCGCCGCGCCCGGCGGTGGCGCGGGTCGAGACGGTCGCCGCGCTTCGCGCCGCGGTCGCGGCTTGGCGCGCGGCGGGCGAGCGGGTCGCCCTGGTGCCGACCATGGGGGCGCTGCACGCGGGCCATCTCGCGCTGATCGAGGCGGCGCGGGGACGCACGCGCCGGGTCGTCGTCAGCATCTTCGTCAACCCGACCCAGTTCAACGAGGCCGCCGATCTCGCCGCCTATCCGCGCGACGAGGCGGGCGATCTCGCCAAGCTCGCCGAGGCCCGGGCCGATCTCGCCTATGTCCCGGCGGCGGACGAGATGTACGGCGAGGGCTTCGCGACCACGATCACCGTCGCCGGCGTTTCCGAGGGGCTGTGCGGCGCCTACCGGCCGGGCCATTTCGCGGGCGTCGCCACGGTGGTGGCCAAGCTGCTCGTTCAATGCGCGCCCGACGTCGCCCTGTTCGGCGAGAAGGATTATCAGCAGCTTCTCGTCGTCCGCCGGCTCGCGCGCGACCTCGACCTCCCGGTCGGGATCGTCGGCGTGCCCACGGTGCGCGAGGCCGACGGGCTCGCGCTTTCGTCGCGCAACGCGTCTCTGAGCGCCGCCGAGCGCGCGATCGCGCCGATGCTGCACGCGGTGCTGCGCGAGACCGCCGCCGCGATCGCCGCCGGGGCCGCGCCCGGGCGCGCCTGCGACGAGGCGCGCGCGCGGCTGTTGGCGGCGGGGTTCGCGGCGGTCGATTACGTCGAGCTTCGCCGCGCCCGCGACCTCGCGCCGCTTGCCGTCCTGGACGCGCCCGCGCGCCTGCTCGCCGCCGCCCACCTTGGCGAGGTGCGGCTGATCGACAACCTCGCCGTGCCGGTGGCGGGATGCTGAGCGCGCGCGCGGGTCGCCGGGCGCGCGGGCTCGCGCGCCTCGCGCTGGCGGCGCTTCTGTTCCTCGCTCTCGCCTCGGCGGCGGGTGCGGCGGCGCAGGAGGTGCGCTTCTTCCGGATCGGCACCGGCGGCACGGCAGGAACCTATTTCCCGGTCGGCGCCCTGATCGCGAGCGCGATCAGCAATCCGCCCGGCTCGCGTCCCTGCGATCGCGGTGGAAGCTGCGGCGTGCCGGGGCTGGTCGCGATCGTGCAATCCTCCGACGGCTCGGTCGAGAACGTCGAGCGGATCGGCGACGGCGAGTTCGAGCTCGCGCTCTCCCAGGCCGATATCGCGTACTGGGCCTATCGCGGCACCGGGCTGTTCGCCGACAAGGGGCCGATCGAGAACCTGCGCGCGATCGCCAATCTCTACCCCGAGAGCATCCATGTGGTGGTCCGCCGCGACGCCGGCATCAAGGGCATCGCCGAGCTCGCGGGAAAGCGGGTTTCGCTGGGCGAGAAGGGGTCGGGCACCCTGGTCGACGCCAAGGCGGTGCTCGACGCCTACGGCCTCGCGCCGACCGACATCGAGGCGCGCTTCCTCAACCCCGGCGCGTCGAGCCTCATGCTGGCCAAGGGCGATCTCGACGCCTTCTTCTTCGTCGGCGGCTATCCGGTCTCGGCGGTCGCCGATCTCGCGCGCAACGTCGCGATCGACCTGCTGCCGATCGACGGGTCCGAGGCCGACACGCTGGTCGCCTTCTATCCCTTCTTCACTCGCAGCACCATTCCGGCGGGCGTCTACGACGGCTTGGGCGAAGTCCCGACGATCTCGATCGGCGCCCAGCTTTTGGTCTCGGCCGACATCGACGCCGACACGGTCTACGCCATCACCAAGGCGCTATGGAACGACAGCACGCACCGCCTGTTCGAGCACGGTCACGAGAAGGCGCGCGAGATCCGGATCGAGACCGCGCTCGACGGCATCGCGATCCCGCTTCATCCCGGGGCCGAGCGCTATTACCGCGAGATCGGCAAGATCGAGTAGCGGGGCGGAGACTCGGCGGTATTACGGATTTTCGATCACCTCGGTTTCGGCTTCGGCGGCGGCGCACCATTCGCGCATGATGGGCAGGGCGAGCACCGCGTCCACGTAGTCGCGCGCGCCGCGATCGAGCTCGACCGCATAGGTTGCGAAGCGGCTGACCACCGGGGCGAACATTGCGTCGGCCACGGTGAAATGGCCGAACAGCATGTCGCCGCCCGCCCCGAAACGCGTGCGGAGATCGGTCCAGAGCGCGGTGATGCGGGCGATATCGGCCTCGACGCCGGGGGCATGGCCCGCGCCGGGATGCCGGGCGCGACAGTCCATCGGCATATGGCGTCGCAGCGCGGCGAAGCCCGCGTGCATCTCGGCGCTGGCGGCCCGCGCGGTCGCGCGCGCGGCGCGGTCCTCGGGCCACAGCCGGGCGCCGGGGAAGCGCTCGGCGAGGTATTCGCAGATCGCGAGCGAATCCCAGACCGCGAGGCCCCCCTCGCGCAGCACCGGCACCTTCCCCGCCGGAGACTGCGCGAGGATCGCGGCCTTGGTCTCGGGCCGGTCGAGCGGAATCCGGATCACGTCGAAGTCCGCGCCCGTATGACGGAGCGCGATCCAGGCGCGGAGCGACCAGGACGAGTAGTTGTAATTGCCGATCGCCAGGGTGAATTGGGTCATGGATCCTTATCTCCTTACCTTTCGAGCTTTCGTTTGCTCCTCATAACGCCATCCAGCCGTTCGCGATCAGCCAGAAGGCGGCGAACAGCATGGACAAAAGCGTGATCGGGATTCCCGCGCGGGCGTGATCGAGAAAGGAAAACTGTACGCCGAAGGCGTTGGCCCGCTCGGCGACGATCAGGTTGGCGAGGCTGCCGACCAATAGTAGGTTTCCCGCGAGCGTCGAGAATAGCGCGAGCCCGACCAGAGTGGCTGACGAAACGTCCTGCCATTGCGACAGGATCAGCATCACCGCCGGCACGTTGCCGATAGTGTTGCCGAGCACCAGCGACAACGGTGCGAGCAGGGCGATACGGTTGGGCAGCAGGCCGTGGGCGGCGAGCCACGCCAGCACATCCGCACCGAGCCCAGTCGCGGCGAACGCGTCGTTGACCACGAACAATCCGGCGAACAGTACGATCAGCGGTAGGTTGATGGCGGTGATGGTGTCGCGGCTCGCCACTTTGCGGCTGATCATGAGCGCCGCCGCCACCAGAAGCGCCGATTCGGCGCGCGGCAAGGGCGTGGCGAACAGGGCGAGCAACGCGAGAAACGCGACCGTCGCGGTCACGGTCTGGGTGCGGTCGTGGGAAACCTCCATGACGACCGGCAGCCCCGGCGTCGCGGAAAGCGCACGCCGCCAGACCAGCGCGACGACGCCGAAGACGACGACCAGCGCGGCGAGCGCCGGCGGTCCGCAGCGGGTGAGAAAACCCCAGAAATCGAGCCCGCCCAGCTCGCCGATCAGGATGTTCTGCGGCGCGCCGATCAGGGTGGCGGCGGCGCCCGCGTTGCTCGCCGCGGCGAGTCCGGCGAGGAAGGGGCGCGGATCAAGCCCCCGCCCGCGCAGGCCCTGGCACAAAAGCGGCGTCATGGCGAATACCACGATGTCGTTGACCAGCAGCGCCGAGAGAACGCCTCCGACCGCGACGGTGAGCGCGAGCAGGACAACCGGCCGGGCAACCTGCTGCGAAATGCGCGCGACGAGGACATTGTAGAAGCCGGCGGCCTCGAAGCGCGCCGATAGCACCATCAACCCGGCGAGCAGAAGAAGGGTCGGGAAGTGCAGGGCGCCCGCGAGGCTCTCGAGATTCACCTCGCCGCCGACCGCGAGTAGCACCGCCGCCACCATCGCGATGCCCGCCCGGTCCACCTTGACCCCCGGAAGGCGCCCGAAGACCATGCCGAGATAGGTGACGGCGAAGATTGCGGCGGTGAACGACATCAGAGCGGATTGCCGGGGAAAGGGAGCCGGGAACGGCGAGGCCCGAACTTCGCAAACGCCGCCGCCCCAGGCAAGCAATGAAAGCCCCGCCGTCCCTCGCATCGCTTGCCGCCGCCGCGCGCGATTCCTATGCTCGCGGACATCCCCGCGCCAGCCGAGAGAGGAAGCCGTGCTCAGCCATCTGATCGACAAGCCCGCCGCCGCCGCGATCGAAATTCTGCCGCTCACCGAGGACGGCCTCGCCGCCTGGCTCGCGGCCGCGCCGCCGCCCTTTGCGGCTTGGGTCGCGGCGACGCGGTTTTCCGCCAAGCCGGGAACCCACTGCCTGGTTCCGAACGGGGACGGGACCCTCGCCCTGGTGCTCGCGGGGGTCGAGGCGGCGCGCGACGTCTGGGCCCTGGCCGGGCTTTCGCGCGCCTTGCCGGCGGGCGACTACCGGCTCGCCGATCGCGTCGAGGCCGCGACGGCCGAGGATTGCGCCTTCGGCTGGGCGCTCGGGGCCTACCGTTTCTCGCGCTACCGCGAGCCGCGCGAGCCGCTCGCCCGGCTCGTCTGGCCGAAGGGCTGCGACCGCGCGCGCATCCAGGCGCTGGTCGCGGCGACCGGGCTGGTGCGCGATCTGGTCAACACCCCGGCCGACGACCTCGGCCCCGCCGAGCTCGCCGAGGCGGCGTCCGATCTCGCCCAGGCGCACGGGGGCGAGTGCCGCGTGACCGTGGGCGAGGCGTTGCGCGCCGCGAATTATCCGGCGGTCCACGCGGTTGGCCGGGCGGCGGCGCGCGCGCCGCGCGTGATCGACCTCGCCTGGGGGCCCCGGGACGCGCCAAAGGTCACGCTGGTGGGCAAGGGGGTGTGCTTCGATTCGGGCGGGCTCGACCTCAAGACCGCCACCGGCATGCGGCTGATGAAGAAGGACATGGGCGGCGCGGCGCACGCGCTCGGGCTCGCCCGCGCGATCATGGGGACGGGCATGGCGCTCCGGCTCAGGGTGTTGATCCCGGCGGTCGAGAACGCGGTCGCGGGCAACGCGCTGCGCCCGGGCGACGTGATCGCCACGCGCAAGGGGCTCACGCTTGAGATCGGCAACACCGACGCCGAGGGGCGCGTGATCCTCGCCGACGCGCTCGCCGAGGCCGACGCCGGGGTGCCCGCGCTGATCCTCGACTTCGCGACCCTGACGGGGGCGGCGCGGGTCGCGCTCGGCCCTGATCTTCCGGCGCTGTTCACGCCCGACGACGCGCTCGCCGGCGATCTTCTGCGCCACGCCGGGAGCGAGCAGGACCCGATCTGGCGAATGCCGCTCTGGACGCCCTATCGCCGCCAGCTCGACAGCCGGGTCGCGGACATTGGCAACATCGGCGATAACGCCCAGGCGGGCGCGATCCTGGCGGCGCTGTTCCTCAAGGCGTTCGTCACCGAGACCCCCGCCTGGGCGCATCTCGACATCATGGCCTGGAACCTCAAGCCGCGCCCGGGCCGCCCGGTCGGAGGCGAGGCCATGGGGCTGCGCGCCGCCTTCGCCATGCTCCGCGAGCGGTTCGGGGTCTGAAATTCAGTAGCCGCGCGCCGGATCGACCCGGTTGAGCAGCGGCTCGCCGGCTTGGAGGCGGCGGTAGTTCTCGGCGACCTGGGGGGCGCAGGAGCGCACCAGCGTGACCGCCGAGATATGCGGGGTGATCGTGACGCCGGGCTCGGACCAGAGCGGGCTCGATGGGGGCAGGGGCTCGGTCTCGAACACATCCAGCGTCGCGCCCGACAGGCGGCCCGCGCGCAGCGCCGCGATCAGGTCGGCCTCGACCACGTGGCCGCCGCGCGCGAGGTTGACGAGATAGGCGCCTTTCTTCATCCAAGCGAAGGTCTCGGCGTTCAGGATGCCGCGCGTCTCGGGGGTCAGCGGCAGCAGGCAGCAGACGATATCGCGATCGGCGAGGAAGGCCGCGAGCGCCGCGCGCCCGGCGAAGGTCTCGACGCCCGCGATCGCCTTCTCGGTCCGGCTCCAGCCCGCGACCCGGAATTCGAGCGCCGCGAGCTTGCGCGCGAGATCGCCGCCGAGCGCGCCGAGCCCCATCACCCCGACGCGGGTCTCGGCCGGGTCGTGGGCGTCGAGCGATTCCCAACGTCGTTCGGCCTGGAGCGCGGCGTAGCCCGCCATCCGGCAGTGGCGGCGCAGCACGGCGGCGAGCGCGTAGGCCGACATCTGGCGGCGCATCGAGCTATCGACCAGGCGCGCGACGGCGACGCCTGCGGGCAGGTCGCCGTGGACGAACAGATGATCGACCCCCTGCCCGAGCGAATACACGCAGCGCAGATTGGGCAGCGCCGCGAGCGCGCCCGCCGGCGCCTTCCAGACCAGCGCCATGTCGATCTCGGTCGGATCGCCGAGGTCGGGCCAGACGCGCAGCGCGACCCCGGGCAGAAGCTCGGCCATCGCCGCCCGCCATTCGTCGCCGCTCTGGGAGGTGCTGATCAGAAGGATCGCCATGTCGCCGGCCTCTCTGCGAGCAATCACATACCGACCGCGCCGGTCTCGGTCGCCTCGATGTCGAAGGCGGCGGCGAACAGCGCGCGGGTGTAGGGCGCGCGGGGGTTCTCGAACAGCTCCTCGGCGGGGCCCTGCTCGACCACCTTGCCGGCTTGCAGCACGACGATGTGGTGGCTCATGGCGCGCACCACCTTGAGGTCGTGGCTGATGAACAGATAGGCCAGCCGGTGGCGGTGCTGAAGGTCGCGCAGAAGCTCGACGATCTGCGCCTGCACCGACATGTCGAGCGCCGAGGTCGGCTCGTCGAGCACGATGAAGCGCGGCTTGAGCACCAGCGCCCGGGCGATCGCGACCCGCTGGCGCTGGCCGCCCGAGAACTCGTGCGGGTAGCGGTCGTGGACGCCGGCGTCGAGCCCGACCTCCTCGAGCGCCCGGGCGACCAGGGCGCGGCGCTCCTCGGCGCCGCCGCCGAGATTATGGACGGCGAGCCCCTCGCCGACGATCTGGCCGATCGACAGCCTGGGGCTGAGCGAGCCGAAGGGGTCCTGGAAGACGATCTGCATCTCCCGGCGCAGCGGGCGCATTTCCTTGAAGCCCAGGCCCTGGATATCGCGGCCGTCGAAGCGGATGCGGCCCGCGCTGCGCTCCAACCGGAGCAGCGCGAGCCCCAGCGTGGTCTTGCCCGAGCCCGATTCGCCGACCACGCCCACGGTGTGGCTCTCGCGCACCGCGAGGCTCACGGTGTCGACCGCGCGCACGAAATCGACCGTGCGCCGGAGCACGCCGCGCCGGACCGGGAAGAAGACCTTGAGCGCCTCGCATTCGGCGACCAGCGGCGCGGCCGGATCGGGCGGCGCGGGGCGGCCCTTGGGCTGGGCGGCCAGCAGGTGGCGGGTGTAGGGGTGTCGGGGGTCGTCGAAGATGCGCGCGCGCGGCCCGTGCTCGACGATCTTGCCCGCCTGCATGACATAGACCCGCTCGGCCATCTTGCGGACGATGCCGAGGTCGTGGGTGATGAGCAGCAGTCCCATCCGCCGGCGCTCCTTCAACGAGCGCAGCAGGGTCAGGATTTGCGCCTGGATGGTCACGTCGACCGCGGTCGTGGGCTCGTCGGCGATCAGCAACGCGGGGTCGTTGGCGAGCGCCATGGCGATCATCGCCCGCTGGCGCTGGCCGCCCGAAAGCTGGTGGGGATAGCTCGCCATGATGCGCTCGACGTCGCGCAGGCCCACGAGGTCGAGAAGCTCGCGGATGCGCGCCTCGGCCGCCGGCGGGTCGAGTCCCTGGTGGAGGTACAGCATCTCGCCGATCTGGCGCGAGACCTTGTGCAGCGGGTTGAGCGCGGTCATGGGCTCCTGGAAGATCATCGAGACCTTGCCGCCGCGCATCTCGCGCAGCACTGGCTCGGGCGCGCCGATCATCTCCTGGCCATCGACCTTGACGCTGCCGCCGGGGTGGCTCGCGATCGGGTAGGGCAAAAGCTGGAGGACCGAGAACGCGGTCACCGACTTGCCCGAGCCCGATTCGCCGACCAGCGCCACGATCTCGCCCCGATCGACCTCGAGATCGACTCCACGCACGGCCTCGTTGGTCCGCCCGCCGGTGGTGAAGGCGACGCGCAGGCCGCGAATTTCGAGGAAACTCATCGCCGCCTCACCGCAATGTCTTGCGTGGGTCGAAGGCGTCGCGTACCGCCTCGCCGACGAAGATCAAAAGGCTCAGCATCACGGCGAGCACCGCGAATGCGGTGAGCCCGAGCCAGGGCGCCTGAAGGTTCGACTTGCCCTGTTGCAGCAACTCCCCCAGCGACGGCGAGCCCGGCGGCAGGCCGAAGCCCAGGAAGTCGAGCGAGGTCAGCGTCGTGATCGAGCCGTTGAGGATGAAGGGCAGGAAGGTCATGGTCGCGACCATGGCGTTGGGCAGCACGTGCTTGAACATGATCGCCGAATCGCGCAGCCCCAGCGCCCGGGCGGCGCGGACGTAGTCGAAGTTGCGCGCCCGCAGGAACTCGGCGCGCACCACGCCGACCAGCGACATCCAGCTAAACAGCAGCATCAGCCCGAGAAGCCACCAGAAGTTGGGTTCGACGATGGCCGCGAGAATGATCAGCAGGTAAAGAACCGGCAGCCCCGACCAGATCTCGATGAAGCGCTGGAACAAGAGATCGACCCAGCCGCCGAAATATCCCTGCACCGCGCCCGCCGCGACCCCGACGATCGAGCTCAGCACCGTGAGAGTCAGCCCGAACAGGACCGAGATGCGGAAGCCGTAGATCAGCCGCGCGACCACGTCGCGGCCCTGGTCGTCGGTTCCCAGCCAGTTCTCGGCGCTCGGCGGCGAGGGCGCGGGCGTCGGCAGGTCGTAGTTGATGGTCGTGTAGCTGTAGGGGATCAGCGGCCAGATCATCCAGCCCTTGGCCTCGATCAGGTCGGCGACGAAGGGGTCGCGATAGTCGGCCTCGGTCGGGAACTCGCCGCCGAAGGTGGTCTCGGGGTAATCGAACAGCACCGGCATGTAGAACGCGCCGTCGTAGCGGACCAGCAGCGGGCGGTCGTTGGCGACGAACTCGGCGAACAGGCTGATCCCGAACAGGAACAGAAAGATCCACAGCGACCAGAAGCCGCGCCGGTTGGCTCGGAAGTTGTAGAGCCGCCGCCGCGTGAGCGGCGTGATTCGGATGCCGAGGAAGCGGTCGTCGGCCATGGCTAGACGTTGCGCGCCTCGAAGTCGATCCGGGGATCGACGAGCACGTAGGTGAGGTCGCCGACCAGATTCATGATCAGGCCGAGCAGGGTGAAGAAGTAGAGCGTGCCGAACATGACCGGATAGTCGCGGTTGATCGCCGCCTCGAAGCCGAGCAGCCCGAGCCCGTCGAGCGAAAAGATCACCTCGACCAGCAGCGCGCCGGTGAACAAGATGCCGATGAACGCCCCCGGGAAGCCGGCGATCACGATCAGCATGGCGTTGCGGAAGACGTGGCCGTAAAGGACGCGCCGCTCGGTCAGGCCCTTGGCTCGCGCGGTCACGACGTACTGCTTGTTGATCTCCTCGAGGAACGAGTTCTTGGTCAGCATGGTGAGCCCGGCGAAGCCGCCGATCACCAGCGCCAGAACCGGCAGCGTGATATGCCAGAAATAGTCGGCGATTCGCGCCGGCCAGGTCATTTGCTCCCAGCCGGGCGAGGTTAGGCCGCGCAACGGGAACCAGTCGAGATAGCTGCCCCCCGCGAAGACGACGATCAGGAGCACCGCGAACATGAAACCCGGAATCGCGTAGCCGACGATCACCACGCCGCTGGTCCAGACGTCGAACGCCGAGCCGTCGCGCACCGCCTTGGCGATGCCGAGCGGGATCGAGACCAGATAGACGATCAGCGTCGTCCATAGCCCGAGCGAGATCGACACCGGCATCTTGTCGAGCACCAGGTCGACCACCTTCTGGTCGCGGAAGAAGCTGGTGCCGAAGTCGAACCGCAGGTACTGCCCCATCATCTGGATGAAGCGCTCGTGGGGCGGCTTGTCGAAGCCGTAGAGATGCTCGATCTCGCGGATGAACTCGGGGTCGAGGCCTTGCGCGCCCCGGTACTTGGTGGTCTCGCCGCCGCTCGCCTGCTTGGTCGCCCCCTGGCCGACGACCTCGCGCTGCTGGCCGGCGCCGAAGCGCGCCGTCGCCTCCAGCGCGGTGCCCTGGACCTTGGCGATGAGCTGCTCGACCGGCCCGCCCGGGGCGGCCTGGACGATGACGAAGTTGACAACCATGATCCCGAACAGGGTCGGGACGATCAAAAGGAGACGACGGACGATATAGGCCAGCATCGTCCGCTCAACCCCGCCGTCGCGTCATGGGCGCGTCCTCGCCGTCATGGCGCGCGCAGCGCCTTTTCCTTTTCCGCGAGCGCCGCCGCCTTGACCGGATCGACCCACCAGGTGTCGAGGCCGAGGCCGTATTTGGGCGTGATCGCGGGGCGCGAGAACTTGTTCCAGTAGGCGACCCGGAAGTAGCGGATATGCCATTGGGGGATGACGTAATACCCCCAGAGCAGCACGCGGTCGAGGGCGCGCGCCGCGGCGACCAGGGCCTCGCGGCTCTCGGCGGCGATCAGCTTGTCGACCAGGGCGTCGACGACCGGGCTGCGAATGCCCGCGTAGTTGCGGCTGCCCGGCGTGTCGGCGGCGGTCGAGGTCCAGTAGTTGCGCTGCTCGTTGCCGGGCGACATCGATTCGCCGATCGAGGCGACGATGATGTCGAAGTCGAACTGCTCGAGCCGCTTCTGGTACTGGGCCGTATCCACGAGGCGGATGCGCGCCGTGACGCCGAGCTTGGCGAGGTTCTTGACGAAGGGCGCGATCACACGCTCGAAGGCGGGCGCGACGATCAGGAACTCGATCTCCATCGGCCGGCCGTCGGCCTTGTTGACGAGTCGGCCGTCGCGCACCTCCCAGCCCGCCGCGCGCAGCAGCCGCAGCGCCCGGCGCAGGTTGCGGCGCGCGTTGCCGGTGCCGTCGGTCCTGGGAGGCTGGTACTCCTTGGTGAAGACCTCGGGCGGCAGTTGATCGCGGAACGGCTCCAGCAGCTTGAGCTCGTCGGGGCCCGGCAGGCCCGAGGAGGCGAGCTCCGAGTTCGAGAAGTAGCTCCGCGTCCGGGTATAGGCGCCGTTGAACAGGTTCTTGTTGGTCCATTCAAAGTCGAAGGCGTAGCCCAGCGCCTCGCGCACGCGGCGGTCGGCGAACTTGGCGCGCCGGGTGTTGAAGAAGAACCCCTGCATGCCGGTCGGGATGCTGTTGGGGATCTCCTCCTTGATGATCAGCCCGGCGTCGAACGGCGGCCCGACATAGGCGGTCGCCCAGACCTTGGACGTGTTCTCGGCCCGGAAGTCGTACTCATGGGCCTTGAACGCCTCCATGGCGACCGTCGGGTCGCGGTAGTAGTCGATGCGGATGCGGTCGGCGTTGAACCGCCCGCGCCGCGCGGGCAGGTTCGCGGCCCAGTAGTCCTTGACCCGGGCATAGGTGATCGAGCGCCCGGGATCGACGCTCTCGATCCGGTAGGGACCGCTGCCCATGGGCGGATCGAGCGTCGTCTTGGCGAAGTCGCGGTTCTCGAAATAGGCCTTCGGCAATACCGGAAGCTGACCCATGATCAACGGCAGCTCTCGGTTGACGCCGGCGACGAAGTCGAAGCGCACCCGACGCTCGCCCAGCTTCTCGACCTTGGCCACGCTCTTGTAGTAGGCGCGATAGAAGGGGTGGCCCTTCTTGCGCAGGATATTGAACGAGAAGATCACGTCGTCGGCGGTGATCGGCGTGCCGTCGTGCCAGCGCGCCTCGGGCCGCAGGGTGAAGGTCACCCAGGATCGGTCGGCGGGCGTCTCGATCGATTCGGCGATCAGGCCGTACTCCGAGAACGGCTCGTCGAGCGAGCTTTCGGTCAGGGTCTCGAACAGGAAGCCGTTCAGGCTCGCCGCCGGCACGCCCTTGAGGATGAAGGGGTTGAGCGAATCATAGGTGCCGATCGCCTGCAGCCGAACCTCGCCGCCCTTGATCGCGTTCGGGTCGGCGTAATCGAAATGGGTGAAGTCGGGGCCGTATTTGAGATCGCCGTACATCGCGATCCCATGGGCCTTGTTGACCTGCGCGGTCGCGCCCGCGTCGGCCCCTCCCACGATCGCGAGCAGGATGGCGGCGACAAGGGCGACGGCGCGGCGCATGGCGGCTCCTCGAACGGTGGACAAGGCGCGGTCCCGCTGGCGCGGGTCATGAGGCAAATCTAGTATCTGCAAGCCGCAACGACAACAACGCATGGAGTGGACGCGCGTCCGCGCCTCAGCCGGCGAGGAGCGCGCGCGCCCGCGCATGCGCGGCGCGGTCCCCGGCGGCGAGCACGCGCGCGCCCGAGCGAAGGGTGAGCGACCGGCCCTCCCAGTCGGTCATGATCCCGCCCGCGCCCTCGATCACCGGGACGAGTGCGAGGAAGTCGTGAACCCCCATGTCGGTCTCGACGCCGAGGTCGATCTGGCCGCTCGCGATCAGGCCGAAGCCGTAGCAGTCGGTCCCGTACTGCGTCCAGCCGACGGCGGCGCGCAGGCGCTCGAAGGCGGCGAGGTCGTCGCCCTCGAAATAGACCGGCGAGGAGGCGCAAAGAAGCGCGTCCGAGAAATCGGCGCAGGCGCGCGCGCGGACCGGCGCGCCGTTCAGGGTGGTCGCGCGCCCCGCGCCGCCCAGCCAGCGCTCGCCCGTGATCGGCTGGTCGATGACGCCGAACAGCGGCCTCTCGCCCCGGACATAGGCGATCAGGGTGCCGAACAGGGGAATGCCGGCCATGAACAGCCGCGTGCCGTCGATCGGGTCGATCACCCAGACCTCCTCGGCGTCGCCGCGCTCCTCGCCGTATTCCTCGCCGATCACCCCGTGGGACGGATGGGTGTCGGCGATCATCTCGCGCAGACGCGCCTCGACCGCGCGGTCGACCTCGGTGACCGGGCTGTTGCCGGGCTTGTAGGCGATGTCGAAGGGGGCGCGGAAGCGCGCGCGGACGATCTCGCCCGCGGCGTCGGCGAGGCGTTCGGCGAAGGCGGCGATTTCGGGGGCGGCGGCGGGCGTGCACATGGTCGCAGTCTGCCCGGCGCGCGGGCGAATGCAAGAAGAAGGTTCGGTCTTGACCGCGAGGACAGATTCCTGTTGCGGCCGCGCGGCGGGCGCGAAATGATGCCGGTCCGTCCGCTCGCGCGGGCGGACTCGTTTATCGGGATTCATCGGTTTTGCGGGAGGGCGCGGCGTGGCCGACGGGATTCGCGCGATTACTTTCGACCTTTGGGACACCATGATCCGGGACAACTCGGACGAGCCGCGACGCTTGGCGCGCGGCCTCGGCGCCAAGAGCGAGGACCGGCGGCGCATCCTGCACGCGGCGCTGGAGAGCGGCGCGCCCATCGCCTTCGAGACCGTGGCGACCGCCTACGACGTGGCCGATGCCGCGTTTAACAAGGTCTGGAAGGAGCACCACGTCACCTGGACCCAGCGCGAGCGGCTCCACGTTCTGCTCGCGGGGCTCGGCCGGACGCTGCCCGAGGACGCGCTCGATCGCGTCGTCGCCGAGATCGAGGACATGGAAATCGACGTGCCGCCCGAGATGGTCGCCGGGATCGACGCGGCGCTCGCCGAGCTCGCCGGGCGCTACAAGCTCTGCGTGGTCTCGGACGCGATCGTCTCGCCGGGCCGGGTGCTGCGCCGGCTGCTCGCCCACCACGGGATCGAGAAGTATTTCGACGGCTTCGTGTTCTCCGACGAGATCGGCTGCTCGAAGCCCGACCCACGCATGTTCCACGCCGCCGCCGAGCAGCTCGGCGTCGACCTCGGTCGGATGGTCCATATCGGCGACCGCGACCACAACGACGTCAAGGGGCCGCAGGCGCTGGGCATGAAGGCGGTGCTGTTCACCGCCGTGCGCGACGTCGACGAGAAAACCACCAGCGCCGACGCGATCTGCCGCGATCACGCCGATCTGCCGGCGATCATCGACCGACTGGCGGCAGGCTGACGCGGCGCGCCTGCGGGGGACTTCTGGAATTCAAGGAGAACGCGATGAGCAACGGACCCCGGTTCCTGGTCGTCGACGGCTATGCCCGCGAGGGCCGCGAGGAGCTCGCCTCGGGCGGGGCCTCGGTCGCGGCCGATCTCTACGCCGCCATGCTGCGCCGGGTGGCGCCCGACGCGGTGGTCGACGCGGTCTACCCCTCCGACCCCGACTCCGCGCTGCCCAAGGGCGCCGCGATCGGGCAGTACGACGGCATCGGCTGGACCGGGTGCAGCCTCACGGTCTACGAGGATGATCCGCGCGTAAGGCGCCAGATCGACTTCTGTCGCGCCGCCTTCGACGCCGGCGTGCCGAGCTTCGGAAGCTGCTGGGCGATTCAAATCGCGGTGGTCGCCGCCGGCGGGCTCTGCACGCCCAATCCGCGCGGCCGCGAGATGGGCCTCGCGCGCAAGATCCAGCTCACGGCCGCCGGGCGGGGGCATCCCATGTACGCCGGCAAGCCGGACGTGTTCGACGCCTTCATCAGCCACGTGGACGAGGTGACGCATCTGCCGCCGGGGGCGGTGTCGCTTGCCTCGAATGCCTTCACCCAGGTCCAGGCGGCCTGCGTGACCCTGGGACTCGGGCGGTTCTGGGCGGTGCAGTACCACCCCGAATACGACCTCCACGAAATGGCGCGGTTGATCTATTGCCGGCGCGCCAAGCTCCGCGACCTCGGGTTCTTCAAGGACATTGCCAAGGCCGACGCCTATGTCGACCAGCTCGAGGCGCTGCACGCCGACCCGTCGCGCACCGACCTCGCCTGGGCGCTCGGCGTCGACGCCGACGTGACGCGCCCCGAGGTCCGCCAGTGCGAGGTCGTCAACTGGATCGAGCACGAGGTCCTGCCGACCATGGCGCTGCGGCGCTGATCGCGCGCCGTTGGATCGCTCCCGGCTCGATCCGGCCATTCTTAAAGGGGCTGTCCTAGCTAAGGGTGTTTTTGTCTTGAATTCACCCATATCTTCAATTGGTTAAGTAGTTCTCAGTGGCCGCGCGGCCGGCTTTTGGGGCGTCAGTCCAGCCAGTCGGGCGTAGCTATTCCCATTTGCTCGGCCGGGAGCACGCCCTCGGCGATTCCGTCCTCGAGCGCCTTCTCGCGGGCCATCTGACGCGCCACCGCCTCGAGCACCGCCGCCTCGCGTTCGAGCGGCACGACCACGATCCCGTCGTCGTCGCCGACGATCAGATCGCCGGGCCGGACCGGACAGCCGCCGCAGGACACCGGGCCGTCGATCACCCCGCCGAAGCCCTTGTGCGGTCCGGCGGGCACGGCGGCGCGGGCGAAGCAGGGAAAGCCGGATGCGCGGATCTCGGCGACGTCGCGCACCGCCCCGTCGACCACCACGCCCGCGAGCCCGCGCGCGATCGCCGCGCGGGTCATGATGCCGCCCCAGACGGCGGCGTCCTCGTAGCCGCGCGCGTCGATCACCAGCACCTCGCCCGGGCGCGCGATGGCGATCGCCGCATGGGCGGCCGAATTGTCGCCGACCATGCCGGCGACCGTCCGCGCCTGGCCGAGAAGCCGCGTTCCGGGCGCCAGCGGCTTGATCGCCGCGGCCATGGTCCGGCCCCGGTTGAGGCAATCCGAGATCACCGCCGGCGGGCGCCCGCGCCAGGCATCGAGGCGTTCGGCGGGCAGGCTTTCGAACCGGCGGCGGTGGCGTTGCAGCGTCATGGCATCCCTTATAGCACCGCATAGCACCGCGCGGCGTTCGAACGCCCGCCGAGCGATCCACCGGCACGCCGGCGTAATTCGTTCGTATACATACGATCTTGTCGCAACTCGCGCGGCGGGCTATATCAGCCTCGACGATCGCGGCGGCGCCGGGCGCGAGCCGGGCGGGAATCCGGGGCAGAGGTGCGGGCGATGAGCGAGCTTTCCCTGGCCTTCGG
>Ga0114931_10001218_pt1 | contig 32761 bp, 30 predicted proteins | sample 2SBtaG_FD_89579 | JGI IMG/M metagenome (GOLD analysis project Ga0114931, IMG submission 89579) | Deep subsurface microbial communities from Kolumbo volcano to uncover new lineages of life (NeLLi) - 2SBTROV14_V59a metaG | ecosystem: Environmental > Aquatic > Marine > Volcanic | place: Kolumbo...
CCACGGTATCTGCCGCAGGCGGAGATATTGGCAGGCCCGTCGCCATAGTACTACTCGGCAAAAGCCACGCTAAAAACGGGAAGAGGAACACCATGGACAATCGCACTCTTGTCATAATTTACCTCTTTTAAGGAAAAGTACTCATTTCTGACATCGAGGGAACGGCAACCTTTCCTCGCAGTTCAAAGGCTGCACATGCCATAATCCGGACCTGATAAAATTCTCCGATGGTCAAACGCCGGCCTTCTACAACAACAGTGTTGTCGATTTCTGGACAATCCCGCTGCGTGCGGCCGAGATACGTTCCATTGTTCGGATCGTAGCTTTCAATGATAACGGTCTCTATGTGATTAAGCCGTTTTTCGTTTAGGTCCAACGAGACCTGATGTTGCAAATCATTGAGCTCCGCCAGTCTTTCCTGCACAATGTGGTTCTCGACTTGATTCGCGAAATCGTAAGCAGGCGTATCCTCTTCACGTGAAAAGGCAAATAGACCCAGCCTCTCAAATCGAATCTCGTTTAGGAACTGACACAACTCCTCATGGTGCTCCTCGGTCTCTCCCGGGAAGCCTACGATAAAAGTAGATCGTAACGCGAGACTCGGGCTGAGCGACCTGAGCTTGTTCACGATGTGCTCGATTTTGCGTCTATCAACTTTGCGGGCCATTTTTCTGAGGAGCTCGTTTGAAATATGTTGAATCGGCATATCCACATAATTGACAACCTCACTTTTGTCAGCGATTATTTCGATCAAGTCATCCCCAAAATGAGCTGGATACGTGTACAACAAACGAATCCACCTGAACTCCTGGATGCCGGTCAATTCGTCAATCAGTTGCACGAGCTTTTTCTCGCCATACAAATCCTGGCCGTAAATCGTCGTATCCTGAGCTACAATAATCAACTCCTGCACGCCTCTCTCCGCCAGTCTTTCGGCCTCATCCGTCAACTCTTCCAGTGGACGACTGCGGAATCTACCCCGAATACCGGGTATCGAGCAAAATGTACACGGATTCTCGCACCCCTCAGATATTTTCAAGTAGGCGTAATGCGTCGGCGTTGTTAAGACCCGGTCACCAAGAATTTCTCTGCGTAAATCGAGGCGCTGCGCCAGTTCTTGTACGATTTTTTTCAAATCGCGATTGCCGTAGTAACCGTCTACCTCCGGGATTTCATGTTGCAATTCATCCGAGTATCTTTGCGAAAGACAGCCCGTAACAAAAACATGCTTGCACTTGCCGCCTTTCTTCAACTCGACAGCTTGCAATATTGCGTCGATTGATTCCTCCTTGGCACCTTGAATAAAGCCGCAGGTGTTCAGGATGATAGTTTCTGCCTCTGTCGGGTCCCCTACGAACTCGACATCGGCTCCGTGAAGACCCCCTAACAGAATTTCAGAATCGACAATATTCTTGGGGCAACCGAGTGTGGTGAGATTGATCTTCATTCGAAAAGTGCTTTGACAAAAGTAGTGGCTTCAAATGGTTTGAGGTCATCCATGCTTTCACCTAACCCCACAAACCGAATCGGCAGATTCAACTCTTTTTCGATTGCAAGAACAACGCCACCCTTAGCCGTGCCATCTAACTTGGTAACCACGAGACCTGTCACACTCACCGCTTGTTCGAATTGCCGCGCTTGCGCGATAGCATTTTGCCCCGTGGTTGCATCCAAAATGAGCAGCACCTCGTGCGGTGCGCCTGCGACATCTTTACTCAGCACACGCTGGATTTTTTTCAACTCTTCCATGAGATTGACCTTCGTATGCAACCGCCCCGCCGTGTCGACGATCAGCACATCTGCATTGCGGGCGACGGCCGCTTTCGATGCGTCGAAGGCAACGGCCGCCGGGTCACCGCCGTGCTGTGCACGAACAATCTCCACATTTGCCCGGGACGCCCAGATTTGCAACTGCTCGGAGGCCGCCGCCCGGAAGGTATCGGCTGCGGCCAACAACACCTTCTTGCCGCGATCGTGAAAACCCTTGGCAAGTTTCGCAATCGTCGTGGTCTTCCCAGCCCCATTAACGCCAACGACCATGATGACAAACGGTTTCATGGATGGCTCAAAAAACCCTTCTTCCCCGTCACAGTCGACTGCAGCAACACGGCGCGCCATGCTATTTTTCAAAAACTCAATAAGCTCTGATGGCTCATTGAACCCAATCCGGTTCACCTGTTCTTTGAGAGCGCTAACGATATCCAGGGATGTTTCAACGCCAATATCCGCGGCAATCAAAAGCTCTTCGATTTCTTCGAGCAGATTGTCATCAATTTCATAGGTGTTCTTGACCAATTTGACGATTTCATCAACCAGGCCTTCCCGAGTCTTTGCCAGGCCACGCTTAAATTTGTCGAGAAGCGACATGGGCTCTTAACTCTGCTTTGCCATTTGAATCATCTTACCCATGTAGCTCACCGAGGACAGCGCGAGCATCGCCACGCTCAACCACAACGAGAATACCTTAGCGCTCCCCAGTTCCATGGTGTAACTCAGGATAGTCAGCGCCAGGGCATTCACTGTAAGCTTCCCCACCAGGTTGGATTCGACCACCAATTTGGCGCGCACTCTCACCAGCATGGCTGCTAGTAGAATACTCAGGTCGCGACCGATGACAAGAATGAAAAACCAGACAGGCAAATCTCGCATCTTCATCAGGAGAAGCATGATAATGCCGACACCAATTTTATCCGCTAACGGGTCCAGCACGCGACCCAGATCGGTCCTCTGGCCCAACCTGCGTGCAAGACGGCCATCGAACGCATCTGTGAGCGCTGCCACGATCATCACCGCAGCGGCCGCATAATTGCCCGCAGTCGTATGAAGCTGCATCAGATAAAAAATGGGAGCCAGCAATGCGATCCGGCTCAGGCTTAGAAGATTGGAGATATAGCCAAACTCTTTAAGTTCCACCACGGTCTCCGCAAGATTCAATTGACGAATACCTTCACAAGGTCCAGTAATAGCGAGGGGTGTTTCAGCAACGCTGCCCTGAAGACGCCTCCAATAGTGCGTTGCTCAGGCGCCATTTTGAGGATCGATGCTGCTGTTTTATTTAGATCTTCGTCGGTCAGTTTGTAAACAGCTTGCTTTATTTTGTGAAAGCGTTCATGCGTTTTGCCCTGAAGTTTATGCCACTCCTTTGGGTATTCCGATAATTTTATTTCAGATAAATCTCCTGAGCAAATTGCCTCTCCCGCTACCCTGCCTGCTATTTTGCCGGCCAGCATGGCGGTTGTAATCCCCCCGCCGGACATTGGATTAACTTGATGTGCCGCATCGCCCACCAGCATCAGACCGTCCGCTACAATTTTTTTTAGGGTCACTGCACATGGAACCCCTCCTGCCACGGTGTACATCACGGCTGCGCTTGGAAATTTTTTCTGCACAAACTCCTGCAAAAATCGTCGCGCCGCCTTGTGTTGTGAAAACTCTCCTGAGACACCCAAGCCAACATTTGCGGTATTGCTATTCTTGGGAAAGACCCATAAATATCCGCCTGGCGCAACGCGTTTACCAAAATAGAAATGAATGTAGTTTGGATCAACATTGATGTTGGTCAGCGTCATTTGCAGACAGCTTTCCATGTCACGCATTTTGATATTCGTGCGCAACCCTCCCCACCGCCCCACTCGCGATTCAACGCCGTCGGCACCGATCACTATTTTGGCAGAAATCTCGTGGCTGTCCCCCAGATGAGTAAAACGAACCCCTTGCACCTGGCCGTCAGGTTTGACCACATTATGCACATAGGCTTTGGTCAAGACTTCCACACCTTTTGCGGCAGCCATTTGGACCAGTTCGTAATCAAATATTTTCCGGTCGAGCATGTAGCCTTGCTCTTCCGCGCTCTCCACCACCACCTCCTGCCCATCCGGCGAAACAAGAACCACGCCTTTAATGCTGTTGCTAATCCACCTGGACCGCGGTTCTACGACGGCTTTCAAACCTGCCGCACCCACCGCTTCAGCACACCTGACAGGGATCCCGACTTCACGGTCTTTTTCTAACAAAAGGACCGTCGCCCCCGACTCAGCAACATGCTTGGCTGCCCACGCACCCCCGGGTCCGCCACCAACGACTACGCAGTCGTAGAGACGACGCATTCAACTTCCTGCTCATTCGATTCAGGCGCAAGCGTTTCGACAGGACAAATCCAGACACATAGCATGCAGTCGATACAATGTTTCAAAATGGCGATTCTGGCCTCGAAAAGGTCAATTGAATCTACCGGACAAACAGCAACACAAGCCCCACAAAAATCACATCTATCGTTAATAACGGCTATCATTGCGCGTCAAGTTGTGTGGCCGTCGTGCTGGCAAGGTTGGGAAAATTGATACCAAACCGAAGGCGGTAGTAGAGCTTTGACAGGAAGTACACTGCCAGGAGAATTAAGAAAAAACTATAACCGGAATGCGCTAATCCCTGCTTGAATGAGAGAGTCAAAGCAAGCAGGAAGACCGGATAATTGATAGCCCTTCCAAGGTCTTGCGGTGTCAGGCGCATGATAGCCCAGATGAAAAATGGCAATGAGAAGAGCAGCGGGTAAAAAACAAATTCGTCTTTGAGAACGAAAGCAATCACCAACGCTGTGATTTCCAATACTAAGCCCGTATACAGCGCTATCTTGGCTCTTTCGCTCAACGTACTCTTTTTTTGGCCCGGGCCAGGCTTTTCTTCCTCAATTGAGGCGTACACATAAACAGCAAGAATCATGAAAACATACGGGATCGAAAACAGCCCGAGCTGAGTTGTGGGAGCACCCGCCACCAGCCAGCCAAGGGCGAAAATGAGAAATGAAACAAGGCCTGTGGTGAGAAATGCAGACACCGGGCGATCCTTCAGGCTAAAAGGGTGAAAATTGTAAAGAATCCCCGCCAGCACAAGAATCACCAGCAAAAGCACGCCGATGAGGGGCCCTGATATGAACCCGATAACCAGACTTGCCGCAAGCAACAGGGCAGCTTCGATGAAAGCCACTTTCGGGGTCAAATGATCCGGTGCGATCAAAACCATTCTTGACCGGGACTCAAGCTTGTTTCTCTCCATCACTTGATTGATCACGAAAATGGCGCCCATCAGCAGGGTCACGGCGGCCCCAACCAGGAGCACGTTCGGCCCAGAAGGATCAGTGGCGGTACCATTCGTGGCTACGTTTTCTGCAGCTACGACCACTTTTGCCTGCACGTAATAACCCGCTATGAAAAGCGTCCAAACGGGGTAAAGCAGAACAGGCTTCAATACAAACAGGTAATCCAGAAGTTTCAATAATTGTTTCATGATATATTAGCCGGCTGGTTGATAGTTCTCAGTGTCTATTTTCTTTTCGTATTGCAACTTGGTGGCACCCTTTTCAGGCCGGAGGGGATAGTTGCCGGTGAAGCAAGCCGTGCAGAATCCGCCCTCTTCCGAAACGGCATTGACCATGCCCTCCAACGACAAATACCCCAGGCTGTCAACCCCCAAATACGCCCGTATTTCTTCGACAGTTTGGGCTGAAGCGATGAGCTCGTCTTTGGTAGGAAAATCCATGCCATAGTAGCAAGGCCAGGTGATGGGTGGCGAACTGACGCGCAGATGGACCTCACGGGCACCTGCGCCTCTGATCATCCTGGTTAAGTGCTTGATCGTCGTGCCCCGCACAATCGAGTCATCCACGACGACGACACGGCGGTCTTTCAATACGCCTTCTACAGCGTTGAACTTCACACGCACGTTGAAGTCTCGGGCGGATTGTTCGGGATGAATAAACGTCCTGCCCACGTAGTGATTGCGGATCAGTCCGATTTCGAATCGAATGCCGGACCGGGTTGCGTAACCGAGGGCGGCGGTGTTCGATGAGTCAGGCACCGAAATAACGATGTCGGCCTCCGCCGGGTGTTCTTCATCCAAATTTTTGCCCAGCTTGCGGCGCGCCCGATCGACATTTTCGTCAAAAATCTTACTGTCCGGTCGCGAAAAATACACGTGCTCAAAGATGCAGGCCCTGCGCTCAGCGCGTTCCGCCAGCCAATATGACTTGAGTCCGCAATCGCTGACTTCCAGAATCTCACCGGGCTGAACTTCCCGGACATACTCTGCCCCAATCAGGTCCAAAGCACAGCTTTCGGAAACGATAAAATAGGCTCCCTCCTTCTCGCCAAGACATAACGGCCGCCAACCGCGGGGATCACGAACTCCATAAATTTTGTCGCTCGTCACGAGCGCCAGCGAATAGGCGCCTTGAATAATGCCGAGGGCCTCCCTGATCTTGAGCGCTATGTGCGGCTCCTTTGAGCGGGCCATAAGGTGCAGCACAACCTCCGTATCAGAGGTTGTTTGAAAAATGGCGCCATCCTCTACTAACCCCCGCCGAATACCACCGGTGTTAATGAAGTTGCCATTGTGAGAAATAGCCAGCGGGCCTTCACGGAAATTCACCAAAAAGGGCTGTGCGTTGGTGAGCATGTTCGAACCCGTCGTCGAATATCGGTTGTGTCCGACCGCTATCTTTCCTTTCAAGGACTTCAGAATGCGCAGATTCGGGAAAGCGTTGTTTACCAACCCAAGGCCCGCGTGCCGATAGACATTCTGTCCGTCACTGGTCACGATTCCGGAGCTCTCCTGACCACGATGCTGCAATGCGTATAATGCCTGATACGCGGAGATGGAAGCGTCTTCTTGTCCAAAGACGGCAACGATGCCGCAATTCGACTTTGGTTTATCTAATGCGTCATTCATTCGAATTCAAAGTGTTTGAACGAGTACAAAAGCCACCCCGATCCCAGCCACGTCAGCTACCAGATCCTTAAAACTGAAACGGCCTTTACGCCGCTTGCCATCATGTGTTTCTTTGCCGATGCCGATAGCGAGAGCCAGGACGCCGCCACTGACCGCAGCATCCCGCCGCCTCATATCTGCCGCTTCATGCAGCACAAGAAAACTAACACCCGTGACAAACGCGCTTGCGGCAAAGTGCTTTGCTTTGTCCGTGCCGAACCACGGATCGCGCGCAGATCTCAATGTCACCATTGACGAGGAATCCGCTGGCGTCTTCTCTTGCGCCACACCACTCGAATTACAAGACAACAAAAACGCGCAACTCAGCACAAACAGCATCGGGCATGTCTGCTTAGTTGAACGCATCCGGAAACAAGATGCGGCATACCAGTAGTGCCGTCACGGCGATAGGCGTCACGAATCTAATAAAAAAACCATAGATCTTCTGTCCGGAAAAGTTCGGATTTCCCTCTTGCAATTCCGCGTTTATTTTCGATATGCCCCACTTCCACCCAACAAAAACGGCCACTCCCAGGGAGCCGATAATAAGGCTGTATTGACCAAAAATCGTGTCCATGAGTCCCAGAAATTGCAAACTTACGGCGGCGGGAATGCCGGCTATAAAGGCCCCTACCCCCGCTATCATCACCGCCTTCTTGCGCGGCATCCTCATCTCATCGATAAAATAGGCTGCGGGTACTTCGACGATCGAAATCAGGGAAGTGACAGCAGCGATCGCCAGTAACACAAAAAACCCGGTACCAAACAATGCCCCACCCGGAATCGCGTTAAAAACGTTGGGCAGCACGACAAAAATCAAACCAGGACCACTGGTGGGATCCAGGTCAAACGCATAAATCGCAGGCATGATCGCGAACCCCGCCATGATGGCAATAGTCGTATCCAGGGAAGCAACCCACACTGCGGAAGAAACTAAATTGTCCTTCTTCGACAAATAGCTACCGTAAGTGATCATGGTCCCCATCCCCAGACTCAACGAGAAAAAGGCTTGTCCCATCGCTGCGACCACTCCTTCGCCGCTGAACTTGCTGAAATCCGGCTTCAGGTAGAATTCCAACCCCTTTTCCGCGCCTGGCAATGTCAGCGCCCTCGCCACCACAAGTATCAAGATCACGATGAGAAGCGGCATCAGAATTTTCGACCATTTCTCGATTCCCGACTTGACGCCGCCAAAAAGAATCAGCATGGTAATGAACATAAAAATTGCATGACAAGCGATCACAAGGACGGGATTGCTGACAAAACTGTTGAAGATTTGGGCAATGCCCTCAGGACTCTGTCCTGTAAATTGACCACTTGCCGTCTTGTAAATGTACCCCAATGTCCATCCGGCAATAACGCTGTAAAAAGAAGAAATGCCCCAACCTGTAATCACGCCGAGAATACCTAACCATTTCCAAGGCGTACCTGGCGCCAAGCCTTTGTAGACGCCAACGGGATTTCGCTGGACGTTGCGCCCAAGTGACAACTCCGCCAGCATGACGGCCAAACAAATCAAACCGACACTTAACAAATAGACAAGCACAAAAGCAGCGCCGCCATATTTCCCTGTCGTGGTCGGGAATCTCCAAATATTTCCGAGGCCCACTGCCGAGCCCGCACCAGCTAAAATGAAACCAAGTTTGGAAGACCACACACCGCGATCGCCGGCGTTTACACTCATGTTTTTCCCTCCGGATTTAGACCTGAATCTGAACGAGAGCTCGCACTAAGGTCGCTTGTCAAAATGTTGCTCGCAAAGACATTCCGAGACTAACGGGAGCACTTGCTAAAGTTGGATTATGGATGGTTCCGAGCCTTAAAGCTAAATCAGGGCCGGTATCAAAATCGTAGAGCTGAGCGTCGATGTAAGCGTCCACCATGCTCAGCAGCGTAAGACCGCCCATGAGCCAAAAAGTAAGATTTCTGTCGTCGACAAAACGTTCTTTCTCCGCGGAACCACTCAGGAAATCCTTAGATTTCTGGTCATAGTGGATTGCCAGACCGATGAGTGTTACCTGCCCCGCAATCACGATTAATCCCTTGATGATCTGACCGTTGTAGAATTGCCCGCCGCCGGGAATGAGGGATCTCCTAACAGCAGTGCTCGGCGATTTGGATGCTCGTTTTACGGTCGTCGTCGAATCGGATGTTGAGGCGGTCTGCGACGGCACCCCCCTAGTTTGCGCGGCTGACCAGTCCGTGATGCACAAAGACAAGATTAAAACGGCCATCGCGACAAGACATCGAAACGAAATACACAATGTAGAACAATATCCGGCAACCGCAAGAAAACTTTCTGCATCCGGAGCGACACACCCGCCAAATGCGTAATCCAATCTAGTCCATCTCCTCAAAGTCAGCATCTTCGACGTCGTTTTCGTCCAGATCCAGGGGGCCTTTCCCTTTCGACTCGCCGGAAACCTTTGGGGATTCCTTGCCACTAAGCCCAAGAAAGCTCGACAAAAGCTTAAAGCAAAAATAGAACAAAAGCCCATAAATAATAAGTCTCAACAGTCCCATTAGGTGTGCTTCTTGATTGGTGAATAATACTGAGTCCCCGAAATAGGTTGCACCGTGGCCTGCACCAGCTCTTCAAAATCCGCTTCGTTGCCAACAAAATCAATTTCTGTAGAATTGATGATCAGAAGCGGTGACTCCTGGTAGTTGATGAAGAATTGATTGTAGGCCTCGTTAAGCTCCCTAATATATGCTTCGGTAATCGTTTTTTCATAGTCCCGTTTCCGTTTCCGGATGTTCGCCATGAGTCGCTCAGTATTGGATTGCAGATAGAGCACCAGGTCGGGCCTAGGAATGTTCTGTTCCAACAAATAGGCGATCTTGTCATAGAGATGAAGCTCTCTGTCTTCAAGTGTAATGGAAGCGAAAATACGATCTTTCGCAAATAGATAGTCTGCGATAAGCAAATCGTGAAAAAGCTCTCTTTGCGGGATCTCTTGCTGTTGGCGATAGCGACTCAGCAGAAAAAAAAGCTGGGTCTGAAAGGCGAACTGTCGTGGATTCCTGTAAAAATCCTTGAGAAACGGATTCTCATCGTGTTGTTCAAGTAATTCTTTGCCAGCAAAATGATCTGAAAGTTTCTTGGCCAGGCTCGTTTTGCCAGCGCCGATTACCCCTTCTATGGCGATGTACTGAGGTAGCAACGTTGCCTCTTTAACTTACTATGCAGCATATTAGTTCGTCGAATCAAGCATCTTAACTGCAGCCTGGTCAGTCGTCTTCGCCAGGAGATCGAGAATTCGTATAAACTGTGGTGGAACCTTGAAGTCCGGAGCGATTTCCGCAAAAGGCGCGAGTACGAACTTGCGGTTGTGCAACTCTGCGTGCGGGATTTGAAGCGCTCCCTCACTGATCACATGCCCGCTCCAACATAAGATATCGATATCGATCGTCCGGGGCCCCCAACGTTGCAGGCGGACGCGCCCCAGTCTGCTCTCAATGCGCTGAATTTCTCGCAGAAGTTGTAATGGAGATGCTGTCGTCTCTACTTCGGCGACCATATTTAGAAAATTACCTTGATCTGTGTAACCGATCGGTTCCGATTCATATACGGACGATTTCTGAATCACGCACACGGTCGGAAGCTCAGCCAGCGCCATCAGCGCGCGCTGCAGGAAGCTTAGACGGTTGCCAAGATTGGCCCCAAGACCTAAGAAAACGGACTGGCCCGCTGGCTCAGCCGCGCTTGCGGACGATTTCAACCTCTATGCCATCCTGAATTCCACGAATCGGGGCCCGTGGCTTTCTGACACGCACCACTATCTGGAAGACCTCAAAATCCGACAAGACTTTATTAGCAATCCTTTCCGCTATCGTTTCCACAAGATTGTACGAACTGCCGACCACAATTTCTTCCACCTTCTCAAAAACTGCATATAGATCAACTGTGTCTTTTAACTTGTCGGTCTCCGCTACTTTCTTGACATCGAGTGAGAGTTCCAAATCCACTTCGAAGCGCTGCCCGATCTCTCTTTCCTCATCCCAAACGCCGTGATGAGCATGAAAGGTCATGTTCTTGAGTTTGATTATGTCTTGAGGCACGTGGTCACGACAGTAGCAGTCCTGATGGGGTGAGCATGACGGTACCCCGAAATTGCCAGTAAGTTACGTATTTTCAGGGTCGAGCGAATATATCAAAATTATGAAGTTTTGTCAAGACAAAAAAGGCCGCCCATGCAAGCATGGACGGCCCGAATATGGGGTTGATGTTGGGGTCTAGGTTAGTACATACCGCCCATGCCGCCACCACCAGGAGGCATCGGTGGCATTGGTTTCTCTGGCTCTGGCTTCTCGACGATAGTGGTTTCCGTCATGAGCAACAGTCCAGCTACGCTGCCTGCATTCTGAAGCGCAACACGAGAAACTTTGGTCGGGTCAATGACGCCGGCCTTCATCATGTCACCATATTCTTCAGTTTCGGCATTAAACCCAAAATTGGTGTCGTTGCTGTCTTTGACCTTTTGGACAACAATTGAGCCCTCGTGACCAGCGTTGTTAGCAATCTGACGCAGGGGCTCTTCCAAAGCACGGTGGACGATGTCGCCGCCGATTTTCTCGTCACCCTGCAGCTTCAAGGTGTCGAGTGCTTTCAGGCAACGCACCAGGGCCACACCACCACCGGGAACAATACCTTCCTCAACGGCGGCGCGGGTGGCGTGCAGCGCATCTTCGACACGCGCTTTCTTTTCCTTCATCTCGACTTCAGTGGCGGCGCCGACTTTGAGTACGGCAACGCCACCGGCCAATTTGGCCAGACGCTCTTGCAGTTTCTCTTTATCGTAGTCCGAAGTAGATGAATCGATTTGCTTCTTGATCTGGTTGATACGGCCTTTGATGTCCTCGGTCTTGCCACCACCTTCAACAATCGTGGTGTTGTCTTTGTCGATGGTGATCTTCTTTGCCTGGCCCAGGTCTGACGTCGTCGCATTCTCCAACTTGAAACCGGCGTCTTCAGAAACCACCCGGCCACCGGTCAGAATGGCGATATCTTCCAACATGGCTTTACGCCTGTCGCCAAAACCCGGAGCCTTAACGGCCGCAACTTTCAACGTGCCGCGCAGTTTATTGACAACCAGTGTTGCTAATGCTTCGCCTTCGAGATCTTCTGCAATTACCAGGAGTGGCCGGCCCATTTGTGCGACTTTCTCGAGCACTGGCAGCAGATCTTTCATGACGCTGATCTTTTTGTCATGAATCAAAATCATCGGATCTTCCAGATCGACTTCCATCGACTCGGGATTGGTCACAAAATATGGGGAAAGATAGCCGCGGTCAAACTGCATGCCTTCGACTATTTCCAGGCTGGACTCGGTACTCTTTGCTTCCTCAACGGTGATGACGCCGTCCTTGCCCACCTTCTCCATCGCATCGGAAATGTCCTTGCCGATGATCATATCATTGTTCGCCGAAATGGCACCAACCTGGGCAATCTCTTCCTTACCCGACACCGGACGACTCAATTTTTGCAGTTCTGCAATGATGGCCGTCACCGCCTTGTCGATACCTCTCTTCAAATGTGTCGGGTTTGAGCCTGCCGTCACGCTTCTCAATCCCTGACCAAAAATGGCTTGCGCCAGAACCGTCGCAGTCGTGGTGCCGTCGCCTGCGGCGTCACTGGTCTTGGAGGCAACCTCCTTCACCATTTGGGCGCCCATGTTTTCAATCGGATGCTCCAACTCAATTTCTTTTGCAACCGTCACACCATCTTTGGTCACAGTGGGTGCGCCAAACTTCTTGTCGATGACAACATTTCTGCCTTTCGGCCCAAGGGTCACTTTCACAGCGTCGGCGAGTTGATCCAACCCCCGCTTTAAAGATGTACGTGCATCAGCACTAAATTCAATTTGTTTTGCAGACATTTTATCAAAACCTCCTTGATTATTGTTTCAAGAATTAGACGACGGCCAGGATATCGCTTTCGCGCATGATCAGATAATCATTACCGTCAATTGTCACCTCAGTGCCGGAATACTTTCCGTACAAGACCTTGTCTCCCTTTTTTACCTCCATGGCGACTTTGCTACCCGCATCACTTATTTTGCCTGGTCCAACTGCGATCACTTCCCCTTCCTGGGGTTTTTCGCGTGCTGTGTCGGGAATGATGATATTCCCCTGCTTTTGCTCTTCCGGATCGGCCGGTTTTACGATGACCCGATCTGCCAAAGGCTTTACGTTCATTTGCAAACCTCCATTCGTTTGAATTTATAAATCACAATAGTTTAACAAGATTAAATTAGCACCCTTCGAGTATAAGTGCTAACAAACAGCCGAAAATATAGACTAGTTCAGGCTAAATGTCAAGAGAAACTTTACAAATTTTAACAAGAGCTGGGGGGTAACAAAAAGGAGCCAAAAGCAGTCGTGCAGACAGCAATCTTGAGTGGCTGGGTGCCATCAGCTTGGCTCCCAAGGCCTGGCAACAATTCACCTTTTGGGGGAACGCAAAGCACCGTTTCGTGACGTAAATGGCCAGGCTATAATGCTTGATTCTTGAAATTACATTGAACCCCTGCGAGGATAGATTCTTCCTCGCCTGGCAGCACCGTTCGCAAATCCAGAAAAAGTCGGTTCTCGCGTATATAGCCCAGGACAGGAGGATCGTGCAAGCGCATCTGTCTGGCCAGGGTTTCCGTGGTGATCTCGGTAGACCGAAGACTCACCGCCTTACTCGGAATCTTTTCGAGGGGCAGGGCGCCGCTGCCGATTTGTGCGTGGCTTTCCGTAACTTCCGCTACCAGGGTACAATCCACGAGAGCATTGATGGCATCAGCAAGCCTCTGTGCCCGCACCTTAATCGCTTTGAGCGGCTCAAGCAGCAGGGCAAAAACCTGACTTGTGGATCGCACTTCGGCGGGCCGCAGGAATTGCTTAAGTGACGATTCCAGAATGGCATAGGTTAGTTTGTCGCAGCGCAGCGCGCGCATGAGGGGATTTTCTTTGACCTGATCAATGTACCGTTTCTTGCCGACAATTATCCCCGATTGTGGTCCGCCCAGAACCTTGTCGCCGCTGAATGTAATCAAATCGACGCCATCAGCCACACTGTCTCCGACCACCGGTTCATGCGGCAAATCGTAGGCGCGCAGATCACACAAAATTCCTCCACCCAGGTCGTGCAAAACCGGAACCTCTTTCGCATGGGCAAGCTTTACGACCTCTGCCAGCGGTGCTTCCTCAGTAAACCCCTGCACGCGATAATTTGAGGTATGTACAACACAAACAACACCGGTTTTTTCGTCGATAGCGCGGTCGTAATCCGCCAGGTGGGTTTTGTTGGTCGTACCCACTTCAATCATTCTGCTGCCGCTTTTTTCCATCACTTGCGGCATGCGAAATGATCCCCCAATCTCCACCAATTGGCCGCGAGAAACCACGGCATCCTTGTTGAAGGCGAACGTATTGAGGGCAATTAGGACGGCGGCCGCATTGTTGTTTACAACACATGCGGCTTCGGCACCGGTCAGGAAGCACAGTATCTCCTCGACGTGAGAAGTTCGGCTCCCGCGTTTCCCGGTTTCTAAATCGATCTCGAGGTTGCAGTAACCTTCGGCGATACGGCTTAGGTTCTCTCTGGCTTCCAATGCCAGCGGCGCCCGTCCAAGGCCAGTGTGCAATATCACGCCTGTTGCATTGACAACTCTCCTCAGGCTTGGCTGCAAGAGCGTACCTAAACGCTGCTGAGCCGCGGCCGCGACCTGCGCTAAAATTGCCTCTCGTGTAGGCACCTTCTCATGACCCTGATGACCCTGAGTCAGACGCTGTGTGCGAAATAGATCGAGTTCCCGTTGGATGCAGAAGACCACCAGTTCCCTGAGATTGTCAGCAGCAAGCTCCGCCAGGGGTGACTCGGCCAGCACCTGATTGACGGGCGGGATATTTGCCAGCAAGGTTTTATCGGTTGCCATGATGAGTGGCGCTACTTTTCAAAACGGGTCTTCAGTCCGGCGTCGGTTGCACCCAGACAGTACTGCAACCCCAGCAGATTGGAATGAGTCAGTTGGCCGTCTGCTACCTTTTTGAGAAGGTCATGCGCGTTGAACGCGATGCCCAGGCCTGAATTCTTAAGCATGATTTCATCATTGGCGCCATCGCCAACCGCTACAATTTCCTCCCGGGATATGCCCTCGCACGCCGCAATCTCGTTTACGATTTTCCCTTTCGCTTCGCGGTCGATAATGCGTCCATTGAGGCGACCCGTCAACCGGCCGTTCTCAATCTCGAGATTGTTCGCAAAAGCATAGTCAAAACCGAGTTTCTCTTTCAGGCGGTCCGCGAAGAAGGTAAAGCCACCCGATATCAAGGCCAGTTTAAACCCCATGTCTTTCAATGTTGTGATCAATTCGTAGGTGCCCGAGGTCAACCTCATACTCTGTGCGACATCCTCCAAAACCGCGGCGGACAGGCCCGCCAGGAGAGCAACGCGTTCCCGCAATGCCTGCTTGAAATCAATTTCACCGGCCATGGCCCTGTGCGTAATTCGTGAGACCTCCTCTCCCACCTCCGCCACCTTGGCAAGCTCATCAATAATTTCACCTTTGATGATAGTGCTGTCCATGTCGAACACGACGAGCCTGCGGCGTTGTCTAAATGGCGTGTCGGGCTGAATGATCGTGTCAAATCCTACTTCGTCACAGGTGCGTTGAATCACTTCCTTTAGGATTCTCAGATCGCGCAACTCGGAGGCGTCAACCAACATTTCAAGTGCCACTAACTCGCCCCGCGCCAGGTGGTGCATCTTCTCGATATTCACCCGAAAATTTGCCAAAGTATTACTGATCGCCTTCAAAATACCCACCTTGTCTCGTCCGATGATCGTGAATACTTGTGGATTTTTTATCTCCCCGCTGTGAGTCGTGCTTGCGGCCGAGACCAAATCGATCTTAACCTCCAGCGGCAGGCGGGTCACATTTTTCCTGAATCGTGCGAAGGCGGTCTTGAACGCTTCACTTTCGTCAACCGGCTGCATTAGCATAAACAGAATGAAAAGACCATGCAGGGAATTCTGCTCAACCGCTACGATGTTAAGCTGCGAGTCGGTGACTGCCGTGCAGATGTCTGCGATAAGGTAGGGCTGATTCTTGCCAAAAACAGTGAGGACGATGAATTGTTTGTCGGGTTTCATCAAGCGTGTCAAGTTTCGGAGATAATTGTAAAAATTAATCGTCTAAATGTCAAGCGAGAGGCGCGATTTCTGTTGAGTTGAAAACAAGAAAGGCCCTTTAACATCAAGGGCCCTTCTTAAGGGAGGAGGAATAATCGCTTTCTTGAAAAAGTTACGCGCGTCTCAGTAATTTGTTGCCATTTGACCGCAAAATCAGAAAGGCACCGCACAGGATCAGTAGCACGGGAAAAGCGAAGCCTTCTAGCCCACCATCTGAGGCTGCCAAAAATATGACAAGGCCAAAGAAACAAAAAGCACTGCCGTTAGTTTAGCCCAGACAAACTGATTCCTGCCCTTATGGGTGTGATAAAGCATAAAGAATGTCGCAGAAAACCCGAGGAACAGTGCAACCGCGGTCATTTCATCACTGATAGCCGCCAGGTCAAGTAACACAACCAGAGCCAAAGAAAAAGAGATTCCGGCGGGAATGATTAAGCCCCATATTTCTGAGTTCCTTAGATAACCAACGGTCAGCGCAGCGCCGACCAGGCAGAAGAGTAACACACCAATGAATTGGTCGTCAACGATGCGTGTCTCGTCAATGAACATCGCCAGTCCTACAAAACTGAGTGCCGCGGCGGCCACCAAATTGATAATGGCTTTCGTTCTCATGAATTTCGCCGCCAGGATGCCGGCAAAAAGAATGAGGGCGGCGGCGGTTAGAATCTCAGGCTGAACCAGAACTACGCCGACTTCGGCCAGCAGATAGAGGATACCGATCGCCATCAGCGAAAATCCAAACAGGATGCCACGTTGCGTTTCGGTTATAGGTGTCATCACATTAGACCCTCCCGGTTGATCAACTAATAACGTGCGAGAATTTGTCTGGTTTAACGAAATTGAGGAGACAATGTTACAGATGCAGCAAGAGTCAGAAAGCGTAACCCACTTCGAAGCCGAGAAGCGTATTCTGAGAATCACCAGTACTGTCTTTGCGGCTGCGATCGTCGTCAACATTGGCCAGGATGTTCAGTTGCCAGCGAGGTGTCATATTCCAGGTCAGAAACAAGAGTATTGAATTGATATTGCGGTCGGAATAAAGGTTAAAAGCGTCTACGTTCGAGGTACGCGAATTCGGGTAGCGCCGCAACAGGAACGATTCGCGCAAACTGAAGAGCAGACCATTGACATTGAGGAAATCGACAGTGACCACCGGGCCGGCCGCATAGAAGTCTTCAAATTGAATGCTGAACACGGATGCGGCATCGAGATCACTGACCCGACCCAGGAACTGCTGGTGCGTCTCCTTTTCGTAATGAACCCCGCCGGAAATCTTCCAACTGGAGCCGAGTTTCAAATAGAGCTGCGGTTCGATTTCCCAATTGGTATAATCGGGCAGGCTATTTGCACTAACGAATTGATACTCGCGCCTTGTGAAACTGCCGCTCACGTGCGCTCCAAAGCCCCGCGTGAGCCCGAGATCCATTTCAGCATTGAAATAGTTTTCCCAAAAATCCTGAAGGAAATGGTCTTTGGGAACGTTCTCATAGTTGCGGAAACGCAGATCATTATCGAAATGCAACGTAACTGTTGACCCAAACGACTGAAACCAACTTGCCTCTACCCGATTCTCAAAATAATCATTGATGGCCAGGTCCGGGTGTTTGCGCACGACACTGCGATAGCCCAAAGTCAGCAGCGAAGCGGCCGAGAATTCAAACTTTCCCGACGCCATGAGAGAATTGTTCCAGTAGCTCGGATAGGCGCTGTCCGCTTTTGCGTAAGTGCGAAGCATGAAGTCGTCCTGGGCTTGCAAGATGACCGGTCCAAACTGCTGATCGAGTCTTGCCGTGGATCTGTTTTGAAAGTAGCGCAGGTCAAAGTCGCGATAAAATGAAGTGCCCTCGGCGCGATTTTCCAGCCGCCAACGCGTTTTCCGGCCCCAGTTTCCGGCGAACTTCAGGTCGGCATCCGCCGTGAGATAGTCGCGACTGTACTTGAAAGAGGTGACGGCGTTGAAGTTAGGATGTCCCTGGCCACCATAGTCGAACGTCAAGCGTACACCGCTATAAGGATTGCCGTTGCGTTCCAGAAACGTGCTGTCACTCTCCAGAAATCTGAAATTGAATTCCTGCCGCCAAAAATCCAACCCGCTGATCACCTGGCGCGACCACGTGAACTGTGGCATTGAGTTCTCAGCCAATGCATACAATCCATCAGCCGGTCCAAGGCTGGTCTGAGTCGCCAGAAGCGTCGAATCGTCCGGCTTCAGCATCTCCCAAACGGTCTCCAACCACATGCTGGCCATTTGATAATCACCGGCTTCGGCAAACTGTTTCGCTTCTTTCAGGAGTTGGCTGAGCTCGTTCAGAATAGTTTCATTATCCAGGTTATCGCCGTTCTCGCGGAACCAGCGCTGAAGCCGGAGCATCTCTATCCGGTAATATGTTTCGTCATTCCACTCTTCTGCGGATAACGTGTCCGGTTGAGAAAAGGACGAGTGAGTTTGAGCCGAAGCAGGGACGAGCATGGATGGCAAGAAATCAAAAACCACCATTGCTGAAAAGACAACAAGAGGAAGAGTGCGGAAGGTTTGAGACAAGCGTGAGTCCTTGGTTAGCGGGAAAACCGTTCGAGTCCTGAGAATGCTATAAACCGCGCGGCATGACAAGAGAGCAGCGTTTGAACTCCGTCTTCTTATGCTGCATTTTTTGGTTTCTCTTCTTCATGTTCCATGTTGACCCAAAACCTTGGAAAATCGAAAATTACGACCGACGGCACTGATAACGGTTGTCCGGCCCGGAAAGCTCCGGACCGGACAGCCTGCATGGGTCACTTCAACAACATCATCGTGCGTGATGACTTGAATTGTTCTCCCGCCTTTAACCGAAAAATATAGACCCCTGACGCCACCTGGCGGCCAAGGTTATCTTTGCCGTCCCATTTCACCTGATAGGAGCCGGCGGCTTGCGCATCATTTACCAGGGTCCGGACTGCCTGGCCCATGATGTTGTACACCTTCAATGACACGTCGGTGCTTTGCGCCAACTGATATCGGATGCTCGTTTCCGGGTTGAAGGGATTGGGGAAATTCTGTTGCAGTTCGAATGTCTGCGGAACCGAAGGCCCGCCTCCGGGGGACACGTCGGTCACGGTGTCTTCGTTCAGATTCACGTTGACCTCCGCAGCATCCTTACCTTCTCCCACGGAAACCGGCGCCGCATTTTCTTCGCTCGTCCCACCGAAGTAACCATCGCTGTAACCGGCTGCGGTGGCCTCGATTGTATAATTCCCCGCCGGCAACCCCTGCAAAATGTAAGTGCCATCTGCATCGGTTGTGGCGTTAACCTCTACCTCACCCTCAAAACGTGCATTGATCAGAATGCCTTCGAGAGGAGAGCTATCGTCCGCGCGGCGAATTTTACCTCGAATGGCATAGGCGCCACGCCGTGAAATCGGACGCAAGCCGAAGTCGATTCCAGCCGTAACCTGGTTAGGAACTACCAACACCGGGTCCGCGTTACGAAAGCGCTTGGCGTTACGATAAAACTCGCCGACAAACCCTTCTGCCCAGGCAAAAACGAAGTATCGACCAGCGGGCAGATCGGTCAAGCGATAGAAACCGCGGGGACCGCTAAACGTGATATGAGGGACGCGGCGCGATGGCGAGACGGCAATAATGACTGCCCCGAACAGAGGCGTTTCATCATCATCTGAGAAAACCCGACCGGCAATCGTCCCCTCACGGTCGACCTGCGCCTCGAGAAAGAAATCGATGTCCGGTGTCGTCTCCGGCGCCACGACTTCAACCGGCGTGGCGTCGCCCCGATGGCGGGCATTTTCAAAGAATTCCGAGAAAAAGCCTTCCGCAATGACCTGTACCAGATAGCTGCCCGTTGGCAGTCCGCCGATTTCGTACTCACCCCGTTCGTTAGAGTACCCTCGAATGTGGCGGCCTGAATCCGGATCAAAGACCCGAACCAACGCCTTTGGAATAGGCGTGCTGTCTTCAGCAGTCGCCACCAGTCCTGCGATTCGACCGCCTCTCACGAGGGTAAAATCGATGTCAGTGACACTGGTGTTGCCCGTAATCTCTACGATCGTGGCATCGCGTTTATTGCTTGCTTCCTGGTAGAATTCGGGCAAAAAGCCTTCAGCGTGAGAAACCACAATGAAGCGACCCGCCGGTAAGTTCTCAATTACATATTGGCCGTCGTCATTTGTACGTGCTCTAAAACCGGCAGCCGTTTCGGAAGCGTCGATATTCGCGTGCTCCTTAAAGGCCTCCACGACAGCGCCGGCAATAGGATCACCGGACGTCTCGTCGGTAACGCGGCCGGAGAGCGTGCTACGCGGCAGTAAGTCAAAATCGATATCTGTTGTGTGGGCCTCGGGCTGCACCTCAACCGGTGTCGCTGAACTGCGATTCGAAGCGTTATCGAAGAACTCACTATTAAAGCCACGGGCTGCGGCGGCCACAATGTAAGTGCCGGGCCGAATCTCGATCAGGTATTCACCGGCTTCATTCGTGCGCGTTTGCCTCAAAATACGACGGTCATTGAAGCTGAAATCGGGTGCCCCATACACCAAAATTTTTGCGTCAGCGATGGGGGTGCCGTCCAGTTCGTTGGTAACGACCCCCTGGATGGCGCTGGCGGCACCCAGAGCAAAGTCAATGCCGGACTTCGTCTCCGGCTCCATGACATTGACAAATGTCGCCTCCGTGACTTGAGTGGCGTCGTCATAGAACTCGCCTCTGTATCCATCTGCATCGGCCCGCACGATATAGGAGCCGGTCGGCAGCGCTTCGATGCTGTAGTCCCCGTCCGCATCGGTTAGAACGTGTTTGGCAAAATGTGGATTCACGACGAGAAAGGCCAGAACGTGCGCTCCACCGAGGGCGACCGAGTCGCCTTCAGTCACGATGGTACCGGTGATTTTACCGCCTTCGCTCAGGCCAAAATTCACCTCGTTGACCGTGTCAGCCTCAGCGATGGCAATGGGCGTCGCTTCCAGATAGTTTCGCGTATCGTCGAAGAACTCGCCAATAAACCCACGTGCGTTCGCTGTTACAACGTAGACACCCGGGATGAGGTCTCCGAGTACGTATTCTCCATTGTCATCTACCTCTGTCTTCTGTATCCAGCGTATGTGCCCCAGCCGAATGGCTCGAACGACGGCTCCTGGAACAGGAAGGGCACCGGCATCGCTCAGCACGGTTCCGGTGATGGCGCCGGTCGCCGCCGGGCTTACCACGACATGCGCGGCTGCCCGGAGCTTCAAGCCGTCGATCTCAACATTGGCGACAACTCTGCCGTGACCTTCGACATTACCGGCCTGAAACAGCCCGTCATCGCTTATCTTCCCAAGGTCCTCCGGAACGACCTCCCAGCTTACAAATCGTGGAAATACGTCAACATCGGCACGTTTCAGTACCGCCTGAAACTGTTGTTCGGCTCCTGCCGGCACGACAGCGCGCTCAGGCACGACTTTGAGATCGAAAAACGCTTTCGGTGGACGGCCAATACGGATGGTGATCTCCCGAACGATCGTTCTATCCCCGATTCGGATGACGACACGCACAACCACCTTGCCGAGGTGGCGCCCGGCCATGAAAAAGCCATCCTCTGTGATCGTCCCTAAAGAGTCGGGGGTTACGGACCATTCAATCGCGTCAACATCTACCGGTGAACGGCTTGAGCCGTTCATCGAAAAAGCGAAAACCTCAAACCTCAGGCTTTCGCCAACTTCCAGTTCAGCCTCATCCGGCGTGACAACCGCGTCCACATCTTGAGAATAGACAACACCCGCCAATAGAAGCATCATGAAAAGTGTCAGGATGAATTTTGTTCGCTTCATATTCCTACTCCAGGCTTTGCTCATTTCGTTTGACATTCGTATCTTCGAATGCTACATTTACTGTTAAAGTGGCCTACAATACTACTGCAATTTCCTTGTACCAAGCCCCGCGCCAGCCGACATTTCAAGAGGGCCAATCTTGAAACTCAGGCGGCGGGGTTTTTATTTGAATCTGTTCATCGCTGGCAACACCCCCTTTCTCATTCAATTGTTGGAACGTGTCTTCGAGCTCTTGCGCAATAGCTCCAGGGAAACTTGTGCAGCTTCATTTGCAGCTCGATAGTTTCCCTGGTTAAAGGAATCCGTGGCCAATTTGCGGATATCCTTGGCACTCTGCAGCAACTGCCGATTCCACGCATCTGCCGTGACGTTCAGATTTTGTTCAGCGTCTGCAATAGCCGCCTCAAGCTGGCCGAGTCGCACCTCGGCCTGGGCTTTCGATAGCAAGCCGTTGTCACGGCTCCTGGCGACCTGCTCCGCCCTTGCGAGGAATTGTTGCGAAGCGAGGACGGCTTCAAGCGCCATGCGGCTAAATCCTGACGCATCCGCTCTCTCGGCACGCCGCAATGCCCATTCGGCCATTCGAATCAGCCGGTCCGCATCCCGGGGCGCGTCTGTCCCCAACGCCGTGCGTGCGGCGACGATGTCATTTTTGGTTTTGCTTATTTCGTTACTCACTTTTCGGTTGAGTCGACGCGTAACCCCGACACCAGACAGTCTCTCCGCACGTCGCAACATATTTCTGGCCAATTCAATTTTGGTCAACGCTTCGCTGGTCCGGCCACTTTGGGCCGCCCTCTCCGCGTCGCTGGCAAAACGCCGGGCCCGTTCGAAGAGGAGCCTGGCGCGTGGACGGCCACTCGCGGCGATCGCTTCCCGCGACCGGTCCAGCAGGTCCCGTACCTGAAACAGGGCCGCTTGCACACGGTCAATCGAAACGGACGGCGTGTCGCCATGCGCCAGATCGATGGCCCTCAGCATCAGCAGGACCGACTGGTTTAAGAGTCTACGCGCTAACTCAACATCACCGTTGTGAAGCGCGTTTTCAGCAGATTTAGAGGTATTGATCGCCTGCCGGTAGACCTGCTCCGCACGATCGTTCGGGTGAGCCGCGAGCAGCTCACGTGCCCGGTCTTGTAAACTCTCGAACTTATGTCTTTCCTCACGCAGCTTATCAATGTCGTTGTCCCCGGAGCCGGATGCGAGTTGGATTGAACGCTGGGCCAAGGTTACCCCGACTCGAAAATGCTCGACTGCTTTTTCTACTTGCATAGATGAAGCGGCCATCTCGGCGGAATTACGATTCTTTTTTGCTTCATTGAGTGTCCGCTGTGCTTCTCGATTTGTACTGCGTCCCACGAGATCATCAGCCCGGATGAGCAGTTCTTCCAGCTCACTGCGCAGCCTTCGAACCGGTCCATCCAGGGTCAACTTCGCAGCAGTAATCAGTTTTGCTCTCGCCATCTTTATTTTGGCGGCAGCTTCAGTAAGGTCACGTCTGGAGGGAGAGTCTTTTTCCAGCAAACTCACCGCTTCGGTGCGGAGTTGGCTGGCCTGATTCACCAACTCCAAAGCGCGACGGTTATCGAAGGAATTCACCAGCTCGCGCGCACGTTCGAGATCTCGGTCGAGCCGTTGGATTTGTTTCGCCAGATCGGTCCGGGTCTGAGCCACAGCAGATGACATAATTGTCATGCTGAGCAGGCCGAAAAGAATAATACTTACAACATGTCTTGACATACCATTTCCAATAGGATAGGATTCGCTACGCATCTATTTGCAAAGCCGGTGCCAAATCGAATCCGCCCTAGCCATACTATATTGATTCTATTGACTATAAGCTACGTTGGTCACAGAACTATCCTTACGATCTCATACAAATTGCGCGCAAACTGAACCGTACGGTACAGGCCTGTCGTACCGTACGGTTCATCGGACGACATTCGGGGTCGGAACCGTTACGAAAGCCTTTCCATCATCGAGTAGAGTTTTCGGCGCGTTATGCCCAGCAACTTAGCTGCGCGGCTTTTGTTGCCCCCTGCCATTCTTAGGGCGTTGTCGATGAGGTCCTTTTCAACTTGTTCTAAAGACAGCCCGTCCACAGGGATTTGAAGCCGTCCGCCCCCTCCGGCTGCCGGCATGTTCCTGACATGTACGGGCAGATCCTCCTCGCTGATCGCTTCGCTGCCGGACATGATGGTTGCTCGTTCGACGATGTTTTCCAGCTCACGGACGTTGCCGGGCCAGCGGTATTTCATTAAATAATCAAGGGACTTGCCATCGATCGCGTCTTCGCCTCGGCCCAATTTGCGCAAGAAGTGAGCCACCAGATTAGGGATGTCTTCTTGACGATCGCGCAATGGAGGCAAATGAATCGGAAACACGTTGATGCGGTAGTACAAATCTTCTCTAAAGGACTTGTCTTCCAGCATTTCCTCCAGATTCCGGTTCGTGGCGGCGACGGTGCGTGCCTTAGTAGTAATCGTCTGCGTGCCGCCCAGCCGTTCGATTTGGCGATTTTGCAGGACGCGCAGAAGCTTGACCTGTGTCACTGCGGAGATCTCGCCGATTTCATCCAGAAAAATCGTGCCGCCAGCGGCGAGTTCGAATCTCCCAATTTTGACTTTGTCCGCCCCGGTGAAGGCACCTTTCTCGTGGCCAAACAACTCACTTTCCAGCAGACTTTCCGGCAACGCGCCGCAATTCACGGCCACGAAAGGTTCCGAAGACCTGGTGCTCAGATGATGAATTGCCTGGGCTACAAGTTCCTTGCCGGTACCACTTTCACCGCGGATTAGGACGGTCGCATCCGTGGGGGCTACTTTTTCGACCATTTTATAAACCTCTTGCATGGCCCCGCTCATACCGACCATATTTTCGAGGGAATACCTGTTCTTAAGTTTCTTCTTGAGTGTCTGGTTCTCTTGTAGCAGCTCGTGCTTTTCAACGATGTGATTCACCTTCAACTTAAGCTCATCCATCTCGAATGGCTTGATCACATAGTCGTAGGCCCCCATCTTCATGGCATCCACCGCGTTTTGCGCTGTTGCGTAAGCTGTCATCAAAATCACCTCTGTCTCAGCACGCAGTTTCTTGACCGTTTCCAGTACATACAACCCGTCTTTGCCGGGCATTTTTAGGTCGGTCACCACCAGGTCGTACTCATTGTTGCGAAAAGCCTCCACCCCGGCTTCGGCCGTTCCTGCCGTGGTAACAGCGTAACCGGCGGGTTCCAAAGCAAACTTCAAAATCTTGCACATCTTGGGTTCGTCGTCGATGATCAGAATATTGCCTTTTGACATGCGTTAACCCTTCTCTCATAATTAGAATAAAATAAACTTCTTCCCTCGAAGCCGCTATTCCGTGACCGGCAGAAGAAATCGCACAGTTGTCCCGTCACCTGGTTTACTCTTGATCTCTATCATTCCGCCATGTTTCTCAACAAGGCGCTTGCAGATGGCCAGGCCGAGACCACTACCGGATGTTTTTGTCGTATAAAAAGGCTCGAACAATTTGTCTGGCTCTACATCAAACCCGCAGCCGCTGTCCTCGATCTCTACCTTCACGAAGGCGGCCCGCCTGCGGGTTTCGTTCCGCAGCCGGACCACGATTTTCCCCTGTCCGATCATCGCCTGAATGGCGTTCAACGTAAAGTTCAGGACGAGTTGGTTCACCGCGTCAGGATCGTGTAACACCGAAGATACCGATTCAAAGTCCTTTTCGAGGAGCACACTGGCGGCTTCTACTTCATCCTGAAGGGCATCCAACGACTTCTCAATACTCTTCTGCAGGTCGGTTTCATTGCACTGCAATTCCCGGTCGCGTGCAAAGGTCAGGAAGTCGCTCACCAACCGGTTCAAGCGCCGGACTTCGCTGGGAATATAGTCGAACAATTCATCTGGAGTCTCCTCCGTACCGTACTTCGACTTCAGCACGTCCGCCGTTCCTATGATTATGCCGAGAGGGTTGCGAATTTCGTGTGCAACCGTCGCCGCCATTTGTCCCATGGCCGCCAGCCTTTCGCTGCGTCGCAGAGATTCGTGCGTCTTGCCGAGCAGAGAAACGGCCCAGAAAAGGAAAACGGAAAACAGAACGGCAAGCAAAACACTCACAACGCCCCCAATAATCAAGCCTCTTTGAAACGGTCCGAGCAAGGCAAAAAAATCAGCGCTGGCCTGAACGACGATCACACCGATTATCTCGGCGAGGTCGTTGCGCAGCGGCGCGTAGGCACTCTTAAAACGGTTGCCGGCCACGATCTGCATGCGGGCGGCCGTCGCTGTGCCGGCCAGGGCGCGATGAACAAACACACTGTCTTCCTCCAAAAACGACAGGCGCTCTCCGGGCGCGAAAACTTCGAGACTGCTGGAGATGACCCGGAACGAATCATCCACCAGGTAAACGCCTTGCATTTGATTGCGAGATTGAATGCCGTGCAAAATATTGTTGAGCGTCGGCACAATCAGGCGTGCCCGGTCAGATTGAATGTCATAGGTAAAATCTCCCGCTTCGATGACTTGCGCTGTCAGAGTCGCGACAGAGAGTAGACGGCGGTCCAGCTCGTCTTCCAGGTATTTCCCCATGTCCTGGAGAAAACGCCAGGCACCCACCGCGAAACCGATGAGCACCAGCACCGTCAATGCGACCATGCCGGTCACCATGGTCTTCCGCCGTTTGAGATCCCTTTCGTTGAGTTGTCGGTTCATTCCTGAGATGCCTTCACTTTCATAATATCGGATCTAAGGACGGCAATCGTTTCGATGGAGGGCTGGTACGGCAAGCGGGTGCGTGACCGCCGAATGTCAGGCCATTCCCTCTGGGTAACAAGAGGTAAAGTAAGAAGAAGAGAGGGTGCGTCGTGGCTGGATAGTTTGAACGAGAAATCGTGAAGATTTTCCGGCAGTCCATTCCGGCTCCTTCAAAGAATAACAATCCAATATTGGCGGCCGCGGGGCCAGATCTAACCCCAACGTATCAAACGCAGATTTGACTCAAAGCGGGCGATCGAGAACCCCGGCGTAGATCAGATCCACACGGCCGGCAAGATGCAACGCGCCATCCCCTTCTCTGGAGACGACCAGATCACCGCCGCGGGCCTGAATCCGAACCGGCCATGCGGCCCTGTTGCTTAGCGTTGCAAAAAGGGCCGATGCGACAACACCGGTACCGCACGACAGAGTTTCGTCCTCGACCCCACGCTCGTAGGTTCGCACCGAAATAAGGTTCTCCGATTCGACTTGAACGAAATCAACATTGGTGCCGTCAGGTTGAAACGCCGCGTGGTAGCGATATTCACGGCCCAAATCAAGCACCGGCGCAGCGGCCACATTGCCTCCGAACAAAACAAAGTGCGGCACCCCCGTGTCTACAAATCCGGCTTCTTCAAAATCCGCACCCGAAAAAATCTTCAGGCCGGTGCGAAGATTTCGCGGCTCCGGAAAACGCACCTTGACCTCAGTGCCGTCGACGCCAGCAGAAAAAATATCGCTGTTGAATTCGAAGGTCATCTTCGCGGCGGCCAGGCCATTGAAACAAGCATAGTACGCTGCCGCTCTGGCACCATTGCCGCATCCGGCTTGACTGCCGTCGGCATTGAAATAGCGCAGACTAAAAGCGTGTTCGGCATGGTCATCCAGCAGCAAAACCCCGTCCGCGCCGACACCCGTCCGCCTTTGGCAGATCTTCTGAAATAACTTCGCGTCATCCGCACCCAAACCCAGTCCAGAATTATTGATCAGAATAAAATCATTGCCGGTGGCACTCAGTTTGGTAAACTGAATACGAGTCATGAGTCTGGAGGCTTACTTGTAATCACGCTGCCAGGACCCGTAAATCGGATTTGGCAGAATGAAGTACTTCCGTCCCCAATTATCATCATTGGCAAGGCCATCGTCAAGATAAGCCTTGGCTTTCTCACTGCCGCGCATCTCCATGAAATCCCGGATGTTGTCACCAAAAAGAGCAATGATTTTCATCGGCCCGAATTCAGCGCAGCGCTCCGTCCCTTCCTCCAGACACCGGCGGCGATCGGACTTCGTGTCATCGTCGCCCTTCTTGGTGAGTACAGCATCTCCGTCGCGAAACAGCCCGAACTTACGCAGATTGTTGGTCGTGGCCGCTTCATTCTCAAAGCGCCGATTCGTGATGAATGCCACATGCGCTCTCGGGCCGAGACCTCGAACTTTCTCCAGAAACGTAGCCACACCCGCAACCGGGGTCGCTTCCTCACGCCCAACCCACGCCGCCCATGAGGCGGGTGTATACGCAGAATCGAGGGCAGCGCGTTCAACTTCGTACTGCACGTTGTTCAGCACCGTTTCGTCGACATCCAGGACAACGGTCCAATTCTGCGTTTGTGATTCTGCCGCACGATTAACCCGGGGCCAGGCCATTTCATAAACTTGCCGGCAGGAAGCGGCATATTCTATCGACTTGCTGACCCATTGAAGGTGGGCCGGGTTGTTCTCCTGCTGATTTTTTTCAGCTTGCTGACAACCGCCCGAAACAAACAGGACGGTCAACAGACAGACTGAAGGAACGCTGCTTCTGATTAGCTGAGTCACTTATTCCTCCTGACAAGGCAGTAATTGTTCTGTCCTAAAAAGTCCTTCTTACAGCCATTGCTACCTAACGTTACGCTTGTACACGACCAATATTGTAACTATATTTAGGTCAACTGACCAAATCAAGGAACCCAAATATGAAAGCCATGAATCGATAAAGCCATTTAAGCTATCTAAAAGCCCACGCATCTGAGTTAGTTCGTGACGTGGCGGACCATCAAAAAACCCTGGTTATTACACAAAACGGGGAAGCTAAAGCCATCTTGCAAGACATTAGAATTTACGAGCAAACTCAGGATAGCCTTATCTTACTAAAAATACTTGCACAAAGCAGCAAAAGCCTCAAAGATGGAAAAACGAAACCGGTGAACCGGGCCTTTTCTGATTTGCGTAAACGTATCAATCTTGTGAATTCAAAGAACTCAGCGACAAGCTCGTTGAGCAGGCCAAGTCAAATAAAATTGGTCAGAACCAGCATCACTCGAACTGTTTTTTGAATTCGGCAAAAGCTTCTCGCAGTTCTCCCAACTCGGCGCGAACGTGCGCTATTTTCTCTTCCAACTGGCGCATACGTTCATTATCCGCCGGAGCTTCGCGCGGTGCTGGTACTGAATGTACGTCCTGTTCGGGCTCGCTCATTTCCGGTTCACCGCAAAACAGGTGAGCGTATCTGGCCTCCTTGCGCCCGGGCTGTCGCGGCAGCTTTACCACATAAGCACCTTCCCCCCTCGACATCAATCCGTTGAGCGTCGAGTCAACCTCGGACAAATCGGCGAACGCGTGCAGGCGTGCGGTGCGGCCACGCAGTTCCCCGACTGTCTGCGGACCGCGCAACATCAGAAGGCACAGGGCAGCCACTTCCGGCGCATTCAATTGAAACCGTCTTGCAAAGATGTGTTTGTATTTGGGTACGCGGCTACCGGCGCCCGTCACCATCAACACCAGACCCTTTTCGCGGAGAGACTCAATACCGCGAACCACCGTCTTTTCCTCAAGGGAAACGACCGGCTCCCGGTTCGACTTTTGATTGCAGGCACTGGTTAAAGCATTGAGTGTCAGCGGATAGTACTCTGGCGTGGTCGATTCCTTTTCTATCAGACACGCGAGTATTCGAACTTCCACGGGGTCGAGTCGAATGGTCATCGGTCAGTCGGCAAGGTTGAATAAGAGGTGATTTCTGCCTAACAAATAAAGGGCACAGCTGTGAGTCTGTGCCCTTCCCTTCCTGTTCGAGCTTTGGTCGCGTCGAGTTTGTTGACGGTGTCAACGCCTCATATTTAGCCATTTGCAGACAGAGAGTCAAGCAAAAATTTTCCCTTGCATGTTTCGCGCAACGGACACTACCTTGCTGCAGGAACAGCGGCTTGAATGAAGGTAGGTGTGAGCGGCAGGCCGCGCGTATATTCTGTAGGAAAGGAGATCCCGTGGCGCAAAAATTACAGAGGAAAAGCCTCTACACGCCGGAAGTTTATGAGGACTGTCTGCAACGCATTGGGCGGCTCACTCCGGACAGCAAACCGCACTGGGGCAGCATGACAGCCGCGCAAATGTTGGCGCACTGTGCCGAAATACAGGAAGTCGCCGACGGCAAACCACTGGTGAATACCCCTTTCGTGTTAAAACTCTTCAAAGGCATGATTCGCAATATGGTGGTCAATGACAAGCCTTTCCCCAAGAACACCAGGACCCATCCGCAATACCGGCAACAGTCAACTCGTGACTTTGAAACTGAGAAGCAGCGCCTCTTAGCCAGCCTGGCCACAGCAATCAATTCCGAAAAGGAACATCGAGACCAACCCAACCATCCCCTTTTCGGCGAGATGACTCGTGAGGAAAAAGGATGGAGCATGTACAAGCATCTGGATCATCATCTGGCACAATTTGGCACATAAGAAAGTGGCTGCAGGTTCGGGACGCGTTCGTCGCACGCGGACAGCTTTTGGCAGACGCGACGGTAATAAATAGGAAGAGATCATGAAGCGTTGCCTTGTGGCTTGCCTGAGCAGCATCCTTTTCCTGGCGAGCCTGTCCGAGAGGACGGACGAAAGCGCACGGGAGATCATTCAAAAGGCCGACGAGATGATGCGCGGCAAGACCATGTATGGTGAATACAGCATGACCATCACGCGACCGGAATGGCAACGCAGCATGCGCTTCAAATTTTGGTCGGAGGGCACGGAAAGGTCGTTCATTCTCATGCTGGCGCCGGCCAAAGACAAAGGCGTTACCTTTTTGAAGCTCGGGCGCGAAATGTGGAACTACATCCCCAAGATCAACCGGGAAGTTAAAGTGCCGCCGTCGATGATGCTGCAGTCCTGGATGGGCTCCGATTTCACCAACGACGATCTGGTCAAGGAGTCCAGTGTCGTCGACGACTACCACCACTCCCTGCTGGCGCGTGAACAGGAGCAGGGCTTCGACGCCTATAAAGTTCTGCTCAAACCGAAGCCGGAGGCCGCAGTGGTCTGGGACAGCATTATCGAATGGATTCGCGCCAAGGATTACATTCCGCTGAGAGCACAGTATTTCAACCAGCGTGGCGAACTCATTCGCACGCTGATCTTTTCAGACATCAAACACCTGGGTGGGCGGACCATTCCTGCTAAGATGGAGCTCATCGAAGAGAAGAAACCTGGCCGCAAAACCACCATGGTTCTTGAGGACGCATCCTTTGACAAGCCGATCAAAAAGTCGACCTTCAGCAAACAATTTCTGCGGCGGGCGCGGTAGCCGTGCAGGCAATGCTCGCGACAAAATTCGGACCAGGGGAACGATAAATCACACCAACCGCGAAACATACACGAAATGAAAATCCGTGCGATGTTCGCACTAGTGCGTCATGACTAAGTTCATTCGTCTCGCGTGGCGGAATATTTGGCGTCACAAACGGCGCAGCCTGATCACCATTTCAGCCATCGCCTTTGCCGTGCTGATCATCGCGATCACACGCTCTCTGCAGTACGGCACATACGACACCATGGAGTCGATGGCGGTGCGGCTCTACACCGGCGAAATTCAGCTCCATCGAACCGGCTACCAGAAAGAGCAAACACTGACCTACCATCTGGACCAGCAGGCCCTGGACTGGCACAAGGTTTTGCAAGCCCATCCTGAGCTGCGCCAGTTCAGCCGGCGCGTGACTGGCTTTGGCCTGGTGAGCGCGGATTCTGCCAGCACCGGGGCGTTGATCGTGGGCATCGAGCCGGAAAAGGAAACCTCGATCACGCAGTTTGCCAACCTGGTTGTTTCCGGGGAAAAGCTGCAGCGGAGTGATGACCATTTGGTTCTGCTCGGCACCTTGTTGGGAAAAATCTTGCAGGCGGATGTCGGCGATACGGTCGTGGTCCTCACGCAAGGCTACCAGAATCAGATGGGCGCCGACACTTACGTGGTCAAGGGCTTGTTGCGCGCTGGCCAATCCGAGCTTGACCGCTCCCTCATGATCATGCCACTGTCCAACGCCCAGGAGCTGTTTTCGTTACCGGACGGCGTCACACAGGTCGTCTTCAGCTCAAAGGACTTTCGCCAGGCACCCGAACTTACCCGCAGGCTGCGCAAGACTCTCGACGGCGGCCAGTACGAGGTGCTCTCCTGGGAGGACTTGTTGCCGGAACTGAAGCAGATCATCATTATCGACAACGTCAGCGGCGCCATCTACCTGGCGTTCATTCTGGTGGTGGTCGGCATCGAGATTTTCAACGCCACCATGCTGAGCGTGGTGGAACGAACGCGCGAATTCGGTATCATGCAGGCAGTCGGCGTCAAACCACACCAGATTGGGGGACTGATTTTTCTTGAATCGAGCTGCAAGGTCGTCCTGGCGCTCACGGCCGGACTGGCGTTTTCGCTGGTGGTCATTTCGATCCTGAGCCGCCACCCAATCCCGATGCCGAAAGACGTTGTCGAAGCTTATGCCGGTTACGGCTTTGTCTTTGAAAACATGACTTTCTCCGCACACGCCCGGGTTTACGTTGAACCTTTGATCTCGATTGCGCTCATCTCTTCGGTGGCGTTGCTTTTCCCGATTCTAAAGACGATGCGATTGTCACCGGTCGAAGCGTTTCGCAAAACCTGACAGCTATTCTTATGAAAGTGCGTGGAAACGATATGACGACACAAACCGACTCGAGCCGGCTGCCGAGCTCTGACCGCCAACAGGTGCAGAGCAGTCTGGTTGAACCGAGATACGCCCGCCTGGCCGCGATCTACGACCTGTGGGGCCGCTTGACCGAAAGCGACGCCTTGCGCCTGGCGCTGCAACGGGCAGCAATTTGCGATGGCGAGCGCGTGCTCGAGGTCGGCGCCGGCACGGGTTTACTGTTCCGACAGGCTGTGGCATGCAACCCGTCGGGAGTCAGCACTGCGGTAGACCTCTCTCGCAGCATGCTTGCGGTCGCGGCACAGCGTGTGGCGCCCGCCCGTAAGGGTCGAGTCACCCTCGCTTGCGCGGACGCCC
>Ga0114931_10001219_pt1 | contig 32754 bp, 34 predicted proteins | sample 2SBtaG_FD_89579 | JGI IMG/M metagenome (GOLD analysis project Ga0114931, IMG submission 89579) | Deep subsurface microbial communities from Kolumbo volcano to uncover new lineages of life (NeLLi) - 2SBTROV14_V59a metaG | ecosystem: Environmental > Aquatic > Marine > Volcanic | place: Kolumbo...
GATGGTTTCAGAACAAAACGTACGAAGGGCTTTCCTTCGAAAGGGATTACAGGTCTTTCTTACCCCTTGCCGTAAAACGTTCACGAGAAGAGGGCGAAGAGATGATTCAGATCTCTGAACTTAAGGTAAATGACAGGATCATGATAAGAAATAAAGAAGTGATCCCTGCCGATGCTTCCTTGCTTTCTGACCATGCGGTAATTGACTATAGCTTTGTTACCGGCGAGTCCCGATCTGTTGAGAAGTCTAAAGGTGAATTAATCTTTGCAGGAGGGAAAAATATTGGTTCTTCAATACGTCTGGAAATGAATAAGCCGGTTTCGCAGAGCTACCTCACCGACCTTTGGAATAACCAAACATTTAGTGAAGAAACCCGTTTTGACCGGATTATTGATCAGGTGGCGAGGTATTTTACTGGTACTGTCCTGGGAATAGCCATGCTTACTGCGGTTTATTGGTATTTAATAGATGCTTCTCATATGTTAAACGCAATGACAGCTGTACTGATCGTAGCTTGTCCCTGTGCCCTATCTTTGGCAACACCGTTCACCCTTGGGAATGTACTAGCTATAATAGGTAAGCATAAATATTATGCACGTCACACCAGCGTCATCGAGAAGCTTTGGAGCGTCAATAAAATTGTATTTGACAAAACCGGAACACTTACCTATAGCAGCAAATCGAAGGTCGGTTATGAAGGACGTGAATTAACTGATTTACAATTATCAATGATAGGAGAACTTTCTGCTCAATCCACGCATCCGTTGAGTCGAATAATGTCCCGGGAATTTAGTTCGTCGGGTACTCTCGAAGTCATGGAGTTTTGTGAGAAACCGGGAGGAGGCATTGCCGGGTGGATCAATGGGACCTACATTCAATTGGGCTCAGCTAGATTTGTCGGTCGCATTGACCACGAGCATACTTCAGCACAGTTAGTTCATTTAGCTATTGATCAACAGTACTATGGGAAATTCCTATTCTCGAATTCATACAGAAAAAATCTTTCTGAATTAATTCATAAACTCAGAAAATATTCGATGGTGGTATTGTCAGGTGACAACGAGGCTGAAAAAACTCAATTGAAGAAAATTTTCCCTTCCGACACCAAGATTTTGTTTCATCAAAGCCCCCAGGATAAGCTTGATTTTATAAAATCTCTTCAGAACAGGGGAGCTCATCTATTAATGCTTGGAGATGGGTTGAATGATGCCGGTGCTTTAAAACAGGCAGATGTGGGTATTGCTGTCACTGAAGACGTGTCTGCATTTACGCCTGCTTGCGATATTATCGCCTTGGGAAGGAATTTAACGATGTTAGACCGAATCCTGGACCTGGTCATTAATGCACGTGGAGTCATCTACCTGTCTTTCGTCATTTCATTTCTCTACAATGTAATTGGTCTTGGTTTTGCTGTTTCTGCCCATCTTACACCCTTGTATGCGGCTATTCTTATGCCTTTAAGCAGTGTTTCAGTAGTGGCATTTGCTACCTTTACTATTCGTTTGATGGCAGCACAAAAAAAACTGTAATGTCGGTAATTATTGTTCTTATCATTTGTAGCATCCTCGTAGCCATTGGTTTTCTTGTAGCCTTTATATGGGCTGTTAAGACAGGACAGTATGATGATACCTATTCTCCTTCTGTGCGGATGCTATTTGAAGATAAAAAAAAAGATAAAAAAAATTCGAAACCTGACTTAGATCATACTTCTGGTTAGTATTAGGATGTATGTTTGAATCGCCTAACAACATTTCATAGTATAGCGGTTGTTACATGGGCCGGACGTTCTTTGTCCGGCCTTTTTTCATGATTATTAAAAAAGTGATACAAATCACTTTTTTAACTGATGAGCATCATAGTTTCCCGCCTGAAGCAGTCAGAATTTTACAGCGCTAACTCGCCTTGCTACTCCACATAGTTACTGGATGTGGGTACATACAATGAGTTAGTGGTATTTATTACAATGCCGACAAGTATGAATAAATGTATAATAAAACCTATTTATGTATGAAAACGACCTTAAAACATGTACTTACTTCATGTAGTCTTTTTTTCGGCTTACTCTTTTTAGTAAGTAGTTGTATTGCACCAAATGGAGAAAAAGCCGGAGCTTCAGGAGTATTATCAGTTAGCGATGCTGCTCAAAGGGTTTATGTAGCTCCCGGTAAATATGATGAATTTTATGCCTTCCTGTCCGGTGGTTTTAGCGGTCAGGTATCCGTGTACGGTCTCCCTTCGGGCAGGCTTTTCAAAGTGATGCCGGTGTTCGCCGTAGATGCGGAGAAAGCCTATGGCTTCAACGAGGAGACCAAACCGATGCTTATGACATCATTTGGTTTTTTACCCTGGGATGACGCGCACCATCCGGAATTGTCTCAAACCAACGGCACACCCGACGGAAAATATCTTTTCATCAATGCCAACAATACCCCACGGATTGCCAAGATCGATCTCACAACCTTTGAAACGACAGAGATCATTGAGATTCCGAACAGTGGAGGCAATCACAGTTCCCCATTCACAACCCCTAATACAGATTACCTGGCAGCAGGCACACGGTTTAGCGTACCCATACCACAAAAAGATGTGGCTATAGCTTCCTATGCCAAAAATTTTAAAGGGGCTTTGAGCTTCATCAGTGTAGATAAAAAATCGGGTGATATGAACCTGGCCTTCCAGATCCTTGTACCCGGATATGACTATGACCTGGCGCATTCGGGAAAGGGCAAGTCAGATGGATGGATGTTTTTCTCCACCTATAATTCAGAACAAGCACATAGTTTGCTTGAAGTTAATGCTTCTCAAAAGGATAAAGATTTTATTGCCGCAGTCAACTGGAAGAAAGCTGAAGAATATTTGGCTGCTGGGAAAGCACATGATTTTCCAACATCATATTATGACAATTCTTATGATGAGTCTACCCAAATGGCAACCTCAAAGCAGGTGAAAAATGTAAAAGTGCTTATTCCTTCAGAATGCCCGGGTTTAATGTATTATCTGCCAACCCCGAAATCACCACATGGTGTTGATGTTGACCCTACTGGTGAGTACATCGTAGGTAATGGCAAACTATCTGCGGATCTTACCGTTCATTCGTTCACCAAGATGATCGATGCTATTCAAAACGAAAAGTATGATACGATCATTGAAGGAATTCCTGTACTTAAATTTGAAGATGTTGTAGCAGGGACGGTTTCCAGTGGAGGACTCGGGCCTTTGCATACTGAGTTTGATGGCAAAGGCAACGCTTATACCACTTTCTTCATCACTTCAGAAGTTGTTAAATGGAAATTAGGTACTTGGGAAGTCCTTGACCGACATCAGGTGTATTATTCAGTAGGTCACCTAATGATTCCTGGTGGTGATTCAGAGCATCCGTGGGGTAAGTATTTAGTATCTCTGAATAAAATCACCAAAGACCGTTATCTTCCTACGGGGCCAGAATTGGACCAGTCGGCCCAATTGTTTGATATAACCGGAGATAAAATGCAAATGCTTCTTGACTTCCCTACTGTTGGTGAGCCCCACTATGGCCAGGGTATTCCTGCCAGCTTAATCGTACCAAACTCTAAAAAGATCTATAAATTGGAAGAGAATAATCACCCGTATGCCACTAAGAGCGAAAAAGCAACCAAGGTGCTTAAAAAGGGGAATGAAGTTCATGTTTATATGACCACTATTCGAAGTCATTTTGCCCCAGACAATATTGAAGGGATCAATGTTGGCGATGATGTATATTTCCATGTAACAAATCTTGAACAAGATTATGATGTTCCTCACGGATTTGCTGTCATGGGTGCCCGAAATTCGGAACTTCTGATCATGCCCGGACAGACTGAGACGCTATATTGGAAGCCTCAAACGGCAGGGATCATACCATTCTATTGCACAGATTTCTGCTCAGCACTACACCAGGAAATGCAGGGGTACGTCAGAGTCTCTCCAAAGGGAACCAAGACCGAACTCAAGTGGAGTTTGGGTGAATAAAAAGATTGGCCGAATAAATAAATAGGTTAAATGGTTAGGTTGAGATAGTTTGACTTAATTTGGACTGGAACCTTCCGAGGTTTCGGTCCTGCTTCGGCCATAAGGTTACAACCGAATTATGACAATGTATAAATTTTCAAGGTGGTTCATGTTAGTGGCGGTGCTGTTGCCGCTATGTTTGTTTGTTGCACCACTATGGAGAATAACCCTTAAAGCTCCCCAATATCCAATTCCACTGACCATGTATATTTGGATCAATAAGCTGACCGGCTCAACGGAAGGGACGATCCAGAATATCAATATCATGAACCACTATGTGGGGATGCGTCATATCGAACCAGAAGGTTTTCCAGAATTAACGTATTTCCCTTATGTGGTGATCGGATTGGTTGTTCTGGGATTGATTGCATGGTTTACTAATAACTGGAAGATTTGGGCCATATGGTCAGGAATTTTCCTAATACTTTCAGTTGTGGGGATTTATGATTTCTATCTTTGGGAGTACGATTATGGGCATAATTTAAGCAGTACAGCTCCAATCAAAGTACCCGGAATGGCTTATCAACCACCCTTATTTGGGAAAAAGGTTTTGCTTAACTTTGTGGCAATTTCATATCCAGCACTTGGAGGGATCATTATGGGGCTGAGTATATTATTAGGATTTGTATCAGCATGGCTAAAGAAAAAATATCATATTACCTGATAAGTCTAATGTTCCTGGTTAGTGCTTGTTCCATTGAACCCAGAAAGGTACATTATGGCGAGGATGCCTGCAATTTTTGTAAAATGATTGCTGTAGATCAGCGTTATGGGGCAGAGCTGGTGACGGATAAAGGCAAAAACTACATATTTGATTCCGTTGAATGCATGATCAATTATAAAAATCAGCATAAAGATGTAAACTTCCCAATTATTATGGTGACCCCGATTACTACCCCTGACAGGCTGGCCAGGGCATCGGAATGTAAGTACCTGATCACGAAAGATCTACCAAGCCCCATGGGGGCCAACCTATCGGCCATATTGCCAGATCAGGCTGATAGTCTTCTTCAGGCACATCCGGGTAAGCTATATTCATGGAACGAACTGAACGACTATTTCAACAATAAATAATAATCAATAAATCAAAGAATACTATGAGTAAAATTCAAATGTTTCTACTAGGTGCTTCATTGTTCATGATCTCATGTGGGGGCTCATCTGAAAAGGCTACAGATGATTCTTCATCAACAGAAGAGGCTCCTCAATCAATGGTTACTGACACCAATGCAAATGCAGACGATCCCATGGCTGATAAGGGGATTGGGCCTATTAAAAGTATTACTCTGGATCCGGAAATAAACCAGGAAATGGTGGCAAAGGGGAAAAAACTCTATGGTCAGCTTTGCTCGGCCTGCCATAAACCGGACCAGAAATTTATAGGACCAGCCCAAAGGGGCGTGCTTGACAGACGGTCACCGGAATGGGTCATGAACATGATGATGAACCCGACTGAAATGATAGCTAAAGACCCTATCGCTAAAAAGCTCCTGGTAGAGTATAATATGGCTCCAATGGCAGATCAGAACCTGACCAAAGAGCAGGCCAGAAGTATCCTGGAGTACTTCCGTACATTGTAAAAGCAAATGTATGAGGCCGCTATTACTGTTGTTACCACTGCTGTGTGTGGCACAGACATTGCACGGTCAACATCTTCGCGTATGTCCGAGTTGTGACTATACCTCCATAACTACAGCCCTTGATCAGGCGCAGCCGGGAGATAGCCTGATTATTGGTCCGGGAACATACAAAGAAGGCAATATCAAAATAACAAAGCCGGTTGCCCTGGTAGGTATTGATTATCCAATCATTGATGCCGAGCAAGATAATGAGGCAATAACAGTAACCAGCGATAGTGTTTACATCTCAGGATTGCAGATACAGAATGTAGGAACCAGCTATATAGAAGACCGGTCCGCCATACGTTTGATCAAGTCAAACTACTGCCGGATAGAAAACAATAAATTTTTCAATACTTTTTTTGCAATACATTATGAACATAGCAGTCATGGTATTGTGCGAAATAACTATGTGAAGGGAAATGCTGTATTGGAAATGTCGTCGGGGAATGCAGTGCATGTGTGGTACTGCAAACACATGCTGATCGAAGGCAATACACTTCTGGGTATGCGCGATGGTATCTATCTGGAATTTGTCGATAGCAGCCGGATTCTCAACAACCACAGTGAGGATAATATCCGATATGGCATGCATTTTATGTTTTCTGATGATGACTATTATTCAAATAATTTTTTTCGGAGCAATGGAGCAGGCGTAGCAGTTATGTACTCGGATCGAATTGCGATGGCTGATAACATCTTTGAGCAAAATTGGGGCACTGCAGCTTATGGGTTGTTGCTAAAGGAAATACATGACAGTGATATCCACAATAATATCTTTAGGAAAAATACCACCGGAGTTTATGGAGAGAGCGCCAACAGAATCAATTTTTTCAACAATGACTTCATAAGCAATGGTTGGGCAATGCGTATTATGGGAAGCTGTGAGGATAATGTAATTGAAAGAAATAATTTTCTTTCAAACACCTTTGACATCACCACCAGCTCCTCGCATAACAACAACACCTATCAGGGAAACTACTGGAGTGGTTATAGTGGATATGACCTTGATCATGACGGGTTTGGGGATGTGCCCTATCGGCCGGTGAGTTTATTCTCCTATGTCATTTCCAGAGCGCCTACGTCCATAGTGTTATTGCGCAGTTTGTTTATTGAAGTACTCAACTTTGCAGAGAAAGTAACTCCTGTGATTACCCCAGAATCTCTTTCTGACGATCAACCAAGAATGAAAAAAGTGACCCGATGATCGAGATTAAAGGATTGTCAAAAAGATTTGGTAAGCTACAGGTGTTGAAGTCCCTGGACCTGAATATTGAGGCAGGAAAAATTTCCGCCATCCTTGGACCAAATGGTTCAGGGAAAACAACGTTGATAAAAACCATCCTTGGTATGGTGGTGCCTGATGCCGGGACAATAGCCATTGACGGACAAGAAATCCTACATAAGTGGGAATACCGGGAACACATTGGGTACCTTCCTCAAATTTCCCGTTTTCCTGAAAATCTCAAAGTCAAGGAATTGATTGGCATGGTCTCCAACATCCGGAAAATGGAGGGAGATAGCACATCACTCATTAACCTCTTTAAGCTTGAACCATATTTAAATAAGGTGCTTGGTAACCTCTCAGGTGGCACCCGACAGAAAGTGAATATTGTGTTAACCATGATGTTTGACAGTCCACTACTGGTACTCGATGAACCAACAGCCGGTTTAGACCCTGTTGCGCTGATCAAATTGAAAGAATTGATACAGGAAGAGAAGCGACGAGGCAAAACCATTCTTTTTACCACACATATTATTTCCCTGGTGGAAGAGCTTTCTGATGAAATCATTTTTCTGCTAGAAGGCAAGACGTTTTTTCAGGGAGGGCTTGACGTCATTAAGAAAACCAGGAATAACGACAACCTTGAAAAGGTGATAGCAGATATTTTGGAAGAACAACACCAGGATGATTAAAGTATTAAAATTCAGTTTTTTTGACCTTTCAAGAAGTCGATGGAATTATATCTACTTTTTGTTTTACCTGGTTACGGGCTTTACACTGTTATATATCAGCAGTGATGTTTCCAAGGCAATCATTAGTTTGCTGAATGTTATACTTTTTATCAGCCCGTTGATAGGCATTCTTTTTGGGTCGATGTATTACTATAACTCACGGGAATTTGTTGAGTTATTATTATCCCAACCCATAAAACGTTCTTCAGTGTTTATGGGTCAGTTTATCGGACTTTCAGTAGCACAGTCAGCAAGCTTTGCTTTAGGAGTAGGTATTCCCTTCATTGTGTTTGGATTGTTCGAATCGTCTGAGATATGGAATTTTGGGGTTTTACTTGTATCCGGGGTATTTCTGACCTTCATTTTTAGTGGTTTTTCATTTTGGATTGCCTTGTCCAACGAGAACCGAATTAAAGGTTTCGGCCTATCGATATTACTGTGGTTGCTCCTAGCGATAATTTATGACGGTATTTTCCTGTTGATGCTAATTCTATTTGAAAGTTATCCTCTGGAAAAATTGGCTCTGGTCATTACCCTTCTTAATCCAATTGACTTATCACGGATCATGGTCATGCTGAAGGTTGATATTTCCGCCCTTATGGGATATACCGGAGCCTTATATAATAAATTCTTTGGATCTGGCTTGGGGATAACTCTTGCAGGACTGTCTTTAATCGCATGGGTTTTCATACCGGTGTTTGGTATTTTATATAAAATTCAAAAAAAAGACTTCTAATGAAAACGACAATATGGGTAGCAGTTTGCATTTGCAGCTTTATAGCATGCCAAATAAGTACAACATCCAATAAACCTGCCAGACCTGAGCTAGCCACTGAGGTCATTGAAGCCGATGGGATAGGACTATCATTGAATAAGAAGAACAAATGGATGATTGATAGTGTGACCCTCCAACGTCTGTATTATTTACGTGAAAAAGTTTATGCTTTTGGCAGTACGATGGAAAACAGTGAGATATCTGACATTAACCGTGAAGCTGAAGATTATGGTGCAATAGTAGCTTCGGTTCCCCATTCACTTGGAGATCATTACCACCCTCAGATTGAAATAATGATTTCAAAAATCAAGGAACAGTTAGAATTGATGAAGGGTGAAAATCTGCAGGCTGCCCAGATCGGGGTGGTGAATTTGAGCACTATTCTAGATCAGTTGCCTGTATATTTTGAGTTGAAAAACGACTAGATAGTTCTTTCCAGCACAAATGTTTTGGTGAAAAGTTGATTGTTCCGAAGAACCACCATACGGATACGCTTATTGGCCTTTTTGTTAAGAATACCAATAAGATCATCAAGTCCAAGATTATTAGTTGATTCTCCATTCACGTTTTGTATTTTATCTCCCACTATCAAGCCTGCACCGGCAGCGGAACAACCATCCCTAATGTTATCAATATAATAGTCGTGAAGATTCCTGCCGGCTGCCCTGACAACCAGTCCACTCAGGTTGAATTCAAAGGGCTTGTGGTATTTCGGACCCTTTTTGAGATAAAGATAACCATGGATATAGTCCAACATAACAACAAACCTGCTAAGGATACCTCCACCCAGAGACCCATTACGGTAATTAGCAGACAAGTCAACATCATAATGTTCTTTTTCAAGATGGATGGCAATTACATCCTTAAAATCATACTTGGAAATAGACAGCTCGGCTACCCTGCCGACATTGCCAAAAATATTCCCTCCCAGACCACGCCCCAGGTTGGTAAAAATGTGGCGATCGTTGATAACAATGGATGAATCAGAAGACTGGTCAAGCAGGATAGAATGGCTGGCTCCCGTATCGATCATGAATTTTCCATCGAGGGTAGAACCATTGGGTTGAACAACAGATGCTGTAATATAAGGCTTGGTGTCTTCCACTTGAAGTGGGAGCCTGGAATAGGACATCTTCTTTTTATACTTGTCTGGATCATAGAAGGTAATCTGCCTGCTTCCGTAGTTGATTTTCACAATAAAACGGCTAAATAGCTCGTACCCTATGATACCGTGTACATTTACCCCCAGATAATTTTTTAATTGAAGTAGGTCTTCTTCCAATACCAACAGGGCATGTCCCCTGCCTTCAATATTACCAACCGTAATAGTGACGTCATTGGCTACATAGGCATCAACGAGTTTTTCACCCCCAACACCAGGAATAACGATCTTCCTGGAATACGACAAGTTTAGCAGATCCATAAATGTTTTCTCAGTCAGTACCGTGGTGCGCACACCGGTATCTAGAATGAAGCTAAGGGGTAGTGCTCTATTTAATAACACCTTGATTACAATTAAATTATCATGAAGTTCAAAAGGTATAGAAACCTTTTTTAATCCATTTGGCATCACAAATCCCAAAGGAACCGGCACACCTTGCTTATTGATGGGATTTTGAGCTGAAACTTCTATGGAAGAAAGTCCTACCAGACCTATGAGTACAATGAGTGTAATTATGCGCAAGGGATAGATCTTAGTAAAGGATGTTTGATGGGACAAATTAAAAAGAATATTAATCAATACAAATACTGTCATCTAGGTAAACGTAGAACCAAGCCAATGGTTGAATGGATTAGTCAATCCTAATGAACTATGATATATATCATTTTTTTAAATCTGTGCATTCCCCTAATTTAGCTTCAACATTTTCTTAAACCGCTTTTACCTATTAATCAGTTAAATTATGAGCATTGAGAAATTCAGCTATGACAATAAAATAGTAAAATATTTTTCCATCGCAACCGTAATTTTCGGTGTTATTGGTATGCTGGTGGGCCTTACTATTGCCACCCAATTGTTCTGGCCTGCTGCAAACTTTGGAATTCCTTACACCACCTTCGGAAGGATACGACCCCTACACACCAATGCAGTCATTTTCGCATTTGTAGGTAATGCCATGTTTGCCGGAGTGTATTATTCATTGCAAAGGCTATTGAAGACGCGCATGTTCAGCGATATGCTCAGCTGGATTCATTTTTGGGGTTGGCAACTCATCATTTTGGCTGCGGCAATTACCCTCCCATTAGGGTTAACTACCTCTAAAGAATATGCAGAATTGGAATGGCCTATCGACATCGCTATTACCATAATATGGGTAGTTTTCGGGATCAATATGATCGGGACGATCCTGAGGCGGCGGGAACGGCATATGTATGTAGCCATTTGGTTCTACATTGCTACCTTCGTAACGGTAGCTGTGCTGCACGTAGTCAACTCTTTCGAGCTGCCGGTAAGCCTTTTTAAGAGCTACTCTCTATTTGCAGGAGTTCAGGATGCCCTGGTACAGTGGTGGTATGGGCACAATGCGGTAGCTTTTTTTCTGACGACACCCTTTCTAGGCATCATGTACTATTTCCTGCCCAAAGCGGCTAACCGCCCAGTTTATTCTTACAAATTGTCAATTATTCACTTCTGGTCCCTGATTTTTATCTATATATGGGCAGGTCCTCATCATTTGCTATACACCTCACTTCCTGACTGGGCGCAAACACTGGGAACCGTTTTTTCCGTGATGTTGATTGCACCCTCCTGGGGAGGAATGCTAAATGGTCTGATGACATTAAGAGGGGCCTGGGACCGGGTCAGGGAAGATCCTGTGCTGAAATTCATGGTGGTTGCAGTTACAGCCTATGGCATGGCCACCTTTGAAGGGCCCATGCTTTCACTTAAGAATTTTAATGCTTTGACCCACTTTACCGACTGGATTATCGGGCATGTGCACATTGGTGGATTGGGCTGGAATGGATTTATGATTTTTGGGATGATGTATTGGTTGATTCCGCGCATATATGGGACGAAGCTACATTCAAGGAACCTGGCTAACCTGCATTTCTGGTTAGGTACTCTGGGCATCATCCTCTATGCGCTTCCCTTATATTGGGGTGGAGTCGTTCAAAGCTTGATGTGGAAAGAATTCACAGTAGACGGGTTCCTGAAATATGGTAACTTCCTTGAAACAGTAACGAAAATAATCCCATTCTATATGACCCGGGCGGTAGGAGGATTGCTTTACTTCACAGGAGTCCTCTTCATGGTGTATAACCTGATCAAAACTGCCAGGGCCGGATCATTCATAGCAAATGAAGAGGCAGAAGCTCCTGCTTTAGAGAAGAAAAAAATTGTCGGAGGCACCTTTCATGGAGCCTTGGAACGTCGACCTATTCAATTCACCTTATTGGCTTTTGTTGCTATCTTGATTGGTGGAATTGCCGAAATCATTCCCACTTATCTGATCAAATCCAATATACCTACTATTGCCAGCGTAAAGCCTTATACACCCCTGGAACTTCAGGGTCGTGATATCTATATTAGGGAGGGATGTGTTGGCTGTCATTCGCAGATGGTTCGACCCTTTAGGAACGAAACCGAACGTTATGGAGAGTATTCAAAAGCTGGCGAATATGTTTATGATCACCCATTTTTATGGGGGTCAAAACGAACAGGACCGGATTTGCATCGGGAAGGCTTGGGCAATAAAAATGCAAAACCCAATGCCTGGCATTATAAACATATGTATGATCCGCGGATTACCTCTCCGGGTTCTATTATGCCACAATATCCATGGCTACTCACCAATACATTGGATGTCTCCACTACCAAGGATAAGATTATTGCCATGCAAAAACTGGGTGTGCCATATCCAAAAGGATATGAAAAAATAGCAGAGGATGACCTGAACAAACAGGCCAGGATTATTGCCAATTCCTTAAACAAGGAAGAAGATATAGAAACAACGCCAGATAAGGAGATCATTGCTCTGATTGCTTACCTGCAACGATTGGGAACAGACATTAACGTCAAAAATTAATACAGATGTTCAAGCATTATTTTGAAGGTATACAACATATTGAGATAGGACCACTGATATCGCTGGTTGTCTTTTTTATCTTTTTTGTAATCATGATGTGGATGGTCTTAAGGTCCGATAAAAAATTTATTCACAGAATGAAGAACCTCCCTCTTGATGATAACGAAATGACCCCAGATGAAAATGAAAAGTAACAAATTCATGAAAATAATTCCTTCATTTAACATGTCACAAACAAAGCGGAAGTTGGGAATGCTGAGTATGCTGATGTTGATTGGCACGGCATCATTCGCGCAGTCGAATGATAGCAGTATTGATATGCTACTCCTGGCGGTTGGGGTGGTAGCCCTCGTGGCTATACTGGTATTAGTAGTGGCCATCTATACTCTTCAGATTTTACGTCTGGTGATACGAAATGAAGAAGAAAAAAAATCCCAGGCAGAGGGTGTGGCCTCTGTTGTGAAAAAATCATGGTGGCACAGGTTTGAAAAATTGGTCACGCGCAGGGCCGATTTGAAGGAGGAAGAAGACATTACTCTGGATCATAATTATGATGGTATCCGTGAACTGGATAATCATCTACCTCCGTGGTGGACCTGGCTTTTTTATATTACCATTATTTTCGGAGTGGTCTATTTCGTCCTGCATCATGTCACGAAAACCTTACCCTTGCAGGATGAAGAATATCAAATAGAAGTTGCCAAAGCTGAACAGGTTGCACAGGAAAGAAAGACCCAAAATGCTGAATCAGGAGGTGAGGCTTTTGATGAAGCCAATATTCAGTACGATGCCAATCCCGAATACATTGCTGCAGGGGCTTCCATATTTAAGCTTCAGTGTACACCCTGTCATCGTGATGATGGAGGTGGCAATATTGGACCTAACCTAACGGACAATTACTGGATCCATGGTGGTAAGATCGGTCAAATTTATTCGACGATAAAAAATGGTGTGCCTGACAAGGGGATGATATCTTGGAAAGCCATGCTTTCACCAGAACAGATGCGGGATCTGGCCTTTTACATAAAATCCATTAAAGGATCAAACCCGGAAAATCCTAAAGCACCACAAGGAGAATTGGAAAAAGACTAGAATTTCGTACGTAGGCAGGAAGAGAAAGTAAGGATGACAGAAATGGAGAATTTATATGCGTACGATGAGGAGTTCAGAGATTCCATAGCTACGGTGGATGAACAAGGCAAGCGGGTATGGGTATATCCGAAAAAACCATCCGGGAAATACTATAAACTCCGCACTCTTGTTGCTATCCTATTACTTGGGCTCCTATTCAGTGGTCCCTTTATAAACATAGGAGGTCAACCGCTTTTATTGTTTAATATCTTCGAACGCAAATTTGTCATTCTGGGAGTTGCATTTTGGCCTCAGGATTTTTATCTCTTTGGGCTGGCCATGATTACTTTTTTTGTTTTTGTTATCTTATTTACGGTAGTATTTGGCCGAATATGGTGTGGCTGGGCCTGCCCGCAGACCATTTTCATGGAAATGGTCTTCCGACGGATTGAATATTGGCTGGAAGGAGATGCCAATCAGCAGAGGAAATTCGACAAGGCACCACTAACACCTCGAAAAATTGCTCTCAAAGCTATAAAACATCTGATTTTCATCTTGATCTCAGTGATTATCGCCCATACCCTGATGGCTTACCTCATTGGAGTAGACGAGGTTGTGGACATCGTTACGGCCTCGCCTTTTGAACATTGGAGCGGGTTCATTGCCACTATATTCTTTACCGTTTTATTTTATTGGGTGTTTGCCTACTTTCGGGAACAGGCATGTATCGCTGTATGTCCTTATGGAAGGCTTCAGGGAGTCCTGCTAAATAAGGATTCCATGGCAGTGTCTTATGACTTCTCCAGGGGTGAGCCCAGAGGTAAGCTGGTGAAGAACGAACCAACGAAAGAGCAGGGAGATTGCATTGACTGCCAGCTTTGTGTACATGCCTGTCCGACAGGGATAGACATTCGCAATGGGACTCAGCTGGAGTGCGTGAATTGTACGGCATGTATGGATGTATGTGATGAAGTGATGACCAAGATCAAAAAGCCAACAGGCTTGATCAGAATTTCTTCATTCAATGCAATTTCTAATGGAATTCAGTCCATATTCACCACCAGAGTGATTGCATATACCTTAGTTCTTTCTGCATTGGTAGTTTTCCTTACTTCACTGATGCTCAACCGGTCGGACATAGATGCTACGGTGTTGAGGGTTCCGGGACAGTTGTATCAAAAAACTGACGATGGCCAGATCCAAAACCTTTTTAATGTTTTGTTTATCAATAAAACGTTCAACGATCAACAGGTGGAGTTGAGGCTTGAAGAGTACCCGAATGCGGAAATAAAAATTGTTGGCCAGGAGAACAAGGAGATTCAACTAAAAGCCAACAGTACTAAAGAGTTGGTATTTTTTATTCACTTGCCGAGAGATGTGCTTGATGGGCCAAAAACCAAGGTAATATTTGATGTAATACACAAAGGTGAGATAGTTACCAAAACCACTTCAAATTTTCTTGGGCCATTTTGAAATGCTATGAATTGGGGCTGGAAGATATCGGTGTTTTTATCTATCTATATGATAGCCCTCATTTCCGTAGTAATCTTTAGTATGAATCAGGATGTGAACCTGGTTTCGGATGATTACTATAAACAGGAAATCGCTTATGAGGATCAAATCACCCGGCTGAAAAACACTCGTACCCTCGATCAGAAGCCTGAACTTCAGTACAATAAAAAGGAACAGCTCGCCTTAATTTCATTTCCTTTGTCTCTACAACCAGAGAATGGAACTATTCACTTATTTCGCCCTTCCGACTTTACTCAGGACAAAAAGATCAAACTGAATCTGGACAACAACCATAACCAACATATTGATGTGTCCGGGCTTATCAAAGGATTGTGGAAAATTCAGATTTCTTGGAACGATAAGCAAAGGTCGTACTACCAGGAATTTTCATTGGTAAAATAATATGGCATGGGCTGCTTTTTTGATAGGGTTGCTGGGGAGTTTTCATTGCGCCGGGATGTGTGGTCCCTTAGCGTTAGCACGACCAGGCCATTCCATTCTTGCTAATTTAATATATAACCTGGGCCGCGTCATGACTTATTCAATCATGGGAATAGTTGTTGGCCTTTTTGGTGAGGGCTTTGCCTTTGCCGGTTGGCAACAGGGACTTTCCATTGGTCTTGGTGTCATCATGTTTTTCGTTATTCTTTTTACCCGGTATCGTCATTTCGATCTTCCTGTTACCGGCAAGATTTTACGATTTTGGAGCTTTATCAAAAGTCAACTTTCACTTTTAGTAAAGGCCAGGTCATTATATGCATCTTTAGGGATAGGTCTGCTCAATGGTTTTTTACCCTGTGGTCTGGTTTATGTAGCTCTTTTTTCAGCAGCTAGCCTGGGCTCGCTATTGAATAGCATTTTGTTCATGATGTTTTTCGGTTTGGGCACCCTTCCGATGATGTTCGGGATTTCGTCATTTGGTCGCCTACTATCGCCTGCCCGTCGCGCCCGTATTAATCGATTTGTTCCTTTTTTTATTGGTTTGGTGGCTATTCTTCTTATTCTAAGGGGGCTAAACTTAGGGATTCCATTTGTCAGCCCTCAACTAGAAAGCTCCTCTGATATGAGGATGTGACACATCTGGCTTGTTCTGCTATCCCTTAAAGTCTATTTCTTTGTGGCTGCCATCACAGAATGGCTTGTTTTTCGAAGCTCCACATCTGCACAATGAAACAACAGATTTATGATCGAGCCGCTTTCCCTCATTATCTATCAAATCAAATCCTCCTTTAATTCGAAGAGGGCCATTGGAAACAATGGTGATGGTAGTATCGCTATGTGCAGGAGTTTCAGGATCATGATTCCCAGCCATTTTAAATGCCAGAGCCCCTGAGGGGCATTTAGAGATTAGGTCTTTTATGGCATCAGTTTCATCTCCATCAGGATTCACCCACGGTCTATTCTTCAAGTTGAAAACTTCGGGTAAGTTTTTTAGACACACCTCAGAATGAAAACATATAGCCTTGTCCCAGGTGATGGTGATTTTCTCTGATGAATATGACTTTATATCGCTCATATGTATGAAAATTCGGTTATATAATCCAAAAGGCGAGGTTGACTCGCCTTTGGGTTGGTGTGGCCACCCCAAATAGGTGAACCAGTCTAACCACCGTTTGGATTTGGCGCCTGCCAAACCATATTTAAATATAGCATTTCTAGCTTAAAAATCAAATTCAGATAAAAGGAAATTTATTTGATTAGTTCAACCCATACCTTGTGCTAATTTGTTTGGTCAAATCCGCCTGAATTCATTAATTTGCAAGTTGACCTTAACCAGGAAATGAAAGTTTCTGCTAAAGAATCCTTCCAAATAGTTTACTCACTTTATCAACATGAGTATCTGGGTTACTTATTTGAATCTTTTGTAGTCAAACTTGATGATGCCGGCAAACTCACATTACAGCATCAAAATATTTCATCGCTTAATGCTCCTGAATTTTCAGAAGGCTTGGACGAGGATGACTTCGAATTGATTGAGTTAATGGACTCTATTCAGCAAGACACCGTTGCCCATCGTTTTTCAGACAATGGCTTTAAACCCGCAGACTTTTTTCTGAAAATTTTTGACGAAGAGAAAGGGAACAAATTTCTTCAGGAAGAAATCAGCCGGTTTCTGGAAAAAACGAGGGCCAGGATCTTGAGCCTGCTTGCCGGCAAACGATTATTTGAGATGGGGAGTGATGGTGAACCTACATGGAAGGAGTTGAAGGTTATGCCAAAAAAGGCCAAGATACTCTTTCATTTCAGGAAGAATGAAGGTAATACGCACTACTTCCCTACCATTAAATATGACGGGCAAAAGCTGGATTTTCAATATAGGGGGGCCTACATACTTTGTAAAGAGCCGGCCTGGCTGGTGGTGGACAGTAGAGTGTATTCATTTGAAAAAGATATTGACGGGTCCAAGTTGTTACCTTTTTTAAACAAAAAATTTATCGTTATTCCTGAGAAATTAGAGGGAACGTATTATAAGAAGTTCATTGTTCCGCTGGTGGCCATGTACGATGTTTATGCAAAGGGATTTGAGATCCAAACTGAGCGCCACGATCCAAAACCAGAGCTGCATTTTCATCCCCTCCAGACACAGGCTTTGACCGAATCGCTTTTCGATGAATACGAAGGCGAGGTCCAACCCGAAAAGCTAGTGATCGAATTGAAATTTCAATATGGGCAATTCTATACTAAGCCATCTGGAAACCGGGTTGAAGTTGAACTGGAGCATTGTTCTGAAGGATACATTTTTCACCGGATTGAAAGAAATGTTGATCAGGAAAAGAAGATAGTTGAGGAGCTGTTCAGCAGAGACCTTGTTCTTAAGCACGGGCGTGTCAGTATGTCCGCAGGAGATGCCATGGCTTGGTTTCATGCTCACAAGCAATGGCTTGAGTCAGAAGGGATTGCTGTCAGGCAATCGAACAGTACTGGTAAACGATACTATCTGGGAGAGTCAAATATATCATTGGAAATTAAAGAAGGGATCGATTGGTTCGATATTAATGCAAGTGTGACATTTGGCAAATACTTTATCTCGTTTAAGGAACTTCGTTCGCTTATGGCCAAAGGGTTGAACGAGATAGAACTTCCAAATGGAGAAACAGCTGTTATCCCGAATGAGTGGTTTGAAGACTACGCTGACCTTTTCAATTTTATTACTCAAGACTCATCATCCGGAGGCAAACTAGCCAAGCATCATCTGGCATTGGTCCAGGATCTGGAAAAGGGAGAATGGTCCAAGATCACCATGGATAGAAAGTTGCAGAAACTAAAAGACTTCAGTAGTATCGATCCCTACCAGGTACCATCTGCATTTCAGGGGACTTTACGACCTTACCAGCATGCGGGATACAACTGGCTAAGGTTTTTAAATGACTATAAATTCGGAGGTTGCCTGGCTGATGACATGGGTCTAGGTAAGACTATTCAGGCCTTGGCCCTGTTGCAACATGAACATGAAGTAAAACCTGGACAAACCAATTTCCTGATAATGCCTACCAGTTTGGTTTATAACTGGCAAAAAGAAGCTATGCGATTTACACCGACACTGAAAATCTACGTGTATTCCGGCACTAATCGTAACAAAGACGTATCCTTGTTCAATGGGCATGATCTTGTGATTACCTCTTATGGGATAGTTCGAAGAGATATCGATACTCTGTCAGAATATTATTTCAATTATGTAATCCTGGATGAGTCACAAGCCATCAAAAACCCGCGTTCTAATATTTCCAAAGCAGTCAGAAAACTCTCAAGTCGTCACCGTTTGATCCTGACCGGCACACCCCTGGAAAATAGTACAATGGACCTGTGGTCTCAAATTAGTTTCATCAACCCGGGTTTACTTGGCTCAAAAGGATTCTTCAAAAAGCATTTTCAGCGTCCGATTGAGAAGAACGGAGACGAGGGAAAAATGAAAAGATTGAACCTGATGATAAAGCCATTTATCTTAAGAAGACATAAATCACAGGTGGCAAGGGAATTACCTGAAAAAATAGAGAATGTCTACTTTTCTTCCATGAGCGAAGATCAGCAAACACTCTATGACCAGGTGAAGAACCAATATCGAAACAAAATTCTTGATCACATTGAAGCCCATGGCCAGGGCAGATCGCAAATGTTATTACTTCAGGGACTGACACAACTACGACAAATTGCCAATCACCCGGCATTGGTAGAGCCGGAGTACACGGGAGAATCGGGGAAGCTCCAGGACATGGAAGAAATGATGAACAATGCGCTGGCAGAAGATCATAAAATGCTAATATTTAGCCAGTTTGTCAAACATCTCAAAATAATACGCAGTCGTTTGGATAAACACCAAATATCCTACGCCTACCTTGATGGATCCACTAGGAATCGCGAAGAGGAAGTGGAGCGTTTTCAGAATGATGACTCGGTCCATATATTCCTGATTTCCCTCAAGGCTGGCGGTCTTGGTCTTAATCTGACCAAGGCGGACTATGTTTTTCTAATGGACCCCTGGTGGAATCCAGCTACAGAAGCCCAGGCGATAGACCGGGCCCATAGGATTGGCCAGGACAAAAAAGTATTCACCTATAAATTCATCACCAAAAACTCGGTTGAAGAAAAAATCCTTGAACTTCAACAGCGCAAGAAGAAACTTGCCAGTGAATTGATTACTGTAGATCAAAGCTTTGTAAAAAGTCTTTCACAAAAAGACATCAAAATCCTTTTCGAATAATGGCCCGAAAGCGAACATCGTTTTATTGCAAAAATTGTGGGTACGAGTCTGCAAAATGGATAGGACAATGCCCTTCATGCAAAGAGTGGAATTCGTTTTCTGAGGAACCGGTGCCGGAGGATGCTTCGAAAAACAGAGGATGGACCGGACCTCACCAGGAGGTGACAGAGCCTGTTTCTATCACAGAGATTGATATTGACAAAGACCGACGCTTGTCATGTCCTGATCAGGAGTTATCCCGGGTATTAGGAGGGGGTATTGTTCCGGGTTCGGTGGTGTTGGTTGGGGGAGAGCCTGGGATCGGCAAATCAACGCTCATGCTGCAAACGGCGCTTCAGATGAAACAACGTGTGCTGTATGTTTCAGGAGAGGAGAGTGCTCAACAGCTGAAATTGAGGGCAAATCGAATCATGAAGGAGCAAAACAAAGAATTCGTAGTATTGACTGAAACGAGAGTGAATTCAGTGCTTTCTTATGCTGATCACCTCCAACCGGGTTTGATCATTATAGATTCTATACAAACCCTGTATTCTTCTAGCATAGAAGCGATTCAGGGTAGTATAAGTCAGATCAGGCAATGTACGGGGGAACTCATGCAATTTGCCAAAACAAGCAATGTACCTGTATTTCTGGTTGGGCATATCACGAAGGAAGGAGAATTGGCCGGTCCAAAAATTCTTGAGCATATGGTAGACACGGTCTTGCAATTTGAAGGAGATCGTAATTTCCTTTATAGAATCTTACGCGCATCGAAGAACCGATTTGGGTCCACTGACGAAATTGGGATTTATGAGATGCAATCATCAGGATTACGTGAGGTTTCAAATCCTTCTGAATTACTGATAACACAAAGAGATGCTCCTGTGGCCGGCGTGGCCATTGGAGCCACCATGGAAGGAAGCCGGCCCTTACTGATTGAGATCCAGGCGCTGGTAAGTCGGGCAGCTTATGGTACTCCGCAACGTACTGCTACAGGATTTGATTACCGAAGGTTAAGCATGCTTTTGGCTGTTCTGGAGAAACGTCTTGATGTTCCGCTGAGTAGCCAGGATGTATTTCTAAACATGGCAGGCGGCCTTCGAATAAATGACCCGGCCGTCGATCTGGCTGTCTGCATGGCTATACTTTCCGCTCATTATGGGGTACCTGTTGATCATGAATATTGCTTTGCTGCTGAGGTGGGATTGAGTGGTGAGCTCAGAACTGTTCCCAGGATTGAAGCCCGGGTAAATGAATCTGTCAAATTAGGATATCACCAGATTTATGTATCAAAATTTGCAAAAAAAACAACTAATTCAGGCCCACTGTTCCTGGCGGCCTCACTAAGTGAAGTTGCGGCAAAGATTTTTAAATAACTGGGAATAGTCAACATTGGAAGACAAGTAATTTTCACTTACCGGGGTTTCTCATAAGCATTTGTTTTTGTATCCATCCCAGTCGAAGCCTTGAATCTGGCTCTACCATGAATACTTGCCACCAAATGATTCCGTTAGATCCGACCCTGGATGCACAAGCATATCCGATAGACCCGACAGAATATTTTTTGATAATTGTTTTTGAGGAAGGAGCCAGTACAAGCCTTACATTGTCTTTTTTTATGATGACGCCCACAGGAGGAAATCGTTGAGAAACATACTCCGAATCATCTCTCCTGATTTCTACTCTGGCCACTTTAAATGAGACATGACCGCTTTGAAAAACCGGATCATAACGCGTCATCTCATATTCATGCGGGCCACAGCATCCCGGATTGATAGATTCTATATGAAGAGGGCCAAAGGGATAAGATCGTTCAACACTCGTGATGATTTCTGAAGTGTGGAATACCTGTATTAAGGAATCATTCTTAAGAAGATAAAACCAGATATCGTAGACAGGTGATTCCATTTCAGGTCCGTTCAACACAAGATCAGGGCGACTATCTCCATCAAGATCAACGAATCTTAGGGCATTCCATTCTACTTGGTTCAGGATGGCTGTGGCCAGTGAGTCACTTCCTGAATGAAATAAGCTTAAGTATTTTGCTTTACCATCAGTATCGTTTTCAAAGTGGTCCCAGGAAGACCAATTTATTCCATCCGGCAAATGAGCATCCTGTATTTGGCCCAGGCATACATTATTAACCAGTACAATGCTCATTAACAGTTGAATAATATAGCGAGCCTTAAGTTGCATTTGTTTTTGAAACTGAGATCAACCTCATTATTTAAGTGCCTAACCTGGTTAATAACATTCCAACTGAAAACTGGAAGACGTTGTTTCTTCTTGTTCCCGGGAAATCAGCAATATTATTAACGCCAATAATATAGCGAAGGGTTGCATTGAACTTTCGGTCCATAAACTCATAGCCTAGACCAATAGGAATGCCGAGGTCAACGGACTTGAACTGACTCTTAACATCAGTTTTGTTTCCCTGGAATTCACTCTTGGCACTAAGCAAGAAACCAAACTGCAGGCCGACATGGACATTGAAGTTGTATCCTAAGTTATAACGCGCCAGGACTGGGAAATTCAGATACGTTAAGTTTAATTTATTTCCGGAAGTAGTAAGTTCTCCATGTCCCTGGAAGGATAATAGCGCCTCAATCTGTAGCATTAAGAAATAATCAAAGAATATCTCTGAATAAGCACCAAGGTGAGGAACGAACTTGACCTTGCTATCTGTATCACCTCCGACTGAAGATAGATTAATACCACCCTTAGCACCAAGTATGGGAGCAGGGGCTCCTTGACCAAATACTGAAAGGGAAAACAAAAACGCAGTGAGGATTACAAAAGTTGTTCGAATTGCTCTCATGGTGAAATTATTAATATTGTAGTATTTGTTAAAATTACAATAAGATAAGGAGGTTTCCAGTGAAACATCCAAATCATTCAGACCAGGTGGTTTACTTTGAAGAACCTATAACCACCATTTGTTTGTTAGAGCTCCACACCTCCGAAAACAAGTCTTTTAGCTGTTCATAATATGCGGAAGGAATAATGCTACGACTCATACTAAAATGCGATTCAACCTGAATGCGGCGAGGACTTACCTGATGGGCTATATAATGGAAGTTTGCTATACTATTGGTGATCTTCGCTGTTTGTTCTTCTGGCAGCTCAACTGTTTTTTGGCCAGTTGGCAAAATGATTGCCACAGAGAAATTTTCTTCAAATGTATATCCATATTCGATATCATAAACCCGATGATCCTGCTTAAAGGGATTGGCCATAACCAGAGCAGAGGGAATAGGTTCGAGGAAGATCATAAGGTTGCTGTTTGTGGGCAATGTCTTGGTGTATTCTAAAACTACCATGAAGGGCAAATGTAGTTTTTCAAAGTTTGAAACTGAATCATTGGAAACCTCATAGTCTTGAGGTACATAATTCTTGATAAAATCAATTTTGTTGGAATGATACAGATTTCTGGCCTGTACCGCTTCCTGACCTTTGAAGGTAAGTATCGTATGATAATGGGACCGATTGAGCGAATCGAACCGAATTGTGGTACGTACATTTTTCCCGGAAGCCATCCCTGGTTTAATTTTCACCCACCTGGGGTTTTCCTTATCCAACACAAAGCCTTGTGTGTCGAGTACAGCACTACTGGTGATATTATAAGGTAGATACGGTTGTGTAGCATCCATAAAGTATTCCCTCTGATTTGAGATTACATATACCATTACCGAATTGAATTGTTTCAGTAGAGGATAGGACCGCATGATCATTCCATGTGAATGTGTACTCACCAACATAGCAGAAGCATTGTAACCGGCTTCCTTGAGCAGAAGCATCAACAAGAGATTTATTTCATCAGAACTTCCCGATCCACTTTCAATAACCTTCTTCAATGAACGATCGGGGTAAATACCGTATGTGTCATCCCATGAAATCAGGTCATGAACGTAATCAAAGATCTCTCTTAGTTCCGGTTTTTTATCCAGGCCCATGGCCGCCAGGTGCTCTTTGGCTATCGTATGGTTATTATGGTAGGATTGGTACCCAGCCGAAGCGAGAACATCTTTAGCCAATTGTGACCAGTCGGTCATAGTGCGCACATGTTCTGTTCCCCCCGCCATATTCAAATGATAGTATTCTTCCAGCTGAAAGACAATCTTATTAGCGTAACTATCAACGTTATACACAAAGGGTTCCCTTCTTAAAGCGGGAAGGTCATAAAGTTCCCAATGGTTTGTACTCTTGTTTTTATACATTTCAATAAGCTTATGTCCATTGTACACAGGACGATAAGTAAGGCCAGAACCAATAACTACCTCCACCGAGCTAAAAAGGGTGGGGTATTCATGCTGGAACTTCCATTCATCGAGATTCCTAACATCGTTGGTTTTTTTCGTGTACTGATATTCTATGACAGAGCCCACCTTCACGTTTGGAAAGGTAAAGGCTGCCTTTTTCCAATATTGGTTAATATCTGATACGAAGACATCCTTTTTTTCAAGTTTTGTTTTTATTATTTTCCCATTTTCTTTATTCCAGGTAAGACCTTTTACATTGTAGACCGATTCAAAACCCTTGTAACCATAGAAAGTGATGGAAATACTTGCCTTTTCAAGGCCACGTTTATTGACAATTTTCATTCGGGTTCGGTAGGTTATAAACGCTGAGGCACCTCCGGTGAAGGATATTTTTCCGGTTTCCCCCAGAATAATTATGTCGGATGCCTGGTCAAAAGGAACCTCATTAAGTTCCATTTCTGAAGATGAAACTTTCCCCCAGGAAGAAAACTTATGTTGTGCATGTGAAGAGGAGAAAATTCCTGATGCAAGGCACAACATACCTCCTAAAATAAACGTCAAGCCAACCTTGCGATGCTTCCAAGGTATTATAGTCATAACTTCTGCCTAAGGATACTATTTCTGTCGAATTAATAAAAGCATTTACCTGATCAATTGTCCAAATCTTTCATTGAAGCCACGGATTCCCTGCAATCCTCCGGTGTGCAGGGCGAGGATGTTAGATTTGGCTGGAAAATATCCCTGACGTATAAGTGCGAGAACACCAAACATCATTTTTCCTGTATATATGGGATCAAGGGGAATACTATAGGTCAATTTAAATGTATTAATGAAATTAATAAGATCAGACGAATACCGCCCGTATCCACCAAAATGGAATTGGGAATGAACTTGCCAGTGGCAATCGTGATTCAGTTGATGCGTTGAGATGAGCCGCTGGATGGATGATGACAAAAATTGACCTTTTAGAGCAGAAAATCCATGGACCCTTATTCGATCACCGGCCGAATAGATCAAACCGGCCATAGTTCCTCCACTTCCAACGGGAACAGCTATATCGCTGTATTGGCTGGCCATGTGTTGTAACATAAGAGAAGCTCCCATGATGCCAAGTCGATTACTTCCACCCTCTGGGATCACAAAGGTCTTGCCGAATTTTTCTATATATGGTTGAGCTACATCCATGTAGTCCTTCTTCCTGTATTTATCCCTGGAGAGGTAAGCCAATACCATTCCCTTGGATCTGGAAAATGACAGGGTAGGATTCAATGGAAGATGTTCTTCTCCCCGGATGATGCCTATGCTTTGTAAACCAGCCTGATGACTAGCCTCTGCCAGTGCAGCAATGTGATTGGAGTATGCTCCTCCAAAGGACAAGATAGCCTTAAATCCATTGTTTAGCGCATAGTTGAGGTTGTTTCGGAATTTAAAGAATTTGTTCCCTGATACAACTCCAGGCAGCATGTCATAACGTTTGAGAGACAGCAAGACATCATTTGGATTATCTTTAAGAGAGATAACAGAAGTTGGGACAGAATATGTAACCATGTTGTGATGTAAATTTACCCATATATTTATCCTGGATGACACCCACGGGACCACCGATTGACCCAAATGATTTATTCGTGCATCAGCAGATCCTTGCTGATCCGAACCAGAGCTTGCTACGCGTAGATCGCTTTCTGATCGATCGTCTGCCAAATGTATCCAGAAATCGTATTCAGTCGGCCCTAAAAGATGGGTTCATTATGGTTAACGACCGGCAGGTTAAGCCAAACTACAAGGTACATCCGGGTGATTTGGTAACTATTGCACTACCCACCCCACCACGGGATACCGAGGTAGTTCCTGAGGACATCCCTTTGAGAATTGTATTTGAAGACGACCATCTGCTTATTGTTGATAAACCTTCAGGTATGGTAGTTCATCCTGCATACAATAATTGGACAGGCACCTTAGTAAATGCCTTAGTCTATCATTTTCAGAATCTTCCTGAAATGAAAGGGAATGAAGGGAGACCGGGCCTGGTTCATCGAATAGATAAGGATACTTCAGGCCTGCTTGTTGTTGCAAAAAACGAGCAGGCCATGACCCACCTGGCCCGGCAGTTTTTTCAGCATAGCATCGAACGATCCTACCATGCAGTGGTTTGGGGAGAAATGGATCCGGAAGGAACAATTGATGTGAATCTGGGTCGGAGCGAAAAAGACAGGAGAATCACAACGGCTTATCCGGAGATTGATCGGGGACGCAGGGCGGTTACACACTACAAGTTGTTAGAATCTCTAAGGTATATCAGCTATATAGAATGCAAGTTGGAAACCGGAAGAACCCATCAGATCAGAGCGCATATGAACTACCTCGGGCACCCGATCTTCAATGATGCTACTTATGGAGGAGACAAGATCTTAAAAGGGAACCAGTTCTCCCGGTATAAAACTTTTGTCCAAAATTGTTTCAAACTGATGCCCAGGCAAGCTCTACATGCTAAATCACTTGGATTTGTTCATCCGGTGACTAAAGCAAAAATGTCATTTGATTCAGAGTTACCTCCCGAATTTGTTCAGTTATTGACCAAATGGAGAAGTTATATCAAAGACAGATAATGATTGTTTTAATGAGTGATTAGTTTATAATGACTTATTTATCTAATATTGTTTAGGTTGAAGTGTTTGACTTTGACTTATTGCTATACTAGAATGATTGATAGGATTGAACTGTATTCTGTTAAGTATATAATCGATAATCCGCAAACTTATGAAATCGTTCGCTCCCTTTCATGAACTCGACAATCAGCAGGCGCTAGCCTATTCATTGATTCGCATATTTTTGGGAATAGCCTTATTTGTTCGAGGGATGACTTTTATGCTCAATCCGGAAGCAATCACGGAGTTAGCCAGGCAAAACAACTTGCACATGTGGTATTCTTATATCACAATTGGTCACCTGATTGGGGGTGGCTTACTAGTGATTGGGTTGATGTCACGTATTGCATCCCTTTTGCAGATACCGATATTACTGGGCGCCATTTTTATTGTACATGCACATCAGGGACTCACTTCGATGCAGCAGTCACTGGAACTAGCCGTCCTGGTGTTGGTGTTGTTAATGATTTTTCTGTTTTTCGGCTCAGGTGGTATGTCGTTAGACCGGTATATCAATGAAACCAGGGCCGACGAGCATAAGAACGGGATACATGAGACCATTTGATCAACATTTGATCTCCTGAATAAGATAATAGTTTCTGAAGATATACTGGTGGAAATGAACCCCTCTTGTTTTTATGTATCTGTAAGATGCTATCATACCCTATTGTTTCATGACATGACGGATCATTCAAATGGACATTGAGGTAATTCACGGAGATATAACTTCCCTGGATGAAGATGCCATTGTAAACGCAGCTAACTCCTCACTAATGGGAGGAGGTGGCGTTGATGGTGCCATTCACCGGACAGGAGGCCCGGAGATATTGCAGGCATGTTGCAAGATTGTAGATGAAAAGGGGAAATGTGATTCAGGGAAGGCTGTTATTACCCTGGCCGGAGGTTGAAGGCAAGGTTTGTTATTCAAACCGTAGGGCCGGTTTGGCATGGAGGTATGAATGAAGAAAAGGAGCTGCTCGCCGGATGTTATCAGAACGCACTAGCCTTAGCGGAGGATAATGAGTGCAAAACCATTGCTTTTCCTAACATCAGCACCGGTATTTATGGTTTTCCATAAGAGCTAGCTGCTAGTATTGCAGTCAGAGAGGTCAGAACCTACCCATCTGAAGTTATTATTAAGAAGGTTACTTTTGTTTGTTTTGAGCAAGAAAATTAAAGTTTGATTTTGAAAGAGATAGAGCAGATTGAAGAGAGGGCGGAGTGAGTGGAAACCTGTGGACATTTGGCATAATTGTTAGTGGTGTGCATAGTAAAAAGCTACCTCACAAGAACGAAATTTTTAAATTTGATTTCTTTAGCCAGATCAAGAGCCGTTTTGTACTCAAATACTTCTCGAATAGTTCAGATCGCATGATCAGCATTGGGTATCAACTTTCAATTATTGTTCCAATTGAGTTAGCACGATGTTCTTATACCAAACTTCATAAGGTCCTCCCGAATGCGCCTGTAAACAAATACAACCTCTGGTAGGTACATCACCTTCTTCAGTGAATTTTGCCGTTGACACCCCATTAATTTTAATTTCAATTTCCGGGCCATTTGCCTTTATAAGAATCTCATTCCATCCATTTGGATCAATAATTTTTTCAATTTGGTCTTTATCAGCCACTTTATAAATTATGACTGGAAAGATTTCTGGTCTCGGATATCGTGAAGTAATGGGCCTGTTTTCATCTACCAGGCATCCCCAAAGTGGATAAAGGCCAGTAGTATCCTTCGGTGTAAAATCAGAAAATAGAGCAATAGCACTGGCATCAATATATCCCATGTCAGCCTGATAGCCCATTACTTCATTCGAATTGGGTACGCGTTTAGCTCTAATACTTACTCCCCCATTAACTTTTAAGTCGCTCGTTATAAATTTAGCTGCCAATTTCAATTCAAAGTTTTCATACTTCCGTTTTGTACATAAATAATAGCTTTTTTCAAGGGGTTCTTTTAAGTTGCCCCCGATAATAGCTCCTTTTTCCACTCTGAAGGCAGTGTTAGATCCTTCCCAGCCTTCAAGCGTTTCTCCATTAAACAATTTAAGTTCGTCCGATTTACTGCAGGACACAAATAATACGGCAGTTAAAAGGAATCCAGTTAGATTTAAATAGTTTTTGAACATCTTTCTAAATTTATTTATGATAACGGTTTGTATCTAAAACAAAGCGTGAAAAACCCTAATTTTTCGGATTAACACAAAGCCGAATTTAATTTTTTTGTCAATATTCTCGAAAGATTAAACTTTTAAAATTACCGATCTTACCCAATAAGCAAAACCTTCTCAGAAAGCCTATATTACTTATGTTTTATACAGGATGTTAGCTGTGAAGCCTTACTTAAAGATGAAGCCATAACAGTTATGAAGCCTTGACTAACGCGTGTTAGTGGCCGTATTTTCCTATATCTATCAAAACATTAACAATATTACCGTCATTTTAACTTGTCTTAATGTAATGTTTTATTGTCATTATGATATTTATACCTTACATTTGTAATCGTAATCAATTATTATGAAAACAAATTATTTATTCCCAAATCGATACAAAAACCTTGGTTGGCTTCTTTTTATTCCAGGAATATTACTTGGAATAGTATTTCTGATTTATCAATCCGATATTGGTCTATTTAATATTAAAATCTTTGCTATAGCAAAAGAACAAATAATTAGTGGTACCACTTTCTTTTCCATTTCAGAGAACAATGTTTTAGATGAACTATCTAGTATTTTAATAATCATTGGAGCTCTACTTATTGCTTTTTCAAAAGAGAAGTCCGAAGACGAATTTATCTCTAAAATCAGGCTAGAATCCTTAGTCTGGACAACTTACATAAATTATGTAATCCTAATTCTGGCAATAATATTTGTCTATGATATGACTTTCTTATGGGTACTTGTTTTTAATATGTTTACTCTTCTATTCTTTTTTCTAGTCCGGTTCAATTGGGCTCTATATAAATCTAAAAATCAAATCAGCGATGAAGAATAGTATAAAAGTTGAAAGAGCAAAAAAAAATATCACACAAGCCCAATTAGCTGAATTAGTAAAGGTCAGTCGCCAAACTATCAATGCTGTTGAGTTAGGAAAATATAATTTATCAACTATTCTCGCTTTAAAAATCGCTCATGTTTTTAATGAATCCAATCATAATATTTTTGAACTTGAAGAATCCGATTGGGGATCCTGATATGGCCATTAACGGCCTCGGCTATGGTACGTGCCGCATTTTTACCTATATGTTTATTGATTTGCACCATCTTTAAATATATCACTTTCCTTTCTTAATATGCATTACCTGCGGCATGCACTATGAGCCGCTGTTATAAGCATTTGTTTCTGGTTTCAAAATAATTCAAAGCATCCATAATCTTTTGTTTTTAACATTTCATTAATTTCAGCTTTGTCAAAATATTTTGGATCAAATTCTTCGCCAATCCATTCTATAGATTCTTCGTATTCTTCATGGTCTGGATGTTTTAAAATTTCAAGCATGTCTGAATAACCCCAAATTCCACCACAATCTTCTGGTGGGCAGTTGTTTTTTCCAGTTAAGCAGGTCGGAATATATTTATCTTTTACATTTGTTTCGATTTTCTCCAAAACAATGTCATGTTCCCATCCATCACCAAAATCATATTCGTAAATAATCTTGTCCTTTTCTTTTTTCAGCAAGTCAGATATTATAATCTTTGAGTAATCAATGTTATTCATTTCTCCCCAAAAATCATCATCTGCCATTTTTCGGGTATAAAAAGTCCTGTCTTTAATAAACTGATGTAAATGAGAATTTGTCCAGCCCATTGTTGTCTGGATAATTTTGTGAAAATCGAATAACAATATATCTGATGGGACCAATATTCGTCTCCATATTTTTGGTTTACTTCCTTTTAATGCAATTTGAATTTGGTATATCTTTTTGGTCATATTTAATAATGTTGTTTTGTTTTGCTATAATTGCTTATAACGGTTTAAGATAAGAATCTAGGCGGAATTCACACCTGCGTAACTGTCCCCGGAGTAATAAAGTTAATAATTTTATAATAAACTGTCAGCATACTGAATGCCGTCTTGCCTGCTTACCGATTGTTAGCCTTTGTTGCATAATCAATCCACAAAAGTTTCTTTAATTATAGCCTTTACTTTTTTCATTTCCACCGGATGAAGGGCATCGAACATTTTTATAATTCGCTTTTTGTCAATAGTTCTTATCTGATCAATTACAACAAACCCATCCTTGTTGTTATGTCTCACTTTTACACGTGTCGGATAATTACGAGATGTACTGGTCATCGGTGCGATTACTATCGTACTCAGATTATGATTGATTTCATCAGGCGAAATAACTACGCAAGGTCTGGTTTTTTGGATCTCAGAGCCAATAATGGGGTCTAAGTTGACCAATACGATGTCATATTGTGATGTTTTCATTAGTCGAACGATTCGTCTTCAAAAACATCATCAATAAGTAATGTGTCATCTTGATGGGCATGCATTTTACTAAATGCATCAGCCCACCCTTTTCTGGGTTGATCTATTGGTTTGAGAATGATCCTACCTTTTTCAAGGATGAGTTCAACAGTGTCTCTAATGTTGTAACGTTCTAGAATAGATTTATTCAAACGCAGTCCTTTGGAGTTTCCGATCTTAATGATTGAAGCTTTTATAACATTTTCCATTGTAATTACAAAGTAATTACAATGTACGTAATTTCCAAAGGAAATGTTTTACGCAATAAAGGCTAACGTACAGGTATATGGCGTGGCCAGCTCCTAGCCCCCAGTCCTAAAGTTTCTCTCACAAGAGGGACTTAAAGATACCGCTCGGCCTTGTAAGCCACAAGAAGCAAAATTAGCTATATGCCATGTTAGGTTGCGTGTTTTACTTTTTCGTTTGACCAGTCAATTATGTGATCAATGTTTTTAGAACCGTCTGCAATCGATATTAGTAAATCATACTTCTCGTCTTGAGAGGCATAGATGTCTAAACCAGCCTTTCGAAGATAGAGTCTAAATAGTGTATATCCTGTACGTTTATTGCCATCGATAAACGGATGGTTCACGACAACGCTTTCGAGTATTGCTGCGGCCTTCTCAATAGGAGTAGGGTATAGGTCCTTACCGTCGAAAGTTTGTTCAGGCCTTGCTAAAGCAGATTTCAGAAGCTTGGTATCACGTAGACCGGAAGAGCCACCAAATTTATCAATAAGTGCGTCATGGATATGAATAGCTTCTTCCAAAGTAATCATATGACTACTTTGCTAAGCGACTAAGAACATCGGCATCTTCACGCAGAATTTTGGCAAGCTGTGAGTCAAGAGTAGACCTTTTGTCTTCTTCAGCTTTTCTAAAGATCTCATAGATTGCCTCGAGAGACTTATCAGGTAATGAGTCAATGATTCTTACAATCCTATTTTTTACTTCAGTTCTTGTCATACTCAAAGATACGAAAAATAGACGTCCTGTGTTCTAAAACATGCAACCCAACGGTTTGTATATGGCCAGGTTTGCTTGTGTCTCTCTCAGTCCGCAGTACCAGATGCATGGACGATTAAATTAATCACTTAGCATCGTAAGCGACAAAGAGCAAAATTGGCTATATGCCTTGTTAGGTTGCGTTTGTGTGTCCTGTCGTTACTCAAGGATGCAATTTAAATAAAGTTCTTTGAATTTGAGTAACATAACTGTAACCGAGATGAGAGGGTCACGCAATAGCGTGATGGACTCTCGGCAAAGACCTTTACAGGAGGATTTGCCAAACCACCATGAGGTGCTTCCCTTTCAAGGGGTAGGTACTGAGCGTCATGGAAACGGTAAAAGAATCATTTGTAGGATTGATTTTATCAGGTATAGATTACTGGAGACGAATGAGTAGCGATTGAACCGTTGTAGAGGTGTCGTGAATAACAATACATTATTGTTCAGAAGCAGGTGTTCGGACGTGTGCCTGCGAGCAGAATAGTAAACGACCTGTATTATAGGCTATTCGGGCAATTCGGCATAAAGACGGCGTGAACTTTAGTCTGGGCTTGGTTACGGAACAGGAGAAGCTACTGTGGCTGATGTTAAGGGAGACGGTCAACAATCCACACGAAGGAAAAGACCAAGAGTACCAATGCAGCCGAGTTAGTGGCGGATGGAGCGTAGTAGTGATGAAGCTTCTGTAATGGAAGTGGACCGC
>Ga0114931_10001220_pt1 | contig 32748 bp, 32 predicted proteins | sample 2SBtaG_FD_89579 | JGI IMG/M metagenome (GOLD analysis project Ga0114931, IMG submission 89579) | Deep subsurface microbial communities from Kolumbo volcano to uncover new lineages of life (NeLLi) - 2SBTROV14_V59a metaG | ecosystem: Environmental > Aquatic > Marine > Volcanic | place: Kolumbo...
CCATCTTCTTGTGATCGTAGCCGGCAGACCCGCCTGACGCGAAAGCATCGTCAAGCCAGAAACCGTAGTCTGCGGATATTCCATTGGCGATATCGGAAAACGTAGCTGTACCTTTGTCGGCCGCGACAACGAGGTATGGATCATCCCCGTCCCGCCGCACGATGCCATCCGGTGTGACGACCTTGCCGTCAATAACGTTATCCGTGAGATCGAGGAGCGCGCGAATGAAGGTTTTGTAGCAATGAATACCGTTTTGCATGATCGCGTCACGATCACCTGCTGGTACGCGTTTCGGGAAAAACCCGCCTTTGGCGCCGGTTGGAACGATGACGGTGTTCTTGACCACCTGTGCTTTCATCAGGCCGAGCACTTCCGTGCGAAAATCTTCGCGCCGGTCGGACCAGCGCAAGCCACCGCGTGCAATATCGCCGGCACGAAGATGGACGCCTTCGACTTCAGGCGAGTAGACGAAAACCTCGAACTTCGGCTTCGGTAAAGGAATTTCCGGCAAGCGCTCGGGATCGAGTTTGATCGAGATATACGACTTCGGCATAGCATTTTCCGTCAGGAAATAGTTGCTACGTAAGGTTGCGCTGATGCCTCCCGCAAATGCGGTGAGGATTCTGTCTTCGTCGACGTTCTTGGCGTTGCTTACGCCACGGGCGACGGCTTTCCTGACTCTCTTTAATTCGCGGCCGCGACGGGATTTGCCAAGGCCGGGGTCAAATTGAAGCTCAAACTGTTCAACCAGCAATGGTGCCAGGCTGCAGTGTTCGACCAACACATCTTCCATGTAAGCTTGACTGAACGGCAGACCGAGTTGCTGAATGTGCTTTGCATAACAGCGCAGCAGTGCCGTCTGACGCCAATCGAGTCCGCCGGCCAGGACCAGTCGATTGAGCCCGTCATTCTCGGCATCGCCACTGGAAACCGCCATGAAGCACTCTTCGAAGCGCGCATCGGCGGCTTCGAAATCGACACAGGTACCGCCCTCATGCACCAGGTGAAAGTCCTGCATCCAGAATGAACGCCCGGATGCCAGCTTCGCTTCGTACGGGCACTCCGAGTAAACGTCCACACCCATATTCTCAATGATCGGTAACGCGCCAGAGAGCGATACCGGACGGTCGGTACCGTAAATCATGAAGTGCAAATGGCCGGGCTCGGCATCCTCGGGAATATACAGGTCAACACTTTGTTCGACATCGTCTTTGAGCATGGCGTCGATGCGCTGAACATCAGAACAGGCATCGGCAGGTTTTACGTCAGCCTGATAGCCGGCCGGAAAGATCTGTCCATAGTCCTTGAACAAGCGTGGCCCCTCTTCGTGCCCAAATCGCTTTTCCAGTTCATCCTGCAAGCGGTCGGACCAGGTAATAACGAGGTCGGCAAGTTGTCTTTCGATTGCATGAATACTGATGTGCGGCCGCACTCCCGCTGCCGTGCGAACAATAATATGGACACGTGCCAGGGCTGACTCTGATATCTGCACCGAGGAATCGACACCGAAGCCCTCGAAAGAGTTTTTCAGCAGCACTTCGATCTGCTTCCTGACCCCGGTTGTGTACTTTTCTCGTGGTACGAAGACGAGACAGGAAAAAAACCGTCGGAACGTGTCTCGTCGCAAGAAGAACTTGACGCGCTGTCGGTCCTGGAGGTTCAGGATGCCGATCGTCGTACGAGCCAGGTCTTGAATGCTGCTTTGGAACAGCTCTTCGCGCGGGTAAGTTTCGATGATGTTGGAAAGTGCCTTGCCGCGGTGCCCTGACCGGTCGACATGAGCTCTTTCAAATATCTTCGTGATCTTGTGACGTAACAAGGGAATATTTTTTGGGCTCTCGTTGTAGGCGACGGATGTCAGCAGACCAATAAATCGCCGCTCACCGACCACATTGCCCTTCTTGTCATAGACCTTGACGCCGACATAATCGAGGAATGCCGAGCGATGCACGGTCGATCTTGAATTCGCTTTGGTCAGGATGAGCCAGTCACGCGACCGAGTCAGTCGTCGCATCTCGGCCGTCAATTCAATGGATTTGGAACCACGATCGTCACGGCTTAATACGCCGAGACCGCTACCTTCAACCGAATTCAGAAAGATGCGCTTACCTTTCTTCGCCAGTTTGTATTCCCGGTAACCAAGAAAGGTAAAGTGCTGGTCAACCATCCACTCCAGCAAGGCCTGGCTTTCCTTCCGTAGCAGCGGATCGACACCTTTCGGCCCATTCTCAAGCAACTCACGAGTCTCACACATGCGCTGCCGCATCTTTTCCCAGTCACGGACTGCGACCCGGATATCGCGCAGCACTTTGTTGATCTCCTGGCGCAGCAACTTTAACTCGGCCGGATCAGTTGTGCGGTGGAACGCGAAGCGTATATAAGACTCACGCGTCGCATCCTTGTCGGTGGATTTCGCAATATCCGTCAGTTTGCCTTTGCTGTTTCGTCGTACGGAAATTATCGGGTGCACGGTAATCTGGACGGACAGATTGTGGCGATTGATTGCCGCGGCAACCGAGTCGACAAGAAATGGCATATCGTCGTTGACCATTTCGACGAAGGTGTATCCGGATGTATAGCCGTGTTCTTTTTCCGTCGGATTGAAAATGCGCAGCAATGCCTGCCCTTTGCGACGCACAGCACCGAACTCCAGGTGGTTGATTGCCGCGCGTGCCATGATCTTCGCAGAGCGACCCTGCAGGTCTTCGACCGGCACGTCTTCGACGTATTGGCGGAGGAATTGTCTGATCTGTGAGGGCTTGCCAAGCGATTTCGATCTGACCCGAGCGGAGACGATTTCATCGACGATCGTCTGTTTCATGTCGTCTATCCGACGACGGTCTTTTGATGCCACGTTGCTGCTCCGGCCGGTCATGCCGACCCAAAAATTAGGGACCCGAAATGGCGCGTGGCATTATAGCGTAATTGCGATCGAAACCATCCCCCATCCGGTTGATAATATTAAGCTCGTTATTCACGAAATCGGGGCGGCGATTCAGCACCGCCGCGAGGACGAGCGGCCGCAGGCGGTCAAGAATCTGGCGCGCGTCCGTCATATTCCGAACCAGTTGTATTGAATTCTTCCCGGAGCTGATACGGGTCCGCACCGAGATCGGTGACTAAACTTAGCTTCCCTGGGGAGATCCGATCAGGCTGGCCCGCGCGAGCAAACGCTCCATGATGCTGTTGAGATCGTCGATTTCTTCGCTACTAAAGCCCTGTAGCAGATCACGCTCGAATTGAAGCGCCAGCTGCGCGATCTCGTCATGAAGTTTTTTTCCTTCTGCAGACAGATTCAAAATCGAGCGGCGCTTGTCAGCATCGGCAAATTCGCGGTCGATACGGCCATTCTTGATCAATTTGGTAACCGCACGACTCACGGCGACCTTGTCCATCAGCGTGCGCGCGGCGACATCGACGGCGGAGAGACCTGGAAACCGGCCCAACACCGCTATGACCCGCCACTCGGGTATCGAGACGCCAAAACGCTTGTCATAGGCCCTGGCTACGGTTGCGCTGACCGTGCTGGACAAGACCGCCAGCCGGTAGGGCAGATAGTTTTCCAGTTGCAGTTCATCGCTCATAGTGACAATTTATCACGCGAGATGCGGCAGGGCGAGATACTCTGCCGATCGCATTTCGATGAGGCGGCTTACGGTGCGGTCAAATTCAAAAGCCAGACGGCTACCGGTGTAAAGGGAGTCTGCTGCCCTCGATGCTGAAACGATCAGTTTGACACGGCGATCGTAAAACTCGTCGACGAGCGCGATGAAACGACGCGCCTGGTCTTCACGCATTGGATCAAGCTGTGGCACCGCGGAGACAATGACGCTCGGATACCAGCGAGCCAGTTCGATATAATCAGACTGGCTGCGCGGGCCGTCGCATAGGGCCGCAAAATCGAACCACACGATGCCTTTGGCGCTTTTGCGCGCGCTAACAGTACGCCCGTTGATCTTGAGGTCATGATGTTCGCGGATCTGGCTGGTAGCGGATTCGTCAAAAAAGAAATTCAGTTTTTGAGTTGCCTGATGGTCGTCGGGTGTCAGGAATGTCCCGGCTTTTTGCAGCAGGCGCAATCGATAGTCTGTGCCGTTATCCATATGAAAGACGTCAGTATTTTCGTTGAGCATCCGGATCGCCGGCAAGAATCGTTGCCGTTGCAGTCCATCTTTATAAAGGTCATCAGGCTTGGCGTTCGACGTTGTAACGAGTATGACGCCGCGGCAAAACAAACCCTCCAGCAGTCGACCGAGGATCATGGCGTCGGCGATGTCGCTGACGAAAAATTCATCAAAGCACAACACCCGAACTTCCGCTGCGATGTCTTCGGCCACCTTATCAAGCGGGTCTTCGACATCGCCCAGCACACGCAGGCGATAATGGATATCGTGCATCATGCGGTGAAAATGAATGCGCATTTTCTTTTTGATTGCCAGGCTGTCGAAAAATAGGTCCATCAGAAAGGTCTTGCCACGCCCGACGCCACCGCAGATATAAATTCCGCGGGTATTGTCTGCATAAGCCCCGGATTTGCGCGTGAAGAAACCCAGCGGTCCGCGGCGCCTGGGACTGTGTAGCTGGATGCTCCGTTGCAACTCTTCGAGTCTTGCGATGACAGCAAGTTGATCCGGATCGCGGACATGCCCTTCACGGGCGAGACTGTCCTCATAGGCCTGGCGAATTTCCAATCTACCCTTTTACCTGTATTTTCGACGCTGGTATGGCCCGGCAAGATTACATCGCTGGAAGTGAAGTCGCCACAGCGACTGCTGGTATGAGTCTGAAACGGTTTGGGGATTAAATCCAATGTCGGAAGCAAGTGAACGCGAATCCATGGAATTTGATGTTGTCATCGTTGGCGGCGGACCTGCCGGTCTCGCTGCCGCCTGCCGACTGATGCAATTGGACGAAAGCCTGAATGTTGTCGTGGTGGAGAAGAGCTCCGAAATCGGTGCGCATATATTGTCGGGGAATGTCTTTGAGCCAAGCGGATTGAATGAGTTGTTTCCCGATTGGCGGGAAAAAAGCGCGCCTGTCAAAACGGCTGTAACGGGCGACAGGGTCCACTACCTGACCAGTGCTTCGGGTGCCATGCCGGTTCCGGGCCTGTTCCTGCCGCGCCCGATGCACAATCACGGCAACTACATCATCAGCCTGGGCCAGCTATGCCAGTGGATGGCCGAACAGGCCGAGGCGATGGGAGTGAACGTATTTCCGGGATTTGCGGCAGCGGAGGTTTTGTATGACGCCGATGGTCGGGTTGCAGGCGTTGCAACCAGTGACATGGGCATTGGCAAGGATGGGCAGAAGAAGCCGTCCTACCAGCCGGGCTACGAACTGCTGGGCAGGTATACAATCTTTGCCGAGGGCGCGCGTGGCAGTTTGAGTGAGCAGATCATGAAGAAATTCGATCTGCGCGCCGCTGCTGATCCACAACACTATGGCATCGGCTTCAAGGAGGTATGGGAAATTCCGCCCGAACTGCATGAAGAGGGCCTGGTCGTTCATACGGCCGGCTGGCCGCTCGACTCGCATACCGAAGGTGGCGGGTTCTTGTACCATGCTGCGAATAACAGGGTGTTTGCCGGATTCATCATCGCGCTGAATTACAAGAATCCGCATTTAGCTCCCTTCGAAGAATTTCAACGCTGGAAGCTGCATCCGAAAATCAGGCGTTATCTTGAAGGTGGCAGTCGCATTGCCTATGGCGCAAGAGCGGTTAACAAAGGCGGAATCCAGTCTCTTCCCAAGCTGGCGTTTCCGGGTGGCATGCTGGTTGGTTGCGCTGCAGGTTTTCTGAACGGCGTGAAAATCAAGGGCGCACACACAGCGATCAAGACGGGCATGCTGGCGGCGGAGAGTGTGCAACAAGCGTTGGCAGAGGGCGATGCGGCCGCCGCGGAACTTGTCGATTTCGACGAGAGCGTCAAAGCCTCGTGGGCATACAGGGAAATGCACACGGGCCGGAACTTCGGCCCCGGCCTGCACAGGTTTGGTAGTTTCTGGGGGGCCGCTTTTGCGTTTATCGACCAGAATATTTTCTTCGGAAAATTGCCGTTTACCTGGCACAATCGCGAGCCGGATCATGACTCGCTGATCAAAGCATCTGAGGCAAACCTTATCGACTATCCGAAGCCGGACGGCGAACTGACCTTCGATCGCCTGTCATCCGTTTTTCTGTCGAATACTCATCACGAAGAAGATCAGCCTTGCCACCTGAAGCTGAAGGATGCGTCGATCCCGATTTCGTACAATCTGCCGATGTACGATGAACCGGCACAACGATACTGTCCGGCCGGCGTCTACGAGGTCGTGGAAGAGGGTGGCGAAAAAATATTCAAGATCAACGCGGCGAATTGTGTGCACTGCAAGACTTGCGATATCAAGGATCCGACGCAAAACATCGTATGGACGGTTCCCGAAGGTGGCGGCGGACCCAACTACTCAAACATGTAGGAGCGCGCCTTGCGCGCGACCCCTCCCCGATCTCAACACCGATGTCAGCAGGCGACGTGTGTGACGGTCGCGCGTGAGACGCGCTCGTACGAGGGGTCGGGCGCAAGGCGCGCTCCTACTTTGGTTGCATTCGGATGGCGCCGTCGATGCGGATGGTTTCGCCGTTCACGACCGGATTGCCGTAGATGAATGCGGCGGTGTCGGCATATTCTTCCGGGCGGCCGAGTCTGGGTGGAAACGGAATCTGCTTGCCCAGTGATTCCTGAACTTCTTCGGGCATGCCGGCCATCATCGGGGTCAGGAATATACCGGGGGCGATGGTGTTTACCCGGATTCCGAATTGCGCGAATTCACGTGCCAGTGGCAGCATCATGCCAACCACTCCACCTTTTGAAGCTGAATAGGCGGCTTGCCCGATCTGGCCTTCGAAAGCCGCCACTGATGCTGTACTGATCACCACTCCACGCTCGCCGTCATCGTTGGGATCGTTTAGCTGCATGACGGCCGCGGCTTCCTTGGTGACGTTGTAGCTGCCGACAAGGTTAATCTGAATGACACGATTGAAGTTTTCGGTGGGCCATGTGCCTTCCCGGCCCAATGTGCGACCTGCAGTTGCGATGCCAGCACAGTTCACAGCCAGCGTAATACCGCCCATGAATTCACTCGCCTCCCTGATAGCGGCCTTGACGCCGCTCTCGTTTGAAACGTCGGTGCGAATAAACAGGGCGCGGTCACCAAGTTCTGCCGCTTTTGTTGCGCCTTGTTCTTCGTTGACATCCAGCAAAACGGCCTGTCCGCCTGCCGCGATGACTCGTTCGGCTGTGGCGAATCCGAGTCCGGAGGCGCCGCCTGTGATTACTGCTTTCGCGCGTGCAAGTTCCATGAGAATTCCTAATTAATTTCAATGCCGACTGCGGTCGCTTCGCCACCACCGATACAAAGAGATGCAACACCGCGCTTCAAATTTCTGTTTCGCAACGCATGTAGCAGCGTGACAACAATTCTTGCGCCACTCGCTCCGATTGGGTGCCCAAGCGCACACGCGCCGCCGTTGATGTTTACCTTGGCGTGGTCGATGTCAAGGTCGCGCATCGCCGCCATGGTCACGCAGGCGAACGCCTCGTTGATTTCGTACAGATCGACGTTGTCCGGGTTCCAGCCAAGCTTTTCGTGCAGTGCCTTGATCGCGAAAACGGGTGCCGTCGTAAACCATTCCGGTGCCTGGGCGAATCCCGTGTGGCCGATAATCGTCGCCAGTGGTTCGAGCCCACGTTTTTCGGCCTCGCTTGCGCTCATGAGTAACAGAGCCGCCGCACCATCTGAAATTGACGATGAGCTGGCGGCTGTAACCGTACCGTCTTTGGCAAAGGCTGGCCGCAAGCTCGGGATCTTTTCAAGTTTGGCGACACCGGGGCCTTCATCTTCAGAAACAGTGATATCGCCTTTTCGGCCGCTGATCGTTACCGGAGTGATTTCGGCTTTGAACGCCCCATTGGCGAGCGCGGCGCGTGCACGATTCACGGATTCGATCGCAAAGGCGTCCTGGTCCTCACGGCTAAATTCATACTTTTGCGACGTTATTTCCGCGAAGTGTCCCATCAGCTCGCCGTCAGCCGGGTTTTGCAGTCCGTCGAAAAACATATGGTCGAGGACCTGTTGATGGCCCATTCGGTAGCCAGCACGGGCTTTGGGCATCAGGTAGGGAGCATTGCTCATGGATTCCATGCCACCGCTTATCACGATGCCGGCGCTGCCAGCGGCAATCATATCGTTGCCAATCATGGTTGCTTTCATCCCGGAGCCACACGCCTTATTCAGCGTCGTGCAACCTGCGCCAAGCGCAATACCTGCTTTGATCGCAGCCTGACGTGCTGGTGACTGTCCAAGTCCGGCCGGTAGCACACAGCCCATCAATACTTCGCTGATGTCTTCCACGGCCACACCGGAATCTTCGACACAGGCACGTATCGCAGCCGCGCCGAGGTCGGTACTTTCGGTGCCAGACAGCGATCCCTGAAAGGAACCCAGTGGTGTTCGCCTGGCGGCAACTATGACAACGGCATCAGAACTCATTTCGGCTTATTCCAGCGGTTAATTTTTGATGAAGGTGCGCTACTCTCAGACAATTTTGGTCTGAAGACAATATAAGGAATCTGGTAGTTCGGCCTAAGACTCATCGGCCAGCAGATCGGGTTCGTCGAGCACCGCGAGAATGCTCTGTCGTGATGCCTCCGCCAGTTTTCGTGTCGAGGAGAAATCATCATCACCGGGAGCGATGGCCGGGCGTATGTCGACCACCAGTTCCACTCGTCTGGGCAGCAGTCGCCCGGATGGTAACATGTCACGGCTGCCGAGGATCGCGACCGGCACTACGGGCATATCCGCTTTGACGGCCGCTACAAATGCGCCCGGGCGAAATCGCCCAACACCCGGTTCGACAATAAATGTGCCCTCGGGGAAAAATCCCAGCGACTCACCCTCCTGGGCCGCTTTGACGAGCTGCCGGGCGTCTCTTGTGCTGCCGCTTATCTCCTTTCTCTCCACAAACTTCGAACCCGATCGTCGCAGCAGGAAATGCACAACAGGGATATCACGCAATTCACCTTTAATGACGAAACCGAAACGCGCCGGTAGATAAGCGTTCAGGAGCGGCCCGTCGATGTAGCTGGCATGATTTGCGACAACGACGCAGCTATCAAGCGGTAAATTGTCGATTCCGCGCACTGTGACCTTGACGCCAGCGAGGACGAAGATCATTCTCGCCGCCAGCGTGACTAATCGCTGTCGCCGATGCATGCCAGGGACGAGCAAAGTGACGACGAGGGAGAACAGGCAAGCGAGTGCAAAGCACAGCCAGCCCCAAAGCCCCCACAGGAAATTAGCGACGTGTGTGACCCAGTTCACTTTATGTTAATGCCTTGTGGATTCTGTGACAGCGGTCACGCCTCACATCCAGCATCGTCCCCATACTCATAAACCTTGATAAATCCGTCGCTTGGCGGTGCATCGGCAATATTGCCGGCTATTGGAACGGCGTATGCTACCAGTCCGACGGCTCTGTTGGCAGGTGTATCGCAGCAAAGGATTGCGCGATTGGAAGAAGATGGACGTTATGGGTAGTAGCAACAAACAAAGTACACCAGAGTCTTTAAATGTCACCCGTTCGGAAGAACTGGTGGATCAGTTCCTTGATGCCATCTGGATGGAGCGCGGGCTGTCGAAGAATACGTTGGGGGCCTATCGTGCTGACCTGATGACGCTGGCCCGCAGCCTTGCCGGGAGCAATAAGACCATCGACAAGGCCGAGAAGTCCGATTTGCTGGATTTCATTGCCTCGCGTGTAGAGAGTGGCGCCAAGCCACGCTCGACTGCACGCCAGTTATCCAGCTTCCGCCGCTTTTTTCGCTACATCATGCGTGAAGGTACGCGTGACAGCGACCCGACAGCCGATATCCAAATGCCGCGCATCGGACGCTCGTTACCGAAGACATTGTCCGAGGATGAAGTCGATGCATTGTTGAGCGCTCCGAATACTGATGAGCCGCTGGGCCACCGCGACCGGGCGATGCTTGAATTACTGTATGCAACCGGTCTCAGGGTCTCAGAGCTCATCAATCTCAAGCAATCGCAAATCAATTTCAATCAGGGCGTCCTGCGTATTATCGGCAAGGGCGACCGCGAACGACTGATCCCTCTGGGTGAAGAGTCACAGCGTTGGCTGAAGGAATTCATCAACGGTCCGCGCATGGAAATACTCCTCGAGCGCCAGACTGATTACCTGTTCCCGACCCGCCGCGGCGATCGTATGACGCGCCAGGCTTTCTGGCACATCATCAAGCGCTACGCCGAAAAAGCCGGTATACGGCAGAAGATGTCACCGCACAGTTTGCGCCACGCGTTTGCAACGCACCTGCTGAATCGCGGTGCCGATCTCAGGGTCGTGCAGATGCTGCTGGGGCATAGCGACCTGTCCACGACCCAGATTTACACGCATGTTGCTCGTGAGCGGCTCAAGGAGCTGCATGGCGAGCACCATCCGCGAGGCTGACGGCCCGGCGTTACCAACGCGCCCGGCCATATCGTCTGATAGACTTCTCTTTCGTGAGGAACCGTCAGCATTCGAAACGGTCCAACAAATCGTGTTTTTTTCCGGAATTACTTAATATGAGTCGTATCAGCCGTACATTTTGCTCAATTCTGACCCTGGTGTTGATGGGCAGCGGCACTGCATTCGCGTCGGATGATGCAGCCCTCGAAGCGGTACGTGCCAGGATCGGCGCAATGTTCCAGGAAATCGCACCGGAAGATATCAACGAAAGCCCGGTTGATGGCTGGTATACGGTGCACAAGGGCTCGATCGTCGCCTACGTGTCTCAGGATGGCCGCTATCTACTACAAGGCGACATGATCGATCTTGACCAGCAAGTGAATTTGAGTGAACAGGCGCGTACGGAGTCCCGTCGCGAGCTCCTCGCAACGATTAACGATGACCAGGCCATCGTGTTTTCGCCGGTTGAAGTCAAGCACAAGATAACGGTGTTCACGGACGTCGAATGCACCTATTGCCGCAAGCTGCACAGTCAGATTGATGAGTACATGGCAAAAGGCATCAAGATTCGTTATTTGTTGTACCCGCGCAGCGGCCCCGGGTCGCGCTCATGGAATACGTCGGAAAAAGTCTGGTGCGCCAAAGACCGGCAGAAGGCATTGACGGCGGCGAAACTGGATCGCGAATTCGAAACCCAGAAATGCGATGCGTCGATAATTTCCAGAGACTACATTCTGGGTCAGGAAGTCGGCTTGACGGGTACGCCTGCGATCGTATTTGAGGATGGCACCCTGCTTAGCGGTTACCTGCCACCGGCTGCCCTCGCCGCCCGTCTGGAGCAGGTTCAGCAGTCCGCGGCGAACTAAGGCCGAATAAACTAACGCCGAATAGTGAAGATCAGGACTTCGCGCGTCTGAGCTCGTGGAAGTGAACGCCGTTGTTCTCGCCACGATCCTCGAAGTACTTCTTCAACGCGAATACGCCACTTTGAAACGCAATTTCATCCCAGGGGATCTCATCCTCACTGAATAGTTGCGTATCCAGACTCTCTTCGCCAACACCGAAACCGCCGACCAGTTTGCCGCAGAAGAAGATGTGTACCTGGCCCGCATCGACGACGTCGACGCTCGCGAACTGGTGGCTGATATCTATGGTTGCACAAGCCTCTTCCAGTGTTTCTCTGGCAGCACCGCCAGCGAGCGTTTCACCGAGTTCCATGAACCCGGCCGGGACCGTCCAATAGCCATAGCGCGGTTCAATCGAGCGCTTGCAAAGCAGTATCCTGCCTTCGCATTCGACGATGCAGCCGACGACGACGAGTGGGTTTTGATAGTGGACCATGCCGCAAACGTCGCAGATCGCTCGTTCGCGGTTATCGTCTTTTGGGATCTTGCGGCTAACGGTGCTGCCGCAACTTGAGCAGTATTTGATCATGTCTGTCACAGGCAAGTTGGTGCCGGGAGCGGGAATCGAACCCGCACTTCCGAAGAAACCGGATTTTGAATCCGGCGCGTCTACCAGTTCCGCCACCCCGGCAGGATGTGGTCCCTCGAACGGCGCACAGTATATTCGTGCTTATGTTGATCCGCAAAGTATAGTTTGGCGAACGAATGCGACGCTTTGGAGCCACTGAGCATCTAGTTCTTGAGATATGAGCAAGTTTGCTGACATAAGGATCGATGACGGGATAATCCGGCGAGCGGCACGCGGCGACGTGCGGGCTCACGAGATTATCTATCGGGCATTTTCGACACCGGTGTACTCGATTTGCCTGCGTTTCACGAAAACACCGGCGCATGCCGAGGACCTGGTACAGGAAACATTTATCGAGATCATGCGATCGATTGGCAAATTCCGTGGCGAAGCGGCGTTGGGGAGCTGGATACGCCGTATCGCGGTGAGCAAGTCGCTGATGTTCCTGCGATCTGCATGGACCAAACGCAGCCAGTCGCTGGCGGATGATTGGGACGACATGACGGCGGGTGAGCCGGTGAGTCACGGAATCTCGAGCCACCCGGACGATGCCATGGATCTTGATGCCGCGATGGCAAGTTTGCCGGATGTCAGCCGGGCCGTCGTCTAGCTGCACGATGTCGAAGGATTCACCCACAAGGAGATTGCCGGCCTGATGGGGAAAACCGAGAGTTTTTCGAAGTCGCAATTGTCGCGAGCCTACCAGCGACTGAGGCCGCTGTTGAGCAGAGGCGGAGTTGTGCAACCCGATGGCGCCACGCTCGGCAGTTATTAATGATTATTGATGGAGTTGCTGAAATGAGCAGTGACAAGCAGGACGAAGAGATGATTTGTGCATTGACAGCCGACGAGATGGCCGCATTGCAGGAGGGGCTGAGACAGCTCCCCGAGACAATGCCACCGCGTCACGTCTGGCGAAGAATTCGTGAGCAAGGACAAGCCGAAGGATTGTTGGCAGAGCCCAAAGCTCAAAGGCGTAACAAGTGGTATGCCGGTGCCGGCCTGGCGGCAGCGGTGTTGATGGCAGCAGTGATGATACCCGGAGTGCAGCAACCGCCTGGTCGAGTCGTTCCGGATACGCCGGTTACGAACAGTACGGATCTTTCCAATCTTGCCGTATTGCAGGCCTGGTCACGGCGACTTGAGAGTGACTTACGGGCGTTGCCGGCTGAGCCGCGCGTAGCGCGTGCGGGGACTGTAGCGACGATATCCGAGCTTGAGAACCGGGTTGCCGCGATCGACTACCAATTGAATGACCCGACGGCTGAATGGGCCGAGGGTGATAAAGAAATATTCTGGCGCGAACGCGTCAGATTGATGAAATTGCTGCTGCAGTTGCGCTATGCGCAGGCGCAACGGGCAGCCTTTTAGAAAGGAGCAAAACCCGATGAAGATGTGGAAAATAGTATTGCCAGTAACTGCGATCCTGCTGTTTGCTGGCGAAGCGAATGCTGATGCGCAGCCGAAACCAACGAATGAGGCGGCGGAGAGAGGGACGCTTAGTGCTGACGATGCAAACCGTCCTCAGGCGGCAGAAAGGCTTCGCGAAGCGGAAAAACGAATGGAAGCTGCAGCACGAGAGATCGCGGAAATAACGCAACAACGGCTGCCAAAGAGGATGGAAGTCGAACGACGTTTCGAGTTCTCGAACAAGCCGCGTATTGGCATCATGATCGATGGATCCGATACGTCGGGTACCGTCGATGGCATTGAGGTCGTCGGTGTCACCCCTGATAGTGCGGCCGACGATGCGGGATTGCGTGCCGGGGATGTGATCACTGCGGTCAATGGTGAGGCCATGAAAGCCGAGAGCAGTGATGCCGCAAACAGACTGTTATTCGATTTTATGACAGGTGTTGAAGAAGGCGACGAGCTGAAGGTGGAATACCTGCGAAACGGCAAGACACGATCGACGGAGTTGTCACCGAGGGTCATGGAAATGCACGCGTACTCCTGGGGACCGGGCTCCGCTGGGATACTGCCGCCGAACGCGCCAAACTTCGACATGCACCCGGAAGCGATGGAGGCGTTCAAGTTTCGATTTGGTTTCCCGATGTTAGGCGGTGCCTGGGGCAATATGGAATTGGTAGAGCTCAGCGAGGGCCTGGGTAAGTATTTTGGTACCAATAGCGGCCTGTTGGTCGTAAGTGCACCGAAGCTTGATGGCCTGGAACTCCAGGATGGCGATGTCATCCAGACGATCGACGGACGTGTGCCAAAAGACGTTCGTCATGCGCTGCGAATTCTGAGTTCCTATCAAAGTGGCGAAAAGCTGAAGCTTGGCATCATGCGGGACAAGAAAAAACGCACACTCGATATCGAGGTGCCTGCCGATCTTCGTGGGTCGTTATTTGTGCCTCCGACGGCTGCCCCAGCCAGGGCGCCGGTACCGCCTGTACCGCCAAGACCACCGCTTGGCGACGTATCAACCTGAGCCGGGTTTTGCAGATAGACAGGCCAGGGCGCGCATGGCTTTGCTACCATGCGCGCCCATGTTTATTTCAGACTTTGATTACGAGCTTCCTGGCGAGTTGATAGCGCAGTATCCGGCTGCCGACCGTCGCGGCAGTCGATTGCTTGAGCTTGGTGATGGAATTGTCGACCGGCTATTCGGTGATCTCCCCAGCCTGTTGCGTCCCAACGATCTGCTGGTTTTCAACGACACGCGTGTTATCAAGGCGCGACTGGCGGCGACCAAGGAGACGGGCGGTCGTGCCGAGATTCTTATTGAGCGCGTGCAGGGCGAGCACACAGCGCTGGCGCACATCAAGGCCAGCAAGTCGCCAAAGTCGGGCGGACGCCTGTTGCTCGCTGATCATGTGGTCGTCGAGGTAACGGCGCGTATTGGCGACTTGTACGCGTTGACGTTTTCCGTTGACGTCATGCCGTTTCTTGAAGCTCACGGCGAGGTGCCGCTGCCACCGTATCTCGGGCGTGCGGCGGACGGTGAAGATGTCGAGCGCTATCAGACCGTCTACGCCAAAGATCCCGGTGCCGTCGCCGCACCCACTGCCGGACTGCATTTTGATGAGGAGATGCTTAACGAGTCTCGTGATGCCGGTGCGAAGCATGCCTGGGTAACCTTGCACGTGGGGGTCGGGACCTTTCAGTCGTTGCGCGCAGAAAATATTCGCGACAACAAATTGCACAGTGAGCGTGTTGAGGTCAGCGAGGACTGTTGCGAATTAATAACAGAAACGAAACAGTCCGGTGGCAGAGTGATAGCCGTAGGAACGACATCTGTGCGTGCACTTGAATGCGCCTCCGCCAGCGGTTCCATACAGGCTTTCGATGGTGAGACCGACATGTTCATTTTTCCGGGTTACAAATTCCGTACCGTGGACGCCATGATTACAAATTTCCATTTACCGCAATCGTCCTTGCTGATGCTGGTCGCGGCATTTTCCGGAAAAGAGCGCGTTCTCGATGCTTATCAACATGCCGTGCGTGAGAAGTATCGCTTCTTCAGCTACGGTGACGTCATGTTCCTGACACCGGATGTAAACGCATGAAATTTGAGCTTAGCCACGAATGCGGCGCTGCACGTTGCGGTACGTTAAATCTTCGTCGCGGTGAAATCAGCACGCCGGTTTTCATGCCGGTGGGCACCTATGGCACCGTAAAAAGTGTTACGCCGGAAGAAGTCGAAGCGGATGGTGCTGAAATCATTTTAGGCAACACTTTCCATCTCATGTTGCGGCCGGGCACTGAAGTCATTCGTGCTCACGGCGGGCTGCATGAATTCATGAACTGGCATCGGCCGATATTGACAGACTCCGGTGGTTTTCAGGTTTTTTCATTGGCGGCGATGCGCAAGCTCACGGAAGAGGGTGTACGTTTTCAATCGCCGATCAATGGTGACGAAGTAATGTTGACACCCGAAAGGTCGATACAGGTGCAACACGATCTTAACGCGGATATCACGATGATTTTCGACGAGTGCACACCCTATCCGGCGACGGAAAAAGAGGCTCGTGACTCAATGGAATTGTCGTTGCGGTGGGCAGCACGCAGTAGAAAACGTTTCGATGCGCTCAAAGCGGCCGAACCGGATCGGGGCGAAGCCTTGTTCGGCATTGTGCAGGGCGGAATGTACGACGGCCTTCGTGATGAGTCCCGGGCAGGACTGGTCGATATCGGATTTGATGGTTATGCGGTCGGGGGTCTCGCGGTCGGTGAATCTGAGGACGAGCGTCACGCCGTCCTGGACGGATTGATGCCAAATATGCCGGCCGATGCACCGAGATATTTGATGGGCGTTGGTACCCCGGTTGATATTGCCGAGGGCGTAGGACGTGGAATCGATATGTTTGATTGCGTGATTCCGACACGCCATGCCCGCAACGGACAGTTGTATACGTCACAGGGCATCGTGAAGTTTCGGCATGCCAGGTACCGCGATGACACATCGGCTCCCGATCCCGGCTGTGACTGTTATACCTGCAGCCATTACTCCCTCGCGTACCTGAGGCACCTGGTGAAGTGTGGCGAGATCCTCGGACCGCGGCTGGCGACGATTCATAATCTTCACTATTATCAAAAACTTATGTCCGATATTCGTGATGCAATCCGTGCCGGAAATTTGCGCGGCCTGGTGGACAAATTACGCACTGTCTACGGCAAATAAGCGCAAAACCGGCCTCTGGACTTGCGTTCACGTTAGTCGCCCCCAATTCGTTCGCTTATGCCATAATAGCGCGCTGTTTTTTCCGCTAAACCTGTGAAACCACTCATAAAGAAGTAAGAGATATGGATTTCTTCATTCAAAGCGCCTACGCACAGGGTGCTCAACCGCAAGGCAGTTCGAGCAGTTTCATCATCATGATGGTACTGATGTTTGCTGCTTTCTATTTCCTGCTGATTCGCCCGCAACAAAAAAAGCAAAAAGCACACGCGGAGCTCGTATCCGGATTGCAGGTCGGCGACGAAGTACTGACGGCCGGCGGCATTCTCGCCAAGGTCACCGGCGTTAGCGAGCATTACGCTGTCGTCAAAATCAGCGATGAAACAGAAATCAAAATACAGAAATCGAGTGTGTCGATGGTCGTGCCCAAGGGTACGTACGACGAAGCGTGATTAGCCAAGACAATGAATAAGTACTCCGCGTGGACAAACTTTCTGGTGCTCGCTGTTTTGATAGTGGGTTGCCTGCTGGCTTTGCCGAACATTTACGGCAGCGTGCCGGCCGTACAGATTGCAGACAGCAATGGTGTCGCTTACGACGATGCCCGTTTGCAGGAGTACGTTCAGGCTGCAGAGGACCTGGGCACAACGCCTGCTACGGCGTATCTGCAGGACGGTCGTGCCGTAATGCTGTTTGCGACCGGGACCGATTTGACGGCCCTGGGAGAAGGATTACGAAGCCGTTACGGTCGAGAAGCGAGCATTGCGCAAACCCTGGTCACGAATTTGCCCGACTGGGTACGCGGCCTCGGTCTCAGACCGATGAGTCTCGGGCTGGATTTGCGCGGAGGGGTCTATGTTCTGCTCGAAGTTGATATGGATCAGGCGCTCCAGTCACGGCTGCAATCCTATGAACAGGATTTCAGCGATCGGCTACGCTCATCGAAAATCAGTCGTTTTCGAGTTGATCTTGATAATCAGCTAATTCGTATTCGCCTGACTTCCCGCGAAGATATGGAAGCCGCACGGACGCTCGTGCAAAAGGCCGATCCGGACATACTCGTTGCGGATGGCGCCGATGGAAAGTCCCTGACGGTCAGAATGAGCGAGGCGCAAATAAAGGCACGCAAGGATTTCGCGATTGATCAAAACGTCATTACGCTGCGCAGTCGAGTTGACCAACTTGGCGTAGCGGAGCCATTGGTGCAGCGGCAAGGCGAGGATCGTATCGTGCTGCAGCTACCGGGTGTCGATGATCCTAATAAGGTTTCCGAGATCATTACTGCTACGGCAACGATCGAGTTTCGCCTGGTCGACCTGTCCGGAGATGAGCCGGGTTCAAGGCGCTACCAGGGACGAGGAAGCGAGCCGTCCGCGGTTCTGAAACGGCGAGTTATTGCGTCGGGTGATCAGATCGTTGACGCGTCCGCAGGCTTTAACCAGGGCAAACCCATTGTTTCAATCACGCTCGACGGTGCCGGTGGCGAGAGCATGCTTGAAACGACCATGAATAACCTGAAAAAACCGATGGCGACCGTTTTTATCGAGTCACATCGCGAGCAGATTCGGGTTGGTGATGAATTGCAGTACCGCGATTACAAGACTGAAGAAATTGTCAGCAATGCCACTATTCAGGGTGTTTTCAAGAACAGATTTCAGATCAGCGGACTGGCGCCGCGCGAGGCGAGCGATCTCGCATTGCTGTTGCGCGCGGGTGCATTGGCGGCGCCGGTTTACATGATTGACGAGCGAACCATTGGCCCGAGTTTGGGACAGGACAATATCGATCGCGGTTTCAATGCAATCAAGATCGGTTTCCTGGCCGTTATCGTTTTCATGGCAATCTACTATCGCGCCTTCGGCATGATCGCCAATCTGGCCTTGCTGTCGAACCTTGTATTTATCACTGCGCTGTTGTCGTTGTTGCAGGCTTCCCTGACATTGCCCGGAATTGCCGGCATCGTACTAACCGTTGGTATGGCGGTGGATGCGAATGTTCTGATTTTCGAGCGAATACGAGAAGAGATGTCAGCCGGGCAAACCCCGCAGCGCGCCATTCATACGGGGTATGACAAGGCGATGTCATCAATCGTGGACGCCAACATTACGACACTGATCGCCGCACTCGTGTTGTTCGCTGTTGGGACGGGTCCGATCAAGGGCTTCGCCATTACGCTGGCACTCGGTATTATCACCTCAATGTTTACCGCCATTGTAGCAACACGGACTGTAGTCAATTTGATGTTCGGCGGGCGTAAGCTGACGTCGTTGTCGATTTAGGAAGTCGGGCCATGCGATTAGTTAAAGAAAACACCCACATTGATTTCCTCGGACCGTTGCGCCGCAAGATTGCGCTGACGGTATCCGCACTGCTTATTATCGCGTCGCTGGCATCGCTGGCAACGCGTGGGCTTGAGTTTGGTATCGACTTTACAGGCGGAATATTGCTTGAGGTCGGCTACCAACAAACGGCGGATATGCAGGCTGTTCGTGATGGTCTTGCAAGCGATGGTTACGAGGACGCCCAGGTTCAGCGCTTTGGTGCAGACAACGTGGTGCTGGTTCGACTGCCTCCACAGGAAGGCGATGCTGAATCAATCCGTAAACGCCTGCGTTCGACACTGGAATCGGGTGGCCAGAAGATCGACTTGCGGCGTGTTGAGTTCGTCAGCCCGCAAGTGGGTAGTGAACTCGCCGAAAGTGGTGAGCTTGCAATGATAGTTGCGCTGATGTTGATTTTCGTTTACGTCATGATTCGCTTCCAATGGAAGTTTTCTACCGGCGCGGTAATGGCGCTGGCACATGACGCGATCGTGACCGTCGGCTTCTTTTCGATATTCGGGCTGCCATTTGATCTCACGGTCGTTGCCGCGGTGCTCGCGGTCATCGGTTATTCGCTAAACGACACAGTGGTTGTATTTGATCGAATTCGCGAGAACTTTTTTACGCTTCGGGGCACTTCAGCCGAAGAGGCAATGAATATTTCCATCAACGAAATGCTCGCGCGCACCCTGATAACGGCTATGACAACATTGTTGGTACTGGTCGCCTTGCTGGTATTGGGTGGCGAGTCGATAGCACCCTTTTCGATCGCGTTGATCGTTGGCATCATCGTCGGTACCTACTCGTCGACCTACACGGCGAGTGCAATTGCGCTGATACTGAAGGTCAATGCGCAGGATCTGATCGAACCGATCAAAGACAAATCGCTGCTCGACGACCTCCCGTAGGAGCGCGCCTCGCGCGCGACCCCGCCTGATCTCGCCACCGATGTCAGCAGGCGGCGGGCGAGAGACTGTTTACAGGAAATAAAGCGCAGCGTAGCGAGCCATTCCAGTAAACAGTCTGTCGCCCGACGTGTGTGATGATCGTGACGGTCGCGCGCGAGGCGCGCTCCTACGGGGTGAGGATTTGCTTTATTTCTTTCGCGCAGAGTTTCGCGAGGCTGCGATAGATGCGTGGCGTGCCAGCGAGCACATGTCCCGTTTCGAGATGATTTTCGCCGCCGTCGAGTGCGCTGACTATGCCGCCCGCTTCACGGATGATCAAGGTGCCAGCCGCGAGGTCCCAGGGCTTGAGGCCGGTTTCCCAGAAAGCATCCAGACGTCCGCAGGCGATGTAGCAAAGGTCGAGCGCCGCCGCGCCCGGACGACGGACGCCTGAGGTATTTTTCACGACCTTGCCCAGCATTGCGAGATACGGCTCCATTTCCGTATCGGCCTGGCGAAACGGGAAGCCGGTGCCGATGAGTGCCCGCTCAAGATCCTTGTTGCCACTGACCCGGATCTTGCGTCCGTCGAGTTGTGCACCTTCGCCGCGAGAGGCCGTGAAAAGCTCTTCACGCATCGGATCGTAGACCACCGCGTGTTCAAGGCGGCCGTTGATCGCAAGGCCGATCGAAACTGCGAACACGGGGAAACCGTGCAGGTAGTTTGTCGTACCGTCCAGAGGATCAATAATCCAGACATGATCGGACTCACCGGAAATACCTGATTCCTCCGCCTGGATGGCGTGCTCCGGGTAGTGCTTGTGAATGACGTCGATGATGGCGCGCTCGGCAGCGAGGTCCGCAGAGCTTACGTAATCGTTATGGCCTTTCTTTTCAACAGTCAGCTTGTCGCGTTTGTTGAAATTTCTTCCTAATACGGCACCGGCGCGGCGCGCCGCCATTACCGCTACGTTGAGTAGTGCGTGCATGCTTCGATTCCGTCAATGTCAAAGAACTGGGCAATTTCCCGAGACTTTTCTGTCAGGCCGGGCCGCCGGGGCGGTAGAATACCGAACTTTTAGTCACCTGTCCCAAAGATGTCGCACTAATGACCATTCGCATCGTACTCGTCGAAACCACTCACCCGGGTAACATCGGGGCAGTTGCGCGCGCCATGAAGAACATGGGGCTGAGTGATCTGGCGCTGGTCAATCCCGTGCGTTTTCCGCACGACGATGCGACCGCTCGAGCCTCGGGGGCGACCGATATCCTTGATTCCGCCAGCGTAGTCGGGTCTCTCAGTGAGGCGCTGGCCGACTGTGTCTATGTGGTTGGTGCAAGCGCTCGATCGCGAACCATAAGCTGGCCGAGTATGGGTCCCCGTGATTGCGCCGAGCGCATGATAATGGAAAGCAAGGGCGGCAAGGTTGCCGCCGTTTTTGGTGCCGAGAAATCCGGGCTGCAAAACGACGATCTGGACCTGTGCCACAGCGTGTTGACGATTCCGACGAACCCGGAATTCAGTTCGCTGAATCTTGCGATGGCCGTGCAGGTGCTGACCTACGAGCTACGCGTCGCCAGCACGGTTGATGGTGGTCCCGGATATGAGAGCGAAGCACTGCCGGCTACCGGGGCCCAGATGGAGCACTTTTACGCTCACCTCGAACAAGTTCTCACCGACATACATTTTCTGGACCCGGATAATCCGCGTCACCTCATGCGGCGCCTGCGGCGCCTGTTCATCCGTGCGCGACCTGGCCAGAACGAGGCCAATATCCTGCGTGGGATTCTGACGGCTGTAGAAACCACAAGACGGGAGAAAACAGATCGGACCGGGGAGGCCGACTAGTGGCGGTGGCAACAGATCTCATTTATCTGGATTTTGCGGCGACGACGCCGCTCGCCCCGGAGGTGGCGGAACGCATGCGTGAGGTACAGGCGAATGCCTGGTTTAACCCATCCTCCAATCATATTGTCGGCAGGAAAAGCGCGGCGCTTGTAAGGTTCGCTGCGGAACAGCTGGCGTCTTTGCTGAACGCGGATTCTGCGTCGTTCCTCTGGACGTCAGGAGCGACCGAATCGAATAACCTCGCGATCATGGGTGCCGCCAGACAGCGTGAGCACCGCGGCAAGCATTTGCTGACGATGCGTACCGAACACAAGGCCGTTGTGGATGCGTTCCGGGCCCTTGAGAAGCAGGGGTTTGATGTTACCTGGCTGGAACCGGATACGAACGGACTGTTGCCGATAGAGCGCTTTGCAGCCGCTTTGCGCGACGACACGCAACTGGCTTCGATCATGCACGTCAATAACGAAACCGGAGCCATTCAGGACATTGCTGCAATCGGAGACGTGTGCAAGCGGCACGATGTTGTCCTGCACGTCGACGGTGCGCAGGCCACCGGCAAAATCCGCGTTGATCTGACGGCTTTGCCGGTCGACCTGTACTCACTCACCGCCCACAAGTTTTACGGCCCCAAAGGGGTTGGCGCTCTCTTCGTCCGGGAAGGAACGCCAATCCTTCCCTTGATGTTTGGCGGTGGACAGCAACGTCGACTGCGCCCCGGTACGCTGCCCGTGGATCTGATCGCCGGTCTCGGGCAGGCGGCTCAAATTGCGGCGGCGAATATCGACGCTGACCTCGCGAATCTCGAGCGACTAAAGGGCCGCTTGCTGGCGGGTATTCAGGAGGTTGCGGGGCTGCACATAAACGGGCCGGAGCAGGGTGCTTACCCCGGTATTCTCAACGTCGGTCTGGATGATGTGGAGGGAGAAAGCCTGCTGCTGGCACTGGAACCGCTGTGTGTCGCAACCGGATCGGCCTGCAACTCCCGCAGTCAGGAGCCATCCTACGTGTTGCGGGCACTGGGACGGAGTGACCGGGAGGCGCAAAGCGCCATTCGATTCAGTCTCGGGCGGCCGACCAGCACTAAGAAATTGATACGGCGGTGAGCCGGTATTGCGAGGGCGTTACCAAACTGCGTACGCTGGCACCGAAAATGCTCAAGCGAGCGGGGTCACATGAACAATAATTCCTACAACCCGGTGGTACGTCAATGCTTCGAAAACCCGGTCCATGCTGGCACTGTCACGAGTGGCGCCGTGGCTTATTTCGAAGACCAGGGGCTGCGTATTCGGCTGTCTGCGAACGTGGCAGGCGGCACCGTCACAGAGCTACGTTTCCGGGTCTGGGGATGCCCACATGTCATCGCGGCGTCTGAAGTCTTTTGTCGCCAATATGAGGGCCGTCCCGCCGCCGAGCTCGAACAATTCGACACTGAACACATAATGCAGGATCTAGCTGTACCTGTAGAGAAAACCGGACGTATACTAGTACTTGAAGACACGGTTCGATCGCTCCGGGCGGCTATTTTGGACCGGCAATCGAAAACACGGGAATGACATGGCAATTTCACTGACGGACTCGGCGGCACTAAGGGTCCGCACCTACCTCGACAAGCGTGGCGGCGGCGTCGGATTGCGCATAGGCGTGACCGAGACCGGCTGTTCCGGCTATTCGTATGTCATCAATTATGCTGACGAAATCGATGACTCGGATGTTGTATTTGAGGATAAGGGGGTCACGGTTGTGGTCCATCCGGACGCGCTCAAGCTGATCGATGGTACCGAGGTCGATTTTGTCAAAAACGGCCTGAATGAGGCGTTCAGTTTCCGCAACCCGAATATTTCCGGCGAATGCGGTTGTGGCGAAAGCTTCAACGTCTGAAAGTATCGTAGTAGAATTAAGGGTTTACATCTATTCGTCCGGCCAGCGTGTCGGGCGTTGGCTATCACTATTTATTGAATCGAGAGGAAGCACCACATGGCAGTTGAGCAGACGCTCTCCATCATCAAACCTGATGGCGTAGAAAAGAACCTGATCGGCGAAATCTACAGCAGATTTGAAGCAGCGGGCCTCGAAATCGTTGCCGCCCGAATGATGCACCTGAGCGAAGAACAGGCACAGGGTTTCTATGCGGTTCACAGTGAACGCCCGTTTTTCAACGATCTGGTCAGCTACATGACGTCGGTACCGGTCATTGTGCAGGTCCTTCGTGGCGAAGACGCGATCGCTAAAAATCGTGAGATCATGGGAGCCACGAACCCGGCGGACGCTGACCCGGGCACGATACGTGCGGACCACGCTGCGAGTATCGAAGAGAATGTCGTTCACGGTTCCGATGCCGCTGAAACGGCTGCGGACGAGATCGCCTATTTCTTCGGCGATGACGGCGTTTGCCCGAGGACCCGCTAAGCGGATTTCATCGTGACCGGCACTGCTCAAAAATTGAATCTGCTCGGATTGTCGCAGGGCGGTCTCGAGCAGTTCCTGCGGGCACGATCCGAAAAACCATTTCGGGCGCGACAAATCATGCAGTGGATTTACGGACGCGGTGTCGATGACTTCGATGCGATGACGGATCTGTCAAAGTCACTACGTGCCCGGCTTAAGGAGGATGCCGAAATAATCCCGCCAAAGGTTCAGGCCCGGCACGACTCGAAAGACGGATGCGTGAAATGGCTGTTCTCCAGTGGCTCGGGACAGGCAGTGGAAACGGTGTTCATACCGGAGGCGGAGCGTGGCACGCTGTGTATCTCTTCACAGGTCGGCTGTGCCCTCGACTGCGCTTTTTGTGCGACCGGTGCACAGGGTTTTAACCGCAATCTGACGAGCGCCGAGATCATAGGCCAGGTGCGCCACGCGATCAGCGAACTGCCACGACGTGATAATGGCGAGTCGGCGATTACCAATGTCGTTTTCATGGGTATGGGTGAGCCACTCGCGAATTACAGGAACGTGGTACCGGTACTTGAGTTGTTGGTTTCTGACTGGTCCTATGGTATGTCTCGCCGGCGCGTCACGGTCAGTACCTCCGGTATAGTCCCGAACATCGAGAAACTGGCGAACGACTGCAATGTGGCACTCGCTGTCTCCCTGCATGCTCCCAATGATGAGTTACGCGATCAGATTGTGCCCATCAATAAACTGCACCCGATCCATAGCTTGCTCGAAGCGTGCTGGCGGTACGCTGCGAAACGCTCGAATCGTTTCATAACCTTCGAGTACGTCATGCTGCGGGGCGTTAATGATTCACTTGCACACGCGAATCAATTGGCGACGTTGTTGAAAAACAAACCGGCGAAAGTCAATCTCATTCCATTCAATCCGTTCCCGGGCACAACCTTCAAACGCTCGTCAATCGATACGATTCGGCACTTTCAGGAACGACTGCGTCAACGTGGGCTTGTTGCTACGACCCGCAAGACCCGCGGTGACGATATCGATGCAGCCTGCGGGCAGCTGGCGGGCAAGGTCAGCGACCGCGTCACGAAGCGGCTGGGCCAAAAAGCCATACCTCGGAACACCGGCGACAATAGTATCAATGCAAACACTGATATAAGGACTTCTTCCGCATGAAGAACAGTAATCGGATAGTGCCAGGCGTGATTTGTCTGTTGTTGATGGCAGGCTGCGTATCGACGACAACCGGATCGATCTCGGAACCGAAGCGCGACGACAAAAATGCGGCGGACCTGAACTACCAGCTCGGTGCACGCTATTACCAGCAGGGGTCCTACGATCTTGCGCGCGATCGATTGCTGCTCGCTATCGAAATCGATCCGCGAAAGGCGGTTGCGTACACCACGCTCGGACTGACCTATGAGGCGCTGGAGAATACGCGCCTGGCGACAGAGGCGTATGAAAACTCAATTCGCGTTGCGCCCAGGGATTTCAACGTGCAAAACGCCTACGCGGTTTTCCTCTGCCGGCAAAAGGATTTCAGCAAGGCCGCTAAATATTTTGACAAGGCGATCAGTCATCCGGAGAACGACGATTCTCAAGTTTCCATGACCAACGCCGGTATGTGCATGATGGATAAGCCGGATGTCGATGCGGCGGAGGCTTATTTTCGCGCCGCGCTTGTGCGCAAGCCAAATTACGGTGATGCACTGCTGCAGTTGTGCCTGCTGAAATATCGGCAAAAAGACTATCTGAGTGCGCGCGCATTCCTGCAGCGATTCATGTCGAGCAACATTTCGACTGCCGGCGTGCTCTATCTTGCATCGAGAATCGAAGACAACTTGGACAACGACCGTGGCCGAACGGAATACGAAGACCAGTTGATTCGCGATTTTCCGACCTCGTCGGAAGCCAGGAAGGTTTTGGGTTCCGGAAAATGAACGACGAGACCGACAAAGCCGAAGAAACCGCTCAAGGGGAGGAATCAAAGGGTCCTTTGGCAGGTGAGCGCCTGGCTGAAGCTCGTCGTGTACGGCAAATACCGGTCATCGAAATTGCCAAGGAATTACACCTTGATGAATACAAGGTCCGCGCTTTGGAGCGCAACGACTTTGATGTGATTGGTGCGCCGGTTTTCGCCAAGGGGCATCTGCGCAAATACGCGCAGCTGGTCAAAGTCGATGAGGCCGACGTAATGGCAGATTATTACGAGCTCAATCGTTCTGGCGCAGCACCCCCGCTTATTTATGATCGGTCAAGGCCGCGCCAGGTAGTGGCTCTCGGACCGTGGGTCGCGGCCATCGTCGTGATCATTGTGGTTGCTGCGGCGTATTGGTGGTTCGCAGCCCACGAGACTGTAACGGAGTCACCGGTGACGGGTGAGGTCGCGCCGCTGCCACAGGAAATCGAGCCAGCGGATGAACATGGCGTTGACTTGACGGCCAGCGACGACGCTGAGACCGCTGCGCCGCCAACGACTTTGGAATCGGAACCGCCTGTTAACGAAGCTGCTCCGGAAGTTGCTGCGGCGGAACCTGGTGATATGCGTCTTAGCATCAGCTATTCGGGAGATTGCTGGACGGAAATCACGGATGCTGCCGGACGTCGCCTGTACTTCGATCTTGGCAAAGCCGGGCGCACGGTCAGGCTTTCCGGGGAGGCGCCTTTCAACGTGTTGTTCGGTGACGCCAAAAACGTCAGCCTCGTTGTGAATGGCCGGTCATTCAAAATTCCCGCTGCAGATCGCCGCGGGCGGACGGCCAGGTTGACGATTACTGGCTCATGAGTAACAAACCCAGAGCAATCCGCGGGATGAATGACATCTTGCCCGATGCCTCGGCTACCTGGCGCTACCTGGAGTCGATCGTGCAGGAGATTGTGCATTCTTACGGTTATTCTGAAATCCGTCTGCCGCTGCTTGAGCACACCGAGTTGTTCAAGCGCTCGATTGGTGAAGTGACTGACATTGTCGAGAAGGAAATGTACACATTCCCTGACCGCAATGGAGAAAGCCTGACACTGCGCCCGGAAGCAACTGCGGGCATGGTTCGAGCAGGCATAAGCAATGGTCTGTTTCACAATCAGAAGCAGAAGTTGTGGACTTTGGGACCGATGTTTCGCTATGAAAAACCACAGCAGGGTCGTTACCGGCAGTTTTACCAGTTCGACGTTGAAGCCGTCGGCTATGACGGTCCGGATGTTGATGCTGAGCTGATCATTATGAGTGCGCGCCTGTGGCGGCGACTGGGAATTTCCAAAATCAGCCTTGAAATCAACTCGTTGGGTACGCGCCAGGCGCGGGCCTCCTACCGTGAGGCACTGGTCAAGTACTTTTCCGGCGTGAAAAATCAGCTGGATGAGGATAGTATTCGCCGCCTTGAGCAAAATCCGCTCAGAATCCTCGACAGCAAGAATCCCGACATGCAGGCGATTGTTGACGCTGCGCCAGTCATGCTGGACTACCTGGATGAGGAATCGGATGTGCATTTTGCTGGTCTCAGGGCTTTGCTTGATGCTGCAGGAGTGGCGTATACCGTAAATCCGCGCCTTGTGCGTGGCCTCGATTATTACTCGAGGACGGTGTTCGAATGGGTCACCGATGCGCTGGGCTCACAGGGTGCAGTGTGTTCCGGTGGTCGCTACGACGGGCTTGTGGAGAAACTCGGCGGTCGTGCGACGCCGGAGATCGGTTGGGCGATGGGCATCGAACGATTTGTGGCGCTGTATGAAGCCTCCGGCGGCAAGCTGCCGGCGAGTGACGCGGATGTTTATATTGCAGCGCTGGGTGCGGGTACCCTGGAACGGGCATTCGCACTGGCAGAAGAGCTGCGCGACGGCATCGAGGGTATCCGGGTTGAAGTGAACCTGGGGGGCGGTAGTTTCAAGTCGCAAATGAAACGTGCCGACAAAAGCGGCGCCCGGTTTGCATTGATTTTGGGTGAGCAGGAGCTCGCCGACAGTTGTATCGGTATTAAACCAATGCGCAGCACTGACGAACAGAAAAGTGTTGCGTTCGACGAGTTAGCGGCAACGCTGGCAAGAAAATTACGTTAAAGGCAGTCTTGTGGACGATCTACTTTCAGAGAAAGAACAAGTTGAGCAACTTCGGGCATGGTGGTCGGAGTATGGGGCATACGTTGTTGGCGGTATTGTCATTGGCGCTGGCCTGCTGTTTGGCATTAATCATTACCGGGACGCCAGGTTGCAGGAACAGCTCGACGCCTCGACCGCGTATGAGGCGCTTGTTCAGAACGTCGTGGCTGGCAAACTTGACGCTGCAGCAGCGGCGGCGGATAAGATCGCGACGGAGTACAGCGATACGACCTATGTTGGCCAGGCCGGTCTGGCGATGGCGCGTCTTTACATGGACAAGAATCGCGATCAGGACGCCGCAAATGCACTTCTTTCTGTCCTTGACAGCAGTGCTGACGACGAGTTGAAACACGTCGCCCGTTTGCGGCTGGCGCGCATCTATTTATACCAGGACAAGCCGCAGGAAGTTGTGGATTTGCTGACAGGTGCGGAGGTTGATGCGTTCGCCGCCGCCTACGGAGAGGTACTTGGCGATGCGTACACTGCGCTGGGGCGAACTGCTGAAGCACAGGATGCCTATCAAAAGGTGCTGATGGATCCATTATCACAGGGCACTGTTGATCAGCAGCTCGTGCAGTGGAAATCACTGGACCTGCCCGAGCCTGCGCCAGAAGCCCAAACAGAGCCGGAAACGGTTGAACTGGCACCGGTGGCAACGGTCGAATCGCAAGAGTCTGACGCTGAGGAAGTTGAGTGAGCAAATTTTGGCGATTGCCCGGGTTGATCATAGTGACACTGGCACTGGCGTCCTGTGGGCTCTTCGGTGACAAGGACAAAGAGCTGGAGCCCAAGAAGCTTGTAAAGATCGAAAATACCCTGAAATTGAAGCGCTTGTGGAGTGCCAGGATCGGCGGTGATGCCGAGTTCCTGTTGGTCGGTTTGCGCCCCGCCGGCGATGGCAATCTGATTTACGCGGCCAGTCAGGATGGCAAAGTTGTCGCATTCGAGCCGGATTCCGGAAAAAAACGCTGGAAAACAGACCTTGACGTCGAGCTCTCGGGTGGTCCGGGTGTGAATGACGGTACGCTCGCCGTTGCATCGAAAGACGGCTACATTATTGTGCTGAACGCGAATTCGGGTGCGGAGCAATGGCGCACATTCGTCGGCGGCGAGGTACTTGCACAGCCGCTGATCAAGGATGAGTCGGTCATCGTGCAGACGATTGATAATCGCCTGATCGCGTTATCGATCATTGACGGCGGGCAGCGCTGGGAGCTTGAACAGACCATGCCGGTTCTGACAATGCGCGGCGCTGCATCGCCGGTGTTCATCGGATCATCGGTCATCGCCGGTTTTGACAACGGGCGATTAGTCTCAGTGGACGTCGATACCGGTGACGTTGAATGGGACTCTATGTTGTCGTTGCCAACGGGTCGATCGGACCTTGATCGATTGTCCGATATTGACGGCGAAATTGCCGTTGTTGGCCGGGATATCTATGCGACAGGTTATCAGGGCCGGGTAGCATCTATTGCTGCCGAATCCGGTCAGGTGCTTTGGGACCTTGAGATTTCGTCCCACGTTGGTATGGCCGCCGACTGGAACAGTGTCTACACGACTCGCGACGATGGTGAAATCATGGCATTTACTCGCAGCAATGGCGCCGAAACGTGGCGAAATGATGATTTGCTGCGTCGTGATCCGACCTTGCCGGTACCCTTTCATACAACGGTTGTAGTCGGCGACTTCGAGGGCTATCTGCATTTCTTCAGCGCGATCGATGGTGAGGCCGTGGCGCGGCTGCGCTTTGGCAGTAAAGCGATCAGTAGCGCCCCGCTGGTTGTCGCCAATCGTCTCTATGTGCAAAGCGATAGTGGCTCCGTGGCGGCCTACGAAGTCGTGCAGGATCGTCCGAAGCGACGTGCTAAGAAAGTTGCTGAGTCGACTGACGATTCCTGATCGGCCACGGTGAAGGTGTTTAACCATGCTTCCTGTCATTGCGCTGATTGGCCGACCCAATGTTGGCAAATCCACCTTATTTAATCGCCTGACGCGCTCACGCGATGCGCTGGTCGCTGATTATCCGGGTCTGACCCGCGATCGTAACTACGGCTTTGGCAAATTAGGCCCTATCCCTTACCTGGTCATCGACACCGGCGGTGTTGCCGGTGGCGAAGAGGGCATTGCCGAGGCGATGGTCGAGCAGACAGTTCGCGCGCTGCAAGAGGCGGATGCCGCCATTATCATGGTTGACGGCCGCAGTGGTCTCACGGCGGCCGACGAGCATGTTGCACAACTTGCACGGCGTCATGCCAGGAAAACATGGCTTGCTGTCAACAAGGCTGAAGGCCTTGATGCGGCGATCGCCAACAGCGAGTTCCATTCGCTGGGTCTCGGTGAGCCCATTGCCGTATCGGCTGCACATGGCGACCGTATCGGGGCTCTCATGGACGATATGCTTGCCGGTTTCGTTGCTCCACAAGCAGCAGCAGAAACAGATGCATTAGATTCTGAGGACGAGGATCACGAGCTGCGTATCGCGGTCGTTGGGCGGCCGAATGTTGGCAAGTCGACGTTGGTCAATCGTATGCTCGGCGAGGATCGTCTTGTTGTCTACGATCAGCCGGGTACGACACGTGACAGCGTCGCTGTGCCGTTCGAGCGCAATGATCGAAAATACGTCTTGATCGATACGGCGGGGATTCGCCGCAAGGCCCGTGTCCATGAAAGCATTGAGAAATTCAGTATCGTCAAGGCCTTGCAGGCGATCGAGCAAGCCGAGGTCGTAATTTCGGTGCTGGATGCACAAGAGGGCGTAACCGAACAGGACGTTAGCCTGCTCGGGCTGGTCATGGAACGTGGTCGCGCGCTGGTCGTCGTCACCAACAAATGGGATGGCTTGTCGGCGGACAAACGAAAAAAGGTTCGCGACGATCTCGAGCGGCGCTTGCCGTTTCTCGATTTTGCGGAGCGCATCACTATTTCGGCATTACACGGTACGGCTGTCGGTGATCTGCTGCCGGCCGTGGAACGTGCCTATCGCGCCGCGATGCGAAATCTATCAACGACGGAACTGACGCATGAACTTGAGGCAGCGGTCATCGCACACCCGCCGCCACTGGTGCGTGGCCGGCGGATCAAGCTCCGCTATGCGCATCAGGGTGGGCGAAATCCGCCGCTTATCGTGATTCACGGCAACCAGACAGAGCGTTTGCCTGAGGCGTATCGGCGCTATCTGATCAATCGATTCAGAAAAGTGTTTAAACTCAAAGGCACGCCGGTGCGCCTGGCCTTCAAGAAGGGCAAGAATCCGTATGCGGGGCGACGCAATACGTTGACACCGCGGCAGGAGCGCAAGCGCAAGCGCCTGATGAAAAAGGTCAAGAAATGAGTTCTGCCCGAAAGACGTTTACGGTCGATGGCGATTTCCGCATGCATCGCGCGGGACATTTGCAGTCGCCGACAATGGCGTATGAGACCTGGGGTGAACTGAATGCCGCTAAAGATAATGCTGTTCTGATCTTTGGCGGACTGTCGCCGTCCGCGCATGCGGCTTCGTCAGAGGACGACATGTCGCCCGGTTGGTGGGAAGACATGATCGGCTCGGGCCTTTCGATCGATACGGACAAGTATTTCGTCATTTGCGTGAATTCTCTCGGCAGTTGCTTTGGTTCGACAGGACCAGCATCGGTCAATCCCGAGACCGGTGATCGCTACCGGCTGACGTTTCCCGTATTGACGCTTGAAGATATCGCAGAATCGGCATTCCTCGTTGTCGTCGGTCATCTCGGTATCGATTGCCTGCACACGGTGATTGGCTGCTCGATGGGCGGTATGAGCGCGCTCGCATTTTGCATGCGCCACCCGAACGCCACGAAACGCTTCATCTCGGTCTCTTCCGGTGCGCGGGCATTGCCATTTTCGATTGCGGTTCGGTCTTTGCAGCGCGAAATGATTCGCTCGGACCCGAAGTGGAGGAAGGGCAACTACGATCCGGGCGATCCTCCGGTCACAGGGCAACGCCTGGCCCGCAAGCTGGGCATGATTACGTATCGGTCCGCGGAGGAGTGGGTGCAGCGCTTTGGACGGGAACGATCGACCGATCACGCTCGCATTGAAGACCAGTTCGTCGCCGAGTTTGCGATAGAGTCGTATCTCGAAAATGTTTCGCGGAAATTTAGCGGTGCATTTGATCCGAATTGCTATTTGTATCTGTCACACGCATCCGATCTATTCGATGTCGCGGAATACGGTGGCTCGCTGGTCGCAGGATTCAAACGACTCAAGCTCGATCGAGCGCTTGTCATCGGTGTGCGGACGGATATCCTTTTCCCGTTGGAACAACAGCGAGAACTTGCTGATGGAATTTCATCCGCGTGCAGTGACACGAAGCTGGTGGAACTCGACTGCATCCGCGGTCATGACTCGTTTCTGGTCGACATGGATGCGTTTCGACCCGTCATCTGCGAGTTCTTCGATAGCTGTGAATAAACACCTGTAGGAGCGCGCCTTGCGCGCGACCCCTCGTACGAGCGCGTTTCACGCGCGACCCCTCGTACGAGCGCGTCTCACGCGCGACCGTCACACACGTCGGGCGAGAGACTGTTTACTGGAATGGCTCGCTACGCTGCGCTTTATTTCCTGTAAACAGTCTCTCGCCCG
>Ga0114931_10001221_pt1 | contig 32748 bp, 29 predicted proteins | sample 2SBtaG_FD_89579 | JGI IMG/M metagenome (GOLD analysis project Ga0114931, IMG submission 89579) | Deep subsurface microbial communities from Kolumbo volcano to uncover new lineages of life (NeLLi) - 2SBTROV14_V59a metaG | ecosystem: Environmental > Aquatic > Marine > Volcanic | place: Kolumbo...
CCGACGTGGCGCACCAGCGGATCAACACCGGCACCACCGAGCTGCGCTACCTCGCCCTGATCACCGCGCTCGACACCGATGTGTTCCAGTACCGGGACAGCGGCAAGTTCGGCGTGGTCAGCGGACGCGAGCCCGGCCAGCGCCCCGCCGAGGCGCCGTTTGCCGGGTTCTACGACGAGGCCAAGCGCGTGCAGTACCGGGACGGCGAATGAGCTCGCTACGCCAGTTGGCTGAGCGCGTCGAAGTCCTCGTCGGACAGCGCGATGTTGCGGCTGGCGGTGTTCTGCTCCAGGTGCGCGACGGACGAGGTGCCCGGAATTGGCAGCATGACCGGCGACCGGCGCAGCAGCCACGCCAGGGCAAGCTGCCCTGAGCTGGCGTCGTACTTTTGCGCCAGGGCCTGAAACTCCTCGCGCTCGACCAGCTCGCCCGCGGCCAACGGAAACCACGGAATAAAGCCGATGCCGTGCTCGGTGCAGTAGTTGACCACCGGGTCGTGGGTGCGGTCGGCCAGGTTGTAACGGTTCTGCACCGAGACCACGGTCGCCAGCTTGCGCGCCCGCTCGAGCTCGGCGACGCCGAAGTTGGAGACCCCGATGTGGCGTATCTTGCCCTCGGCTTGCAGCTCGACCAGGGCGCCGACTGATTCTTCCAGGGGCACGTCGTCGTCGATGGCGTGCAGCTGGTACAGATCGATGCGCTCCACCTCCAACCGGCGCAGCGAGTTGTGACACGCGATGCGCAGGTGTTCGGGGCGCCCGTTGGTGGACCACGACCCAGGACCCGAGCGTTCGAGCCCACCTTTGGTCGCGACTACCAGGCCGTCGTAGGGCTGCAGCGCCTCGGCCAGCAAATACTCGGAGATCTCCGGGCCGTAGGCATCGGCCGTGTCGATGAGGTTGATGCCCAGCTCGACCGCGCGCGCCAGCACGGCCTTGGCCGCCGCGCGATCCGGCGGCCAGCCCCAGATTCCCGCGCCGGTGATGCGCATCGCACCGAAGCCCAGCCGGGAAACATCCAGGTCACCACCGATTTTGAAAGTCTTGTTCATGGCCCGCAGCATAGTGCCATTGTGCGGTGCTCACAAATCGCGGCGGCGCCACCCGCGCATGCGTTCGTTTCAGCATCATTGCGCCCGCGTGAGTTGCCAAACGCAACGCGCGCCGGTGGTGCGCTCGGTCATTCGCGCAGTTAGCGAGGCACGCGATTTGCTGTGCTCGCGGGCATGATGACGCGTGCAATGTGGTTGAGCGTTCTTCTGGTCGCGGCCAGCTGTGGTCTGGACAACACGCCCAGCGATCGCCAAGCCGTCAACAGCAGTGGCACGGCCCTGTCGTGGCTCGGCGATACCCATCTGCGCGTGGCAAACGTGTGGTTGCCGCCGAGTGTTGCGCCGGCCGCGGGCCGAGACCTGACGGTCTACACCCAGACCTATCCCATCGGCGCGGCCGCGACGGTGGAGCTTTACTGGGCCAACGCCGACTACAGCGCGGTGGAGCACGTCGCCATGGTGCCCGACGCCGACGGCGTGGGCACGTACGGCAACAACAGCCAGTGGCAAGGGGCAATTCCGGCCGCCGCCATGACCGGCGGCGCACAGGTGCACTATTGGATTCGCGCCGCCGACACCCTGGGCAACGTGCTGTACGACAGCCGGTCAGGCGCCGACTACGAGGTGACCGCCCGGCGCTACCAGGTGGGCTGGATCGGTGGTCTCGGCTCGTACCGGCCGATCAACGGCGACTACACCGTGGGCGCGCTGTTCAACGCTGACGAGTCCACGTCCACCGGTTGTTGGAACCACGGCGTGAGCGCCAGCTCGTACCGCGCCCGGGCGGCGCGGGTGTGGATCCCGGGCCTCACCGATCGCGAGTGGAACGATCAGGAGCGGGCGGCGGTCACCGCGATGATCCGCTTCGAGGTGTTCACCGACGCGCGGACCGAGGGCTGGAGCGCAATTCCGGCGCAGTTCGTGCGCCGCGAGGGCAACGACTTTCTGTATCAGTTTCGTTTCGTGAGCTTCAACCCGGGCTGCGTGCTCGGTCTCGACGACGGCACCTACGAGTTCAAGCTGCGCGCGTCCACTGACGACGGCGCGAGCTGGCTGTGGCGCGGCGACGACGCCGGCCGCAATCTGCGGGTGCAGTACGCCGCGAGCTGCAGCTACTTCAACGATCCGTTCGACTGCATTCCCACGGGCACCATGTTGATCCACACGGTCGCTGTCGTGGTGCAGGCCTACCGCGACACCCCCATCGGCGCTACCTCCACGTTCACCAGGGAACTGACCGGCACCGATCCGCCAATCACGGTGGCGAACATCGCGTTGTCGGGCCCCGACGCCGATCAATTCAGCCTCCAGGTCGTCGACGTCGGGACCGGCGACTACGTCGATCCGGCCGGGCCGTTCGTGCTCGGCGACGGCGATCAGCTGCGCCTGGTCCTGGTGCACGCGCCCACCGTCGCCAGCCCGGGGGTGTTGCCGCAGCAGGCGTCGATCACCTGGACCGAGACCGACGTGACCGGCCAATCCCGGGCGGCCACGGGCATCTACCTGCGCGCCACGACCGAATAGTCGCGCGCGGGCGCCGCGGGCGTCAGCGCCGCGCTACCATGCGCGCATGGCGAAGCTGACGGGTAGGGTTGCAGTGGTGGCCGGCGCGACACGGGGCGCGGGCAGGGGCATTGCCGTGGCGCTCGGTGCGGCCGGCGCGACGGTGTACTGCACCGGGCGTTCGAGCCGCAGCCAGCCGCGGCCGTGGCGGCCCGCGAATGCGTCGCCGTTCGACACCAGCGCGCGTCCCGAGACCATCGAGCGCACCGCGGAGCTGGTGACCGAAGCCGGTGGGCGCGGCATTGCGGTGCGCGTCGATCACAGCGACGAGGCCCAGGTCGAGCAGCTGGCGGCGCGTATCGCCGGCGAGCACGGCCACCTCGATGTGCTGGTCAACGACATCTGGGGCGGCGACGCCATCGCTCAGTGGGGCAACAAAGCCTGGCAGGTAGACATCGCCCGGGGCCGCGCGCTGTTCGACGGCGCGGTGATGACGCACATCATCACCAACCGGCATTGCGTGCCGTTGGTCATGGCCAGCGATCGCGGCCTGGTCCTGGAGATCACCGACGGCGACTTTCAGGCCTACCGCGGCTCGCTGTTTTACGACCTGGTCAAGTCCACGGTGATCCGGCTGGCGTTCGGCCTGGCCGAGGAGCTGGCGCCGCACGGAGTGGCCGTGCTGGCGCTCACCCCCGGGTTCCTGCGCTCCGAAGCGATGCTCGAGGAGCTCGGCGTCGATGCCGACAGCTGGCGCGACGGCATCGCGAGCGATCCGCACTTTGCGTTTTCGGAGAGCCCGGCGCTGGTTGGCCGGGCGGTCGCGGCGTTGGCGGCGGACCCGGAGATTCTGGCGCGCACGGGTTCGGTGACCAGCTCGTGGCACGCCGCCCGGCGCTACGGTCTGTCCGATGCGGACGGCACCACGCCGGACTGGGGCGCCCACGCCAGCGCGCATCCGTTGTTCGCGTCGTACGTCGATTCTCACTACCGGTTTCGCGACGCGTTCGCCGAGTACGAGGCCGGCGCGCTCGGCAGCGCCGACCACACGTTCATCGACGCGATCCTCACTTTCTGGTTCGGCGAGCTCGACGGCGCGGCTGATTTCGACGCCTCGAAGTCGAAGCTGTGGTGGCAGGGCGGCGAGGACGTCGACGCCGAGATCCGCGTGCGCTTCGGCCATCTGGGCGACCGCGCCCTGGCTGGCGAGCTCGACCACTGGTTGGCGGCGCCGCGGGGCACTCTGGCTCTGGTGATTTTGCTCGATCAATTCACCCGCAACCTGGGCCGCGGCACCGCGGCGGCGTATGCCGGCGACGCCAAAGCGCTGGCCGCGTGCAAGCAGGCCATCGATTGCGGCCAGGACGCGAAGCTGCGGCTGATCGAGCGCGGCTTTCTGTACATGCCGCTGATGCACGCCGAAAACCGTGCGACGGCGCAGCGCTGCGTCGAGGCGTTCGCCGCGCTGTCGGCCGAGATCGCCGGCTGCGGCAACACCGAGCACCCGGACTTTCATTCCCACGCCGTGACCCACGCCGCCATCGTCGACCGGTTCGGCCGCTACCCCCACCGCAACGACATCCTCGGCCGCACCTCGACCGCCGACGAGCAGCAGTTCCTCGCCGACGGCGGCCCGACGTTCGGTCAGGACAAGCGCTAGGGAGCTGCCGGAACGTTGGTGGCCTTCACCCGTCGTCGGTGCCGGCGTCCATGACCGACACGACATTCTCGTGGCGAACCGCGGCCAGGGCGTGGGCCTCGCGCTTGAACCGCACCAGCGCTTCGGGCGCAGCCATGCAGTGGTCGCTCATCATCTTGACGGCAACGGTGGTGCCGAGCTCGGTGTGCTCGGCGGCGTAGACGGCGCCCATGCCGCCTTCGCCCAACATGCGACCCACGCGGTACTTGCCCGCGACGACCCGTGCCATGCACATGGGCTCTGTCGGTGTCCGCATGTTGGCCTCTCCTCCGTGTGCCATGCGGAGCGGAAGTTGCACATACCGATCCAGCTTCAGCAGCCCCTGTTGTGGCCGAATTTGCGCGGCCTTTCGGGTCGTTGCGCCGCCGCTGCGACGAATCGCACGACACAGCCGGGAGTGCGGGGGTCTGTCCAACCCCAGGTGCCGGCAAGTCGACTTGCCGGTGGCTGTGTATGATCAATGTATGAGGTACGGGGCCGGGCTGGCTGTGCTGGTTGTGCTGTGCGCGGGTTGTGTCGACCTGGCCGACGTCGACCAGGGCGTATGCGGCAACGGTGTCGTCGAACAAGGTGAGTTCTGTGACACGTTTGCGCCGGAGGGTACGGCGTGTACGCCGCCCGAGGCCGACACGCCGTGCGCGTTTTCGTGTGAAGACGCGGCGTGCCCCGACGGCTGGGCGTGCGGCGGCGACGGTCTGTGCCGCGCTGCATCCGGAACGTTCGAAGAAGTGCCGAGCACGGCGATCATCGAAGCGGTCAACGCCCGCGTCGCCGACGTGGACGGCGACGGCGCTCTCGATGTGATCGGTGACGGTCCCGCCGGCGTGCAGATCCTGTATGGCACCGGCACGGCCCAGTTCGGCGAGCGCTCGGTCAGGCCGATGCGTCCGCTGGGCCAGGTCGGCCTGACACCCAGAGACCCTCCGCTGATCGTGACCACCAACGAGATCGGCACGGTCGCGTTCGAAGTCGGCGACGACCGGGCGCTGCGCTCGTTGGCGTTCTCGTCCCTCGATACCGGCAGCAGCCCCCTGCGCGCGTTCGCCGTCCACTTCGGCCTGTCGTCGTTCACGGATGTCTTCCAGGTCACCGCCGACGGCATCTGTCCCGTCGGGTTTTGCGATCGTCCGGAGCTGGTCCAGCCCATGCCGTCGGGGCTGGGTGTCGCCGATTTGGCGGCGCGCATTCCTGTCGGCGACATTCAGCAAAACGCGCTGCCGTTCGACGAGTTCGTGCTGGCGAGCCAGGGCCGCGCGTCGGTGTGGCTCTACACCACCACGCTGGTGTCGTCCCAGGGCGATCTTTTGCCCAAGCCGACCCTGGTCGACACCATCGCGCTGCCGGGTATGGCCCGGTCGGAGCCGCGGCTCTACGACTACGACAACGACGGCTTTTTGGATCTGCTCATCCTGGTGCAGACGCCTGGGGGTGATCTCCACGTCGCGCGGGCCAACGGCGCCGCTGGCGGCCTGGCGCAGACCGCGACGATCGAAGCGCAGTTCGACAACCTGGTCACCGACTGCGGTGCGTCGTCGCCGTGGCCGCTGGCCATCGGCGAGCTCAACGCCAGGACGCTGGGCGGAACGAACCGTCCGGACTTCGTGGTCAACACCGGCGTGTGCGTGTTCAATCCGCTGCTCGGTTTCAGCCTCGCGGCCGTGCCGTCCGGGGGCCTGCCGTTTGCCCGCGGCGTAATCGGCGACTTCAACGGCGACGGCAACCTGGACGCTGCCGGCGTGACCAACAACGTCCGCGGCATCGACGTGTTCTTGGCCACGGGCAACGGCTTGTTCAATCGCAGCCACGTGGACACCGTTCGGCCGGTCGGCGCGCTGCGGGTCGGCGACTTCGACGGCAACTTCATCACGGACATCGCGTTTCTCGAGCCGGTCGACGATGCCAACGACATCACGATTCTGTACGGCAGTGCCGACGGACCGCTGCAGTCCGAGCCGGTGACCATGGCGCGCATCGGCAGCGTGGTCGACTTCGAGCCGTTCGATCTGGTCGTGCCCAACCTGCAGCTGAGCACCGACGCCATCACCGATCTGGGCATCGTGTTTCGCGACGGTCAGGGTAACTACAACGGCAGCCTGTTCTTCGGTGATGCGTCGCGCAGCGTCACGTCGCCGCTGGTCGATGTCAACGGCCGGCCGTTCAACACGCTCGCCGGCCAGTTCGACGGCGGCACCATCGTGTTGATGGCCGAGGAGCTGTCCGGAACCGGCTACCGGTTTTCCCTGGTGGGGGGGGATACGACCAGCTTTTCCATCGGTCAAACGTGGGTGTTGCCTGCGTCGTTTACGACCGTTCACCCCGAATGCTCCCTCAGTGTTGCCGCCGACCTCGACGGCGATGGCCAGGACGAGATCGCCCTGTTCGACGGCGCTCCCGCGGCGCTGGCGCCGCTGTGTCAGCTGGATCCCGGCGCGTCCTCGGTGGTCGTGTTCGACTCCAGCTCGCCGACGCAGATGAACCCGGCGAACGCGCTGCCGTGGAAGACACCGCGCCAGCTGGTGGCCGGCGACATCGACGCGAACGGCTCTGATGATGTGGTCGCCGTATTCTTCGGCGACGCCAATACCGGCTCTCGGGCGGTGGTGTTCACCGGCGCGCTCGACGCCGCCGGTGGCGCCGAGCTCCCCGGCGACAGTCCGCCGGTGGCCGTGGCGCTGTTCCGCCAGACGGCCGACAGCCCGATGCAGGTCGTGGTGCTCGCCGCCGACGGCGTGTGGCTGCACAGCGTGGACGCGTCTGGTCAGGTCACTGACAGCAGCCGCGCGATTCCGGTCGACACCCCGGTGTCGACCGGCGCGCCGTTCGTCGTCACCGGCGACTTCGACGGCGACGGCCTGATGGACATGGCGGTCAACGACGGCGCGTTGCTGCGGGTATTCCGTGCGAAACCCGTCGAGCCTGGTAGGGTGTCGGCAACGCCGTGAGCTCGGCTCCCCTCCGCTCTCGCAGCTCATAGGGTTCGCACCCAGCTGCGTGCTGTCCAGGTCATTCGAGCAAGTCGCGCGCGAGATCCGCAAGGCACTTGCCACACGGTTTTTCGATGCGCACATTAGCCAGATCGTCGCCGCGCGTGGGGCCCAAATTGACGATTGCGATGGGCAGCTGGCGTTGCGCCGCCTTGCGCACGAACCGGTAGCCGGAAAACACCGCCAGCGAGGTTCCGGTGACCAGCAGCGCGTCGGCGCGGTCCAGCAGCGACCACGCCGAATCGACCACCGGGCGTGGCACGCTTCCGCCGAAGAACACCACGTTGGGCATCAGTGTACCGCCGCAGTGCACGCACGCGGCCACCTCGAAGCTGGCGGTGTCGGCGAGCTCGGCGTCGCCATCCGGCGCCACCTCGGCGTCGCGGTGGTGCCAGCCGGGGTTGAGCGCGGCCAGGCGCGCTTGCAGCTCGTCGCGATCTTCGATGGCGGCGCAATCCAGACAGCGCACCTCCTGCAGCGCACCGTGCAGCTCGACCACGCCGACGCTGCCGGCGCGGCTGTGCAAGCGGTCGACGTTTTGCGTGATCACGCCGCTGACCACGCCCGCGCGCTCGAGCTCGGCCAGGGCGGCGTGGCCGTCGTTGGGTTTGGCGCCGCGCATGCGCGGCCAGCCGACAACGCTGCGCGCCCAGTAGTGGCGTCGGGTGGCGGCGTCGGACACGAACTGACTGTGCTGGATCGGGTTGCGCGCGCGCCGTGCGGTGCCGCCGCCGCGATAGTCGGGAATGCCCGATTCGGTGCTGATGCCGGCGCCGGTCAGCGCCACCAGCCGGCGGCCGCGCAACACCTCGACCAGGTGGCCATAAGCGTTGTGGGCGGTACGATCGGCGAGCACCCCAAAGTGTAAAGACAACGGCGTCGGTATGCCACTGATGATGTGGGATACGCCGGCTGGTGGTGAGCATGGCCAGCGTCCGACGGCTCTACGATCGCTGCGTCGGAGCTCTCGAGCGTTGGGGCGCGCATCCGTACCCCACGGCCATCCGGGAGTTGTGCGCCAAACCGCAGGTCGCGCGCGTGGCTACCTGTTTGGCTGTTGCCGCGTGCATCGTGCTGCCGGTGCTGGCGTTGTTCTTGTCCCAGCTCACTCACTCACCCGGGGGCAAGCCCAACCCGCAGAAGATCATCGTCATCTAGGGAATGTGGAAGGCGCATTCCCGGCCCGCCGATGGGCCAGGCGCGCGTTCCGCTGGAAAGCCCACGCCAAGTACTACGACTACTTTCTCACCCGGGGCGAGCCCCACGGCATGTTCGACCGGCGCAAGAACCTCGAGCTGGTCATCCACCGCGGCAAGTGGAGGCTGTGGAAGAAAAAGCCGCCGGGGTAGGCTACTTTTCGAGCGTGAGACCATCGACGATGCGCTTCACGTCGGCCTTGCTGTTCTCCCAGTAGCGCTTGTCCACGCTGATGACCACTTGAACCCACCGGCCGCCGCGCCGGTACGACACGGACGTGGTCACCATATCGACGAGGGCCTGGGGAGGCCGGCCGACGACCCGCGTCACCAGGGTGTCGACGCCCGAGATTTTCCGCCGCTCCATGTGCACCAACTTCAGCCCCGGAAGCTTTGCCATCACCCGTTTGGTTTCGGTGGTTAGCTGGTCGATGGTGGTGCTGAACGGATCGGAGATCGCCATCACGCTGATCGCGTGGGTTGTGACGCCGTCGAGCTGTTTGCCCAGGACTACGCGGCCCTGGTGGTTGATCAGCAGCCAGTCCGGCAACACCGGGATGCTCAGGCCGTGCTCGCGATGAACCCAGCGGTTGCCGCGCAGGGTCGGCCGCTCACTGTCGGTGCCCGCCCACGACAATTCGGCGGCGGCCGTGGAGATGGCGTCGGCCGGATCCGCGGGGATGTCCATGGGCTTGGTGTCGAAGGCTTTGGCGACGATGGCCTGCAGCTTCTCGTCTTTGGCGTAGGCGAGGTCGACCGTGCGGCCGTGGCGTTTCACCGTCGCCAGCGGGAGTTTGCCCAGCACTCGGGTCAGCTGCATCGCATCCACCGGCCGGTCGAACACCAGACGCCACATCAACGCGTTGCCGCGCGCGGTTTTGTACACGCTGAGGCGATCGCCGTCCCAGCCGGTCGCGGCCACGTACGCGGTGCTCGGATCGTGCGATACCTGCAACAGCAAGATGTACAGCAACAGCTCGCCGTAGGTGTCTTCGGCCAGCTTGGTGGCAAAGGGCGCCCGCGCGGGCCACTCGGGCAAAGTTACGCGCACGGGTTGATCGGCACCGTACTTCTCCGGATGGATGATCTGCTCGGTCGACGGCGGGATGTGCGGCCAGGTCGGTCGGTTCAGCCGCAGCTTGCCCGCCCGGTAGGCGCGCAGCAAGAGCGCGAGCCCCAGCTGATAGTGGGCCTGCGCCGCCTCGGGCACCGACAGTCTGCCCAGCGCATTGCGGAACATCTTCGGATCCAACGCGTGGAGGCTCTTGCCCTCGCGCTTGAGCATCATGGCCGTCGACACCAGCTCGGCATGTCCTTCGATCAGACACTGCAACACCTTGAGCTGCTCGACGCTCTTGGTTTTGCCCAGGCGGGTCAGGTCCCAGTGTTGATCTTGAAACGCGTGGACGAGCTCGTGGCTCAGCACCGCATCCTGGCGCAGCAGCTTCGCCATGTCGGTGTCGAGCAGCATCATCGTGTCGCTCCCCCAGTCGTAGAGGCCGGCAAATGCCTTGGTGAGCATCGTGACGGTCTGGCGGCGCAGGTCAGCGCCATCCATGCCACTGGGAATGCCCAGCGCGGTGCCCACGGTGTGGAACACGGTGAAGTGATGGGGCGCAAACAGCTGGTCTTGCTGATGGTCGAGAAACCGCGTTGCTTCGGCCAGGCCGACGCGCTTGCTCTTGATCCGACTCACGTCGATGTCGAGACCCATCGCCGCCAGCTCGCGGGCAATGCGGCGCAGCGCGCGCGTCTCCAGCGGCGCCGCGTCCGCGACGCTCGCATCGACGGCCGCCGTCGGTTGATCGGCCGGGGTGGGTAGCTCCGAGCGAGAGCAACCGAACACTACAACGGCGACGCTCGCGGCGGCAGCCAAACGATGGGGTTTCACCGCCGAACCTTAGCAGAAAACCGCCCGCGGCTGATCACGCCCGAGTGTAATCTAGGAGGGTGTTGCGAATAGCAACCTGGCAGCAGATCCTGCTGTGCGACTTTGATAATCGTCCGCGCACCCGCGAGATAGTGGTACAGATCGTGGGGCAATGAGCCCGGCCCATCGACATCCCGCCCCGGCGCTGCCCGAGTGGATTCGCGCCATGTTGCCCAGCGATCTGAAGCGCTACCGTATCGACGTCGGCGGACGTTTGATGCACGTCATGGAGCGCGGCGACGGCAGGCCGGTGCTGATGATTCACGGCAATCCGACCTGGGGCTTTTTGTATCGCAAAGTGGTGGACCGCCTGACCGACGAGCCGCTGCGCATCATTCTGCCGGATCTCATCGGCCTCGGTTTGTCCGACAAACCGACCGACGCGTCGATGCACACCCTGGACAACCACATCGCGTGGCTGGCTTCGTTGATCGAAGCGTTGGAGCTGGAGGACGTCGTGCTGGTGTGTCAGGACTGGGGCGGCTGTGTCGGCGCCGGCGCCCTGGCGCGCACGCCGCAACGCATGACCGGCATGGTCGTGCTCAACACCACTCTGGGACCGCCCAAAGCCGATTTCAAACCGACCTTGTTTCACCGGCTCAGTCAGTTGCCGGTGGTCAGCGACGCGCTGTTTAGCGGCGCCGGGTTCCCTCAGGTTGCCCTGTGGGCGGCGCAGGGCGATCGCGGCAGCATCCGCGGCAAGGTCGCGCGCGCTTACCGCTACCCGTTGCGCAAGCTGAACGAGCGGGTCGCGCCGCTGGCCCTGGCGCGCATGGTCCCCGACAGCTTCGACCACCCATCCATCGAGCCCATGCGGGAGTGCCAGCGCTTCGTCGAGGCGTTCGACGGGCCGGCAGCCATCGTCTGGGGCGACCGCGATCCGGTGTTGGGCTCGGTGCGCTCGTTCATCCAACGTTTGTTGCCCCAGGCCAGCGTCACCCGCACCGGCGCCGGACATTTCCTCCAGGAAGAAGTGCCGGACGAAATCGCCGACGCGATCCGCGAAGTCGCCGGGCGAGCTCGGCCGTAACAAGCGGGTTTCGGGAATAGCGCGAGCGCACAAATAGTGCACACGGCGCCTGCGAGCTGAACGCTGCACGATATGGGCAGGCGTGGTAGGTTCCGCGCCATGATTTCCGTGTCCAAGCGCATCGAGGGATTGGCTCAATCGGAGATTCGACGCATGAGCCGCGAGTCGGACCGGGTCGGCGCCATCAATCTGGGCCAGGGACTGTGCGACCTGCCGACCCTGCCGGCCATCGCCGAGGCCGCCAAGACCGCCATCGACGAGCAGAAGGCGACCTACACCTACGCCGAAGGGATCCTGCCGCTGCGCCAGGCCATCGCCGGCAAGCTGGAACGAGACAACGGCATCACCGCCGACCCGATGAACGAGATCGTGGTCACCCCGGGCTCGAGCGGCGCCTACGCGTCGACCATTCACGCGTTGCTCAATCCGGGCGACGGTATCTTGCTGATGGAGCCGTACTACGGCTACCACCTGAACACGGCGCTGGTGTCGGGGCTCGAGCCGCACTATTTGACCCTGCAGCCGCCCGAGTTCGCGCTCACCGAAGAAGCGCTGCGCGCGGCCATCAAACCCAACACCCGGGCGATGGTGGTGTGCACGCCGTCGAATCCGAGCGGCAAGATGTTCTCGCGCGAAGAGCTCGAAATCGTCGCCCGCGTGGCGCACGACAAAGACCTCCTGGTCATCACCGACGAAATCTACGAGTACATTCGCTACGACGACCGGCCGCACATTTCACCCGCGACCGTCGGCGACCTATGGGAGCGCAGCGTCACCATCATGGGCTTGTCCAAGACGTTCAGCATCACGGGCTGGCGTCTGGGCTATGCGGTGGCCAAGCCCGAGTTCGCCCACGCGATCCGGCTGGTCAGCGATTTGTTCTACATCTGTGCGCCGCACCCGCTACAGGTCGGCGTGACCGCGGGCTTCTCGGCGCCGCAGAGTTTCTTCGACGACCTGCGCGCCGACTACGCGCAAAAACGCGAGATTCTGTGCGGCGCGCTACAAGACGCGAACATGAAACCGATCTGGCCCCAGGGCGCTTATTACGTGCTCGCCGACATCGGTCACTGGGGCTTCGACACGTCGCGGGAGGCCGCGATGGCTCTGGTCGAGCGCGGCAAAGTGGCGGCGGTTGCCGGCTCGGCGTTCTACCGTGGCGAGACCGGTGAGCACCTGTTGCGCTTCTGCTACGCCAAAGAAAACGACGCGCTCGGAGAGGCGGGCCGACGCCTGCGCGCGTTCAAACCATAACCGCACACAGGAGGAAAACGATGAAGCTGTGGAGTGATAGTTTTGAAGACGGCGAGGCAATTCCGACCGAATTCGCCATGGGCAAGTTCGACGCCGACTCCCACGCCACGTTTGCGGCCAACAAGAACCCGCACTTCGCATGGAGCGATCTGCCCGACGGCACCAAGTCGCTGGCGCTCGTGTGTGTGGATCCGGATGCGCCCACCGTGCCCGACAACGTCAACAAAGAGGGCGTCACCGTGCCGCTGGATTTGCCGCGGGCAGATTTCTACCACTGGGTGCTGGTGGATCTGCCCGCCGACCTCGGGCCGATCGCGGCCGGCGAATTCTCCGACGGGGTCAGCGCCAAAGGCAAAGACGCCGGCGCACCGCGCGGCCGCAGCGGTCTCAACAACTACACCCAGTGGTTCGACGGCGACGCGGACATGGTCGGTGACTACTTCGGCTACGACGGTCCGTTTCCACCGTGGAACGACGAGCTGCGCCACCGCTACCAGTTCACCCTGTACGCCCTGGGGGTGGACGCTTTGGGGGTCGACGGCAAGTTCGACGCCGGCGCGGCGCTCGCCGCCATGGACGGGCACATCCTCGGCAAGGCCAGAATCACCGGCACCTACGCCATCTACCCCGACGCCAAGACCAAGTAGCGCCTGTTGTCCCGCACGATCCGGTTCACGGTGACCGAACAGGACGCCGGCCGGCGCCTCGATCAGGTGCTGGCCGCGCGCATCCCGGAGCTGTCACGGCGCAAGGCGCGGGTGCTGCTCGACATCGGCGGCGTGTTCGTGGACAAAGCGCGAGTGAAGATAGCAAGTCGCGTGCTGCGCGAAGGTCAGGTGGTGGAAGCCAACCTCGGCGGCGCCCTCGAGCGGGCGACCAAAGATGTGGGGCGTGCGGCGCGCCGGCGCGACGCCGACAAGCTGCCCGACTATCAGGTGGTGTTCGAGGACTCGGACATCATCGTGGTCGTCAAGCCGGCCGGGTTGCTCACGGCACCGACGCCGGAGAGCGATCGCAACAATCTGGTCGACCTGTTGTCGCGGCGCCGCGGCCGGCGCGAGCGGGTCCTGGTGGTTCACCGCATCGATCTGCAGACCAGTGGCCTGTTGGTGTTCGCCCGCACCGACCGCGCCAACCGCGAGCTGAGCGCGCGCTTCCGCGACCACGACATCGAGCGGCGCTACGTGGCCGTCGTTGCCGGTACGATCACGGCGCCGTGCGCGGTGGACAGCCCGGTGGGCGGCCGGCGGGCCGTGACCCATCTGTCGGTGGAAGAGCCGTTGGGCGAGCGCGCGACCTTCATCGGCGCCCGGCTCGAGACCGGGCGCACCCATCAGATTCGCATCCACTGCGCCGAGCTGGGACATCTGGTGCTCGGCGATCGCCAGTACGGCACGCCGACGGATTTCGATCCGCCGCGCATGGCCTTGCACGCCACGCACCTCGGCTTTCTCCACCCGCGCACGGGCAAGATGCTCGACTTCGACGCGCCGTGGCCCGAAGACTTGCGCGCGTGGCTCGACCAGCTCAGGAGTCAATCATGATCGAACGCTATGTGTATCTGCGCTTCAAAGACGAGCATCAAAACGACGCCAGCCGCGCCGAGGCCGTGGCCAAGTGCCGCGAGCTGTTGCCTCGAGTGCCGGGCGTTGTCGGCGCCACAGTCGGCGTCCCCGGCGACGCCGACTGCGCCTCCAAGTGGGACCTGAGCATCAGCGTCCGCTTCGCCTCCATCGACGACGTCGAGCCCTACCGGGTGCACCCCACCCACCGCAAGCTGGTGGACGAGGTGCTGGTCCCGCGCATGGCCGTGATCAAAGCGTGGAACTTCGACGTGGGCTGATTGCTAGTACGTTTGGGTGACCAGCAGGTTGACGCACTCGATGGTCACGCCGCGAATCTCGGATTGTTTTTTGCTCGTGAAGTGCTTTTCCGAGACACCGATGCCGGTCATGACCTATCCCGGGTCACACTGCAGGGTCCAGGTGCGGCCGTTGCGACCCAGCGCATACGACGCCCGGTTGTAGCCCGTGTAGCCGGCGTAGATATCGCCGGCCCTGTCGTAGAGCATCGCCACGTCCGCAATTCTGATCACGCCGAGAATGTCTTTGCTGCCGCGCAGCTGGACGCCGACGGGCAGGTTGCTCGTCGAGATGTAGCTGGTTCCCGTGGTGCCGGATCCGGCGTAGTCGAAGTGCCAGGGCTGATCGGCGTTGGAACCGAGCGTGCCGCTGTCGGTCATGTTCTTGCAGAAGGTCCGACTTTGGCGGAAGTCGCGAGCGTTGCGCTCCTTGAGATACCACTTGCGGACAACGACATCGCCCCGGCCATAGCTATCCTTGCAGCTGCGCACCGCGCCGCCATCCCAAACTCCCACATGGAGCTGGCGCGACGTGGGTTGAATGGCATTGGCGAGCGTGTAGCGTTCTCCCTGATCCAGCTGGAATTGGTCGCCGGCGACAGTGGGATCCTGTTGTGTGACGCACGCAGGAGCGATGAGTACGAGTATGAGCGAGATGTATTTCATTGTGATCCTCCGTAGCAGTTGTGCAGAGGCGCTCATCAAGCTTCGTGCCACCCGCAAGCTGCCGAAATCCAGCGCGCCATCCCCCACTGGGACGTGCAATGGAACGTTCCATTGCACGTTGTGGCAGTTGGACGCGTCGCCGAATCCCCCGCTGCCATCGAGCCGGACTACGCCAGCTGCCGGTACAGCGACGCCAGGTCTTTTGACGTGAGGTGCGTGGCGCCCGCGTCCTTCAGCGCGGCGTTGGCCAGGTCGCGTTTTTCGCCCTGCAGCTCGGCGATGCGTTCTTCCAGGGTGCCGCGGGCCACCAGCTTGTACACGAACACGTGGTTTTGTTGGCCGATGCGGTGGGCGCGGTCGGTCGCTTGCTGTTCGGCGGCTGGGTTCCACCAGGGGTCGTAGTGGATGACGGTATCGGCCCGGGTGAGGTTGAGCCCGGTACCACCGGCCTTGAGGCTGATCAGAAACACCGGCACCCGGCCTTCTTGAAACTCGCGGATCACGCTCGCGCGGTCGCGCGTGGCGCCGGTGAGGGTCAAATAGCCGATGCCTGCGCGCTGGCACTCGCGCTCGATCAGCGCGAGCATCGAGGTGAACTGCGAAAACACCAGCACGTGGCGGCCGGCGTCGGCGAGCTCGTCCAGCATGGCCATCAGGCGCTCCAGCTTGGCGGAGCTACGCACCCGCTTTGCCGCCGGCAGCTTGACCAGGCGCGGATCGCAGCAGCACTGGCGCAGCTTGAGCAGCGCATCCAACACGACCAGTGACGAACCCTGCACCTTGGCCTCGCGCAGGGCCTGGCGCACGTCCGCGTCGAGGCTGGCGCGCAGACCTTCGTACAGGTCGCGCTGGGACGTATCCAGATCGACGCGCTCGACGATCTCGGTCTTGGCCGGCAGGTCCAGCGCGACGACGTCTTTGGTCCGCCGCAACAGAAACGGCCGGATGCGCTGGCGCAGAAACTCCATCACGTCGGCCACGCCGAACTTCTCGATGGGCCGGCGCACGATGGCGTCGAAGTGGCTGCGCCGGCCCAGCAGGCCGGGGACCACCAGGTCCAGCTGGGACCACAGCTCGCTCAAGTTGTTCTCCACCGGCGTGCCCGTGATCGCGAACCGGCTCGCGCCGCGAACCGACTGGGCCGCCGCGCGGGATTTCGACCGCGGGTTCTTCAGCGCCTGGCTCTCGTCGAACACCACGGTTGCCCAGTCGACGTCGCGCAACATGGCTCGGTCGCGCCGCATCGTTTCGTACGACGTGATCACCACCGCGTGCGGAGCCATGTCGGCGGCGGCGCGGGCGCGGTCGGCGCCGAGGTGCACCACCGGCGCGAGCGCGGGGGCAAACCGGTCGATCTCGGCGCGCCAGTGATCGACCACGCTGCGCGGCGCCACCACCAGCGCAGACGCCGCGGCGTTCAGCTCATCGCGTTGGCGCAACATGTCGAAGAACGCGATCATCTGCACCGTCTTGCCGAGGCCCATGTCGTCGGCGAGCAGGCCGCCGTAGCCCGCGTCGTGCAAGCACAGCAGCCAGGCCAACCCCTCGCGCTGGTAGCCGCGCAGCTCGCCGGCAAAGTCGCCGCCCTCCATCGCCGGCTGTAGCGAGGTCAGCTGCTCTAGCTGGCGGCCGGCTTCGACGATCGAGTCGCCGTACGGCTGACTGTCCAGGTCGTCGGCCAGCGCCACCGCCGCATACGCGGGTACGTGAACTTCGTCGCCATCCGGGTCGTGCAGCTGCGCCTCGACCAGGGGCCGCGCCCAGCGCCGCAGCCGCTCTCCACTGACGTAGACCAACTCGCCATCGGGCAGGCGTACGTTCATGCCCGCGCTGTGGTCGGTGGCGAGCCTCCCCGTGTCCAGGGGCAGCTTGCCGTCGCGGATCGCCGCCATCAGGATCGGCAGCAGTGACACCGTTCGGCCCGCGATGACCACGCCCAGGTCCAGCTGAAAGTAGCCGCGCGGCCTGGTGACCGGACGCAGGGTCTCGGTCCAGGTGTCCGGCACCTGTACGCGCTCGCCCGGGATGTCCCCGGCGACGTGGCAGGCCCAGCCTTCGCTGATCAGCACGGGCACCACGTTTTGCACCACGTGACGGGCGAAACGCAGATCCTCCATGGCGCCGCCGTCGCCGTCGGCCACCGGTGGCTCGCCAACCAGCTGGTCGAGGCGGCGCGCCAGGCGTGTTTCCGCGATCAAGTCGCGGGCGGCGACCCGGTCGCTGTCCCAGTAGCCGAGCTCGAACACGGCGTCGCCATAGTGCACCTCGGCGTGCAGCGACAGCCAGTCGTCGGCGCCCGTGTCATCGGCGGTCACGAACAGATGGGGGCGCGGCCCCAGCACGTCGTCGTCGGGCTCGGCTACCGGGGCCAGACCGGTCGCGCCGGCGCCGAGCAGCGGACGCAAGCTGCGCCACACGGTCGGCAGCATTGCCGCCGGCACCGGGGGCGCGCACGCTAGCTGTTGCACGATGGCCGCCGGCACCTCGACGCGCAGCGGACCGATGGTGGAGTTGGCCAGATCCAAGTAGTGGGTGTCATGGGCGGGCACCAACACCAGGCCGCCGGGCAGGCCGACGCTGTACTCGTCCTCGTCCCCCAGTGGTTGCCAGCCGAGTCGGGACTGGCGCAACGGCCCTGCGCTGAGCGCCGGCGTGCCCACTTCGCGCCAGAACAGTCGACCGGTGTCGGCGAGCTCGGCGAGCAGCGTGGTGTCCATGCGGTCGACGCGCAACCACACGTCGTCGGTGTCGGCGCGACTGACCGCGCGCAGCATGGCGATGCGGCGCAGGTCGTCGGCGGGCACCCAGCGGGGAGCGCCGCGTTGCGGGTCGGCCGGTGATGCCATGAGGTAACTCTTGCCGTAGCTGCCGCTGCGCAGCCGGGTGGTTCGGTGCACGCTCACAGCGATGGCGCCGGCTTCGCGGCTTAGCACATAGGCGACGACGTGATTGGCGCCGCCGCGTGTCCTGGTCGGGTCGGTGCCGACGTGAAACCCCGACAGCCACTCGCCGACGGCCTGTTGTTTGCGGCGCTGCTGGGACGCTTGTTTGGCATCGCCGGCCATGGAAAACGCCACCAGCGCGGTGGCGGCCACGTGTTTGCAGTCGTGGCCGACCGCACACGTGCACTCGCCGCGGATCGCATCGTTGGCCTCGGTGTAGTGCACCGTGACCACGTAGCCTTCGCTGCCGAACACCTTCGCCACCACCGGCCACTCGCTGCGGACCATGGAAACGCGGCCTTCGCGCGCATAGTCCATACCTTGCTCCAACGTGCGCGTCCCGAGCTGCCGGCCCAGGTCGAGCAACATGGCCTGCGGGAGGTCCAGGAGCTGACGTCGGGCGGTCATAGCAAGCGATCGATCACGTAGGTCGGGGCGATGGACTCATCCGCCTCCTCCCAGTTGGTGACGCCGGTGCGCAGCAGCACGGCGTCGATGCCAGCGGCGCGGGCACCGGCGATGTCGGTTTCGAGCTGGTCGCCGATCATCAGCAGGCGGTCGCTGCCGGCGCGCCGCGTCGCCTCGACAAAGATGTGGGGGAACGGTTTGCCGAGGCGGGCGAAGCGCAGCTTGCGTTTGGGATAGCGCCGGGCCAATCCGGCTTCGAGCAGCAGCGCCGCACCGCCGCTGGTAAAGCCGAACGCGCCGCCGGGCTTGGGGTAGATGAGATCCGGGTTGGGCATCACCAGCGCTACGTCGTCGCCGCGGTCGATCATGCGAAACAGGGCGGACAGCACGTGCTCCACGGTGTGCAAGAACGGATAGCCGGCCTCGTCGCACACCACCACGGCGTCGCAGACCGTGTCGGTCGCGATCGCCACAACCTGTCCCCCGGCGCTGCGCACGTACGCCTCCGAGTCGGCGGGGCCCAAAACCATGCAGCGGGCACCGGCCAGGTTGTTGTCGGCAAAGTAGGGCGCCAGCAGCGCGCCCGACGTGATGATTTGCTCGGCAGCCAACGTGCCCAGGCCCAGGCCCGCGAGCCGCGCGGCGATGGTCGCCGGCAACCGCGAAGCATCGTTGGTGACCACATAATGATCGACGGCGCGCTCGCGCAGCAGCGCCAAAAACTCCGCGGCGCCCGGCAGCGCGTGGGCCGAATCGTTGAGCACGCCATAGGCGTCGACCAGCACCGCGTCGTAGTCGCCGACCAGCTCGGCGGCGCTCGTCATGGGGTGGCTCCTACAGCACGCACGGGCGGAACCTAGCACAACGCTTGGGTTCCTTTCCGGATGAGCCGGCGTGTGTTGGCGGCGGCTGCTATGGTCCCGTGCATGAGGCCGTACCTGGACCTTCTGCAACATATTTTGGACAACGGCGAAGAGCGCCCGGACCGCACCGGAACCGGAACGCTATCGGTGTTCGGCGCCCAGGCGCGCTACGACCTGCGCGAGGGTTTCCCGTTGATCACCACCAAAAAAGTGCTGTTCAAAGCGGTGGTGCGCAAGCTGTTGTGGTTTCTGCGCGGCTCCACCAACATCAACGACGAGTTGACTCAGCACACGCCGATCTGGGACGCCTGGGCTGACGAAAACGGTGACCTCGGTCCGATCTACGGCTACCAGTGGCGCAACTGGGGCGGCACCGGTACCGATCAGATCCAAAACGCCATCGAGCTGATCAAGAACGACCCGACCAGCCGGCGCATCATCGTCAACGCGTGGAACGTGGCGGACCTGCCCAAGATGGCGCTGCCGCCGTGCCACACCATGTTTCAGTTCTACGTCGCCAACGGCCGGCTCGACTGCCAGCTGTACCAGCGCTCGGCCGACATGGCCCTGGGCGTGCCGTTCAACATCGCCAGCTACGCTTTGCTTCTGATGATGGTTGCCCAGGAGTGCGACCTCACCCCGGGCGTGTTCGTGCACACCATCGGCGACGCCCACATCTACACCAACCACATCGAAGGGGTGAAGCGCCAGCTCGAGCGCGAGCCGTTGCCGCGGCCGCGGGTCACCATTGCGGCCAGGCCGCTGGACGAGATCCAGTTCGAAGACATCGAGCTGCACGACTACCAGCATCACCCGTTCATCAAGTTCGCCATCGCCGTATGAAGACCTTCGACATCGTCGTCGCCGCTGACGAGCATCTCGGCATCGCCAAAGACGGCGATCTGCCGTGGCGTTTGCCCGCGGATTTGAAGCACTTCAAACGCACTACCACCGAGACGAGCGACCCGAACGAGCGCAACGCGGTGATCATGGGGCGCAAGACCTGGGAGTCGGTGCCGGAGAACTACCGGCCCTTGCCCGGTAGGCTCAACGTGGTGCTCAGTCGCCGCGCGGGCTACGAGCTGCCCGACGGTGTGTGGTTGGCGGGCAGCATCGACGAGGCGTTGCGCCGTCTGGGCGACGCGCCCGACATCGACAGCGTGTTCGTCGTCGGCGGCGGCGCCGTGTACACCGAAGCCATCGCCATGGCGGCGTGCCGGCGGGTGATCATCACCCGCATCGCCGCCGCGTTCGACTGCGACACCGTGTTTCCCGAGCTGGGCGCCGATTACGAGCTCGAGCGCGTGATCGACGAAGGGCGCGACAACGACCTGGACTATCGCATCGAGGTCTGGGGCCACACCGTCGATGCCCACTGACGAGCTGTTCGACGTGCTGGCGGCCGTTGGGGCCGAGCGCTGCTTGCTGTTGGGCGACGACGCCGCGGGGCTGCGCGCGGTGCTGGTGATCGATGACGTCACCCTGGGACCGGCGGCGGGCGGCATTCGCACCATGCGCTACCCGACCCTGGCGGCGGCGGTGCGCGACGCGGCCCGTCTGGCGCGGGCCATGACCTACAAGAACGCGCTTGCGGGTCTGGACGCCGGCGGCGGCAAGGTGGTCGTGATCGATCGCCCGGAGCTGGATCGTCCGGCCGCGTTTGCCCGGCTGGGCCAGTTCGTCCAGGAGCTCGGCGGCCTGTTTCGCACCGCCGGCGACGTGGGCACCGGTGGCGACGACCTGGCGCACATGGCGCGCAGCTGCGACTACGTTCACACCGACGAAGAACGGTTGGCCGACGCGGTGGCCCGCGGCGTGCTGCGTTGCATCGAAGCGTGCGCAGCCGAGCGCGACAAGCCGGCCGGAGCCAGCGGCCTGCGCGTGGCCGTACAGGGCTGCGGCGCCATCGGCGGCGCGGTGGCACGGCGGTTGGTCGACGCGGGCGCCCAGCTCGTGGTCGCCGACGCGGTGGCCGAGCGGGCCACGGTCCTGGCCGAGCAGGTCGGCGCCGAGGTCATCGACCCGGGTGACGTGCTCAGCGCGGACGTCGACGTGCTCGCGCCGTGCGCCCTCGGCGGCGTGATCACCGCAGACAGCGTCGGCCAGTTGCGTTGCTGGGCCGTGTGCGGTGCTGCCAACAACACCGTCGCGGACGCGGCGGCCGCCGACGCCCTGCGCGCACGCGGTGTGCTCTACGTCCCGGACGTGGTGTCATCGGCCGGCGCCGTCATCGCCGGCATCGGCAAGACCGTCATGAACCTGGCCGACACCACGCCGCTCATCGACGCGCTGGGCGACACCGCCAAAACGCTGCTCGAGCAGAGCGCCGCCAGCGGCCGCAACACCGAAGAGTTGGCCATCGAGTTGGCGCAGCAACGCATTCGCGCGAACGCCTGAGTAGCCTGGCTGCCTGCACGCGTTACTGCACGTTTACGGTGTACGCTGTCGATTGTAAGAGGGCAAGTCGTGGAAAGAAGTCGAAACCGTGCAGCCGTCGGTGTTCGGCTTCGCTACCGTGGTGCATCCCGACGACCCGAGACACGGCCTGGTTCGTGCCCGCGATCAAAGACGAAAAGCGCATTCCGGTCGACGGCAAGGTCGTGGTGGCGCGCACCCGCGACGGCGGTCGCACATTCGCGCAGCTATTCGAGGGGTTACCGCAGGATCACTCCTACGATCTGACCTACCGCCACGCTTTGGACATCGACGGTAAGGGCCAGACGCTGGCGTTTGGGTCCACCACCGGTTCACTATGGGCCAGTGAAAACAGGGGGGACAGCTGGGTCAACGTGAGCAGCCATCTTCCGCCTGTTTACTGCGTTCGTTTCGTACAGCAGGGATAGCTCCGGGAAAATCACGATGCGCAAACTGTTGGGAGTTTTGATCGCGGCCGCACTGGCTGGGTGTGGGTCGTCGGACAATGGCGGCAGTGGGGCCGATGCCGGTACCACCGGCCAGACCTGTGACACCGAAACGACCTGCGTCGGCAACGACGTGTACGCGTGCAACGGCGACGGCACCATTGGTGGCTTCCAACAGAGTTGCGGTCAAAACGCGTGCATCAACGGCGGCTGTACCGACGACTGCACGGCGCAGGGCGCGGATCTGATCTACGTCGTCGACGACAACTACGTGCTGTACAGTTTCGACCCGCGCGCGCTCGGCAGCGGCTCCGATCCGTTCAGCCGGGTGAGCAGCCTGAGCTGCGGCTCGTGCACAGCGTGGCCCGACTGGAGCGGCAGCTGCACGCCGTTTTCCATGAGCGTCGATCGCAATGGCACCGCATGGGTGCTGTACACCAGCGGCGACATCTTCCACGTCGACATCAACACCGGTCAGTGCAGCCCCAGCGGCTTCGTCGCCGGCCAGAGTCCCGCGGGCGCTCCCAGCGGCGGCTACAAGTTGTTCGGCATGGGCTTCGTTTCCGACGCTGCGGGCAGCAACGCCGAGACGCTGTACATTGCCGGTGGTCCGGTCGACGCCAGCGGCTCTGCCGGCCACCTGGGCACCATCGATGCCAACACCATGACGGTCACCGACATCGGCGCACTTCAGTCCGCCGAGTTCAGCCCCGAGCTCACGGGCACCGGCAAGGGCGAGTTGTACGGCTATTACCCGGGCACGAGCTCGTCGATGATCGCGAACCTGAGCAAGTCCAACGCCCAACGGGGCACGAGCTGGAACATGGCCGGTCTCGGCGGTCAGGTCGCCGCCTGGGCGTTCGCCCACTGGGGCGGCCAGTTCTACGTGTTCGTCAGCACCGCTGACGATTTCACCGGCGCCATTACCTCGAACGTGGTGTTGCTCGATCCCAACAGCGGCAACGAGAACGTGGTGTTGCCCGATCATGGTCACACCATCGTTGGTGCCGGCGTGTCGACGTGCGCACCGATCGTTGTGCCCTGATCGGCAACGCCGTCTCCGCCCGATACGTGTACGTTCGCTGCCCACCTTTTGGGTGAGACCGCCCCCGAATGGGTGTCCCCGTGTCGGCGGCAACCCCCTGGCCACTCCCGCTATCTGGTGAAGATCAGAGGGCGCAGACTTGGTCTGGTGCGTGCAATTCAACGCTCGTCTCGTATTGCACGGCACTCTTTCATGACCAGTCTCGTCCATCTCGTCTACCAATACCGTCGCTTACTCGCCCGCCAGGAGCTCATGGGTGGCCAGCTGAGCCGCTCGAGTGAGCGCCGGCTGCAGGCGCTCGACAAGTTGTTCGGCGAGGAGCCCGATGAACAGACCGAAGCCATGGGACTGGCGCGCCGGCGCCGCCACGCCCGGTGCGAGGTGCGCGTTCCGGCGACCATAAAGATGGGTGGGCAGGTTCAGGCGGTAAACGTCACCAGCCTGGGCGGCGGAGGGGTTCGGGTCGAGCCCGCGCCTTCGTTGCGCCGGGGCGAGCGCGCGGTTGTGCGCATCGTATCGCTGGAAACCGGCAGCATTTATCACTATCCCGTGACCGCGGGCTGGGCCGAGCGCAGCCGCAGCCAGTCGGCCATGGGCATGGGGTTCGCCGGCGTGCCGCGGCAAATGCCGCTGGCGGGTTGAAGCCCAGTCGCATGTAACCGGCCACAGTTTTGTCCGGGTTGCGCCACGATTCGCCGCCATCTTGCATCTGCTTGACGTCAAGAAGTGTTAAGCACGTCAAAGGCGCTTGCCTTCGCTCCCGGCGCTCTTATACTAGGAGTCACAAACTGACTTCTGGTCAGTAATATCGAGAATTCCTTAGTAAAATCATGGCGGTATCGACGCGGAGACAACGTGAGAAGGCGCAGCGGCGCGCCCAGATCCTGGATGCCGCGCGCGCGGTCTTTCTGCAAAAAGGCTTTCTTTTGACGACCATGGACGAGGTCGCCGCCGAAGCGGAGCTGTCCAAAGGCACGCTGTATCTGTACTTCAAGAGCAAGGACGATCTGTTCGTCGCCCTTGGAATCGATGTGGCGCAACAGGTCGCCGATCGCTTCCAAAATGTGCTCGAGCGGAATCTCGACGGGCTCGAAACGGTTGCGGCGATGATGCACAGCTATGCCGAGTTTGCGATGACGAATCCGCTGCATTTCCGCAACATGGCAGTGTGGCTCGCGTCTGGACATGCGGTGGATGTGGAAGCACCCAACTACTCCGAATACCGCGGTACTGTGTCGAAGATCGTCGGGCGTCTGGTGGCCGCAATCGAGCGCGGCCAGGCCGACGGCACCATCAAGCCCGACCTGGATACGCTGCGCCTGGCTGGCCAGATCTGGGGCGGGCTGTTCGGCATCTGTATCATCCGCGTCAACAGCGAAGAATTCGTCCGGCGCCTGGCGCAGTACCCGGACTTGACCAACTTTGTAGAAGGCTACATCGACATCATCCGGACCGGCATTACCGGAAGGAGGATCAGCGAGTGACTCGACTACGCGCAGTCGTAGCAGTGGCAGTGGCCGGCAGTGTCGCGGCGTGCTCGATACACAAAGTGACCACCAACCCCGCGCCGCCGGTGCAGGTGCCAGCGCAGTTTTCGTCGGGCACGGGCAAGGCCGCCGGACCGAACAAATGGTGGTTGGCGTTTTCCGACCCGCAGCTCAATTCGTTGATCAATCAGGCGATGGCGGGCAACTTGCAACTCAAGAGCGCGTGGGCGCGACTGAGTCAGGCCGCCGCGCAAGTACGCGCCGCGGGCGCGAGCCGGTTTCCGATCTTGACCGGCAGCTTGACCGGCTACTACACACGGTCGGCCAGCGCGTTCTCTGGCCAGGTCGGTAGCAGCGCGGGCTTCGAGTTGTCAGGGGCCGTGTCGTACGAGGCCGATCTGTTCAAGCGCGTGGCCAGTCAGGCCGACGCGGCCAAGCTCAACGCCATCGCGTCGCGCGACGACGTCGAGTCCATTGCGATGACGCTGGCGTCGCAGATCGCCGAGACCTGGTTCACCATCTTGTTCGAGCGCGCCCAGCGCAAGCTGTTGACCGACCAGGTCAAGACCAACAAGACATTCCTCGAGCTCGTCGAGTTTCGGTTCAAGCAAGGGCTGGTGACGGCGCTCGATGTGTATCAGCAGCGGCAGCAGCTCGTGGCTACCGAAGCCCAGCTGGTGACCGTGGTGTCACGGCTGGCTCGGGCGCAAAACGCGCTGGCGGTGCTGGTGGGCAAAGCGCCGGGCAACTTCTCGGTTGCCGCGGGCGAGGAGCTGCCCAAGCTCGGTGCGCTTCCGGCTACCGGCATTCCGGCCGATCTGTTGTTGCGCCGTCCGGACATTCGGGCGCTGCGCCACAGGCTCGTCGCCGCCGACTATCAGGTCGCTTCGGCGGTAGCGAGTCGGTTGCCCACCCTGAGCCTCAACCCAAAGGGCGGTCTCAAGGGCGACAGCTTCAACTCGGGTATGTTCAACAACTCGATCACCGCACCGTTCTACACCCTGGCGGGAGCCCTTACCGGCGTGCTGTTCGATTGGGGACGCACTAGCGCCGAGATCGATCGCAACAAGAGCGTCGTTCAGGAGGCGTTGTACGGATTCGGTCAGCAGCTGCTCGTGGCCATCCAGGAAGTGGAAAACGCGCTGGTGCTGGAGCGCCAGCAGCATCTGCTGATCAAGAACATCGAAGAGCAACTCGATCTGTCCAACAAGAGCCTCGAGCAGGCGCGCGCCCGCTATCAGGCCGGACTGGTCGACTTTCTGCGCGTGCTCACTGCGCTGCAAAACAAGCAGCGCCTCGAGGTGCAGCTCTTGGGCGCGCGGCGCCAGTTGCTGTCGTACCGCGTCCAGCTGTGCCGCGCCCTGGGGGGGACGTGGACACGGAAGCTCTCGGCGCCCAAACCCGCCGAGCTGTAACAGGCCGACAACAAGCGAGACACGAAATGAGAAAAGTAATCCGCGTTCTCTTGCCTCTCGTGGCGCTCGGCGCTGGGATCGCCGTGATGGTTGCTCTGGTCAAGAGCAAGCCCGGGGCCAAGAAAAAAGCGATGGATCACCGGGGCACCCTGGTGGAGGTGCAGACCGTCAAGATGGAAGCGCACTCCGTGGATGTCTACGCCAACGGAACTGTCGCCGCCGAGTACACTCAGGTGGTGAGCCCCGAGGTTGGCGGGCGCATCATCTGGCTCAACGACGACATCGAGGTCGGCTCGCGGTTCCAGGCCAAAGAGAAAGTCGCGCGCATCGATGGCCGCGACTACTACCTGGCGATTCAACAGCAAAAGGCCGCGGTGGATTCGGCCCGTACGGCGTTGGAGATCGAGCAGGGCCGGCGCAAGATCGCCGAGCGCGAGTGGAAGGCCATGGGGGGCAAAACGGCTCCCAAAGGGTCGCTGGCGTTGCGCGAACCGCAGCTGCGCACGGCTCGCATGCAGATCAAAGCGGCACGCAGCGGTCTGCTGCGCAGCAAGCTCACCGCGTCAAAGACGCTGGTGCGCGCTCCGTTCAACGGCATCGTGATCGACAAGCGGGCGTCGCTGCGCCAGCTCGTCATGCCGGGGACGCCGCTGATTACGCTGGCCAGCACCGATCGTTTCCTGGTCGAGGTGTCCGTGCCGTTGCGCCGTCTGGATTGGATCAAGGTCCCCGGCATCGACGGCGTCAAAGCCGAGGAGGGCTCGGCGGTGGAAGTGCGCCAGTCGGTGGGCGAAAAGTATGTCGTGCGCATGGGCCGGGTCATCCGGATGAACGCCCGCCTCGACCCGCGCGGCCGCATGGCCCAGCTGATCATCTCCATCGAGGATCCGCTGAATCTGAACAAGGACGTCAAGCGGCCGGCGCTCGACACCAAGCTCGACAAGGCTCAGCTGAGCGGCTTGCCCATGCTGATCAATGCGTTCGTCAATGTGCGCATCGTCGGCAAGCAGGTGCACAAGGCAATCGAGGTGCCGCGCATCGCGTTGCACGAAGGCAAGCTGGTCTACGTGCGAACGCAAGACAACACCCTCGACATCCGTCACGTGCACATCGTCTGGCGCCTGAAGAGCGCGGTCCTGGTGGACAAGGGACTGGCCGACGGCGACCAGATCATTACCAGCCCGCTGGCTGTTCCCCTCGAGGGGATGAAGTTGCGCGTGGCCAAGCCGCGGGTGAAGGCCAAAACCAAGCCCAAAGCCAAGCCGGCCCCGGCAAAACCGTCGGGCGCTGACAGGGCGCAGGGCGCCGCTGCCAAACCGGCGCCGGCCAAGAAGATCGCGAACGAGGGCAAGCGGCCCGCCACCTCTGCGAGCAAGCGCTAGCCATGAGTACACACGACGAACCCAACAGCGGCGGCGATCCGGTCGGCGAAGCACCCGCCACTGCCGACGCGCATCCAACGCGCCGCGGTGGCGCGCTGGCGTGGATGGCGCGTAACCCGGTCGCGGCCAACATCTTGATGGTGGCGCTGCTTGCCGGCGGGCTGATCACGCAGAGCAGTATCAAAAAGGAGGTCTTCCCCGAGTTCGACCTCGACATGATTCTGGTCCAGGTCCCGTACCCCAACGCGACGCCCAACCAGGTCGAAAGTGGCGTGCTTCTAGCCACAGAGGAAGCCATTCGCGGCATCGACGGCGTCAAGGAGGTTCGCACCACGGCGCTGGAGGGAATGGGAATCGCCGTCGTCGAGCTGTTGCTCGGGACCGATCCCAATCAGGCGCTCAACGAAGTCAAAGCAGCCATCGATCGCATCACGACCTTCCCAGAGGACGTGGAGAAGCCGAACGTGTTCATGGCACGCAACACCTTCCAGGTGGTGTCGATGGCGATCTACGGGGACAAGTCGGAGACGACGCTGCGCGCGCTCGGCGAACAGATCCGCAGCGAGTTGTTGCAGGATAAGCGCATTACCAAGGTCACCATCGACGGTGTGCGTCCACCGCGCATCGCGATCGAGGTTCCCGAGGAAGCGCTGCACAAGTACGGCTGGACCATGCAGAGCCTGGCGGCCAAGCTCAAGAAATCCTCGGTAGAGATTCCCGCCGGCAGCATCCGCTCCAAGGGGTCCCACCGGGTGCTCACCCTGGATCAGCGGGCGCATTCGGCCGGCGACTACCGCAGGATGCCGGTGTTCACCGACAGCCACGGCAACACCGTCACCCTGGGCGAAATCCCCGAGGTCACCGTGCGCGAGACGTTCGAGGAAAACGACGTCGAGGCCATGTACAACGGCAAGCCCGCCGTGATGATCAACGTGTTTCGCGTCGGTTCGCAGACCCCCCTGGACATCTCCGCGGCGGTCAAAGAGTACATCGCCAAAAAGAAGCAGACCCTGCCCCCGGGGGTAGACGTGGGGCTGTGGTTCGATTTCTCGGAGTTCTACGAGGGCCGTGTCGATCTGCTGCTCCACAACGCCGTCTGGGGATTGATCCTGGTGCTGTTCATCCTGGGCCTGCTGCTCGAGGTCAAGCTGGCGTTCTGGGTCACCATGGGCATTCCGATTTCGTTCATCGGCTCGCTGCTGTTTCTGGGTAGTACGGACGTGTCCATCAACATGATCTCGCTGTTTGCCTTCATTGTGGTGCTCGGAATGGTGGTCGACGACGCGATCGTCATCGGTGAGGCCATCTACACCAAACGCCAGGCCGGGGTGCCCCCGGTGCAAGCGGCCATCGAAGGTGCAAAGGAGGTGGCCGTCCCGGTCATCTTCGCGGTGCTCACCACCATCGTGGCGTACATGCCGATGCTGTTCGTGCCCGGACCGGCCGGCAAGTTCTTCCGCGTCATCCCCATCGTCGTCATCCTGGTGCTGCTGCTGTCGCTGCTCGAGTCGCTGTTCATCTTGCCGGCGCACCTGGCGCACTCCAAGCCGGCAACCCGAGGCCCCCTCGGCGCCATCAACCATCTGCAGCAGAAGTTCAGCCGTTTCGTCGAACGGATGATCGAAAACGTCTATCGGCCGTTCCTCGCCGCCGCGGTCCGGCGCCGTTACCTGACGCTGTCGGTCGGCCTCGCGATCTTCATCGGCACCATCGGTTTGATCGCCGGTGGTCGGCTCAAGACCACGTTCTTGCCCAAGGTCGAAAGCGACATCATCTTTGCCGAGGCGCACCTGCCCGTAGGCCAGGCGGTGGACCGCACCAAGGTGGTGCAGAGAGCGATGCTCGACTCGGCCAAGGAGATCATTCGCAACTCGGGTGAGAATCACATGGTGCGCGGGCTGTATGCGCAGGTCGGCGCTCTGGGCGCCGCCGCGGGCAACCCGAACTCGGTGAACCTCGGCAGCGTCGGCAGCAACATTGCTCAGGTCGCCGTGTATCTGGTTCCCTCTGACGACCGGCGCATGTCCTCATCGGAGTTCGCGCGCCGGTGGAAGAAGAAGCTGTCGAACATCGCAGGGATCCAGAAGCTGAAGTTCAAGTTCCAAACCGGTCCCCAGGCCGGAGCCGCGATTCATGTGGAGCTGAGCCACCCGAACATGCACTTGCTTCACAAGGCGGCCAAGAAACTCGCCTACGAACTGCAGGACTTCGAGGGCGTCCAGGACATCGACAACGGCATCACCGAGGGCAAGCAGCAGCTGAGTCTGACCTTGACCCCCGAAGCGCGGCGACTGGGTCTCGATGAGCTGTCGGTCGCCACGCAGGTGCGCGGCGCGTTTTTCGGCGCCGAGGTAGAGCGACAGCCCAAGGATCGTGACGAGCTGCGCGTGTACGTGCGCTTGCCGCGAGACGAGCGCGACTCGGAGTACAACCTCGAGGAGTATTTGTTGACCACGCCGCAGGGCGGCACCATCCCGCTGGTCGAGGCCGTCGACCTCCACCGCGGCCACACGCGTATGTCCATCCATCGCATCGACGGCCACCGCGCCGTGGCGGTGACCGCCGACGTGGACGAGGGCCGCGTCAACGCGGTCAAGATCATGAACCGGGTCAAGAAGGAGTTGTTGCCAGAGCTGGTCAAAGACTTCCCGGGGTTGACCTACACCATCGGCGGTGAGCGCCAGCAGATGGACGACGTCAACGCATCGCTCAAGACGGGCTTTCTGCTCGTGCTCATCGCGATCTTCGCCATGCTGGCGGTGGTGTTCCGCAGCTACGTCCAGCCACTGATCGTGTTGTTCGTGATTCCGTTCGGCGCTGTAGGCGCCATCTGGGGTCACATCTTCATGGGCTTCAACCTGAGCATGATGAGCACCATGGGCATCGTCGCGCTGTCCGGCGTCGTCATCAACGACTCGCTAATCTTGGTCGACGCCATCAACCGGTTCCGCAAGGACGGGATGACTCTGTTCGAAGCCACGATTGCCGGCGGCACGCGCCGGTTCCGGCCGATCATTCTCACGTCGATCACTACGTTCTTCGGCGTGCTGCCGATGATCCTCGAGACCTCGGTGCAGGCGCGGTTCCTCATCCCCATGGCGCTCAGCCTGGGCTTCGGCGTCATGTTCGCCACAGTGATCACGCTATGTCTGGTGCCGGCGGTCTACGTCATTACCGACGACATCCGCTACGCCCTGCGCGCGCTGTGGCGGTTCGAAACTACCGGACGACTACCCCACAAGGGAATTCGGCAGAGAGGCTGACCGACGCGGCGTTGAGGAAGTCATCGCAGGCGCTGCCGATGAGCTCGATGGTCGTCGAGTCGACCACGATCCAGTCGGTGTTGAATCCCAGAATCTGAGCGCCGGAGCCCGTGTCCATGGTGACCGTGCCCTGGCTGGCCTCGTTCGGGTCGATGGCACCGCTCAGCGTCAAGGTGCAGCTGCGCGACCCCGCGATGATCTGATTGAACGCATCGACCATTTCGCTCTGGTTGTTGGCGACGAAGAACGGCGCGTTGGTCATGCCGCCGACCGGCAAGCCGACGCCCGCGTTGGCCATGTCTTGCAGGTGCGCGTTGCTCACGTCGGTGCCGACGCTCAGGATGTACAGGTCGATACCGTTGGCGTGGGAGTTCATCGCCGCGGCAACCGCTTCGGGTTGACCCTGTTGCGGGTTGGGCACCGCGCAGGTATCCGGCTCGCCGTCGGTGGCGACGACGATGATGGGCGGCGAGTCGGGCGGCGGCGGGTTGGCCATCAGGTCGGCCACCACCGCGTCGATGGACTCGCCGGTGGGCGTGTCGCCGGACGGGCCGTTGTCGATCATCAGCTGGCGAATGTCGTTGCGGTTGTTGAAGTCGGGCGGATCCGAGTTCAGCATCGGACAGGTGCCGCCGGCGCTGCCACCGTTGCTGGTGTAGGCTGTGATGCCGAAGCGCACCTTGTCCTGGAGGATGGTGACCACGCCGCCGGGGTCAGCGGTGAGGGCGTCGCGCACGGCGTCCCACCGCGGTTGGCCGTTGAACGGATCGCTCATACTGCCGCTCTGGTCGACCAGCAGCACCACGGTCGGGATGATTGGCGAAAGGTCGAGCGAGACATTGGGGCAGCTGCCGCCGTCGGCGGCGCCGGCGTCCGCTCCAGCGCCGCCAACACAGCGACCGCGGTCGTCACAGGTGCCGCCGGAGCCGCAAGACGAGGCTTGTGGACCACAGTCGGCGGTACACGTGCCGTCCGCGCCGCAGTAAAAACCGAGCTGACAGTCCGTATCGACGGTGCACGTTGTCATGCACTCCGGGTCGGGATTGGCACCCTCACAAGGTGAGGTGCCAAGACTCGAGCTGCCGCAAGCCGCGAGGGCAAGAGCGCCAGCCATGTACGTGAAGTGGATCAGTGGCTGTTTCACGGAGTCTCCTTTTGTTGAAACGACCCCTGGTCATCGTATCAGGTGGCGTCGAAGTTGACACGTGACGATCGCGACAGCTATGAGCGAGTAGGTACAAGTGGGATGACCGAGCAACGCGCCCAGGCACGATTCGGAACCCGAGCTCGACGACACACTCGCCCAGTTGCCGCCGACGCTGTTCGTGTTGTCGAACGGCGAGGCCGATCTACTCGCCTGGATGCGAGGTGGACGCCCGGTACAGCCACACGCTGAGGCCGAACAGCAACACCATGCCCGGAATCGCCGTGTCGAACGTGCCGAACACGGCCAGCACGTCTTTGTTCTGGGTGATCACGATGGGCAGTGCCATCAGGATACCGATCAGCGCCTCGCCGGTGATCAATCCCGCCGAGAACAAAAGACCGTTGCGCTCGTTGGCCGCGCGCAGCTCCGGCGGTCGATTCGCCAGGGCGCGCTCCATCAGGTGAGCGATGATGCCGCCGACGAAGATGGGCACCGACAGCTCGAACGGCAGGTAGATACCGACCGCCATGGCGAGCACGGGCGCGCGGAACTTGGACTCGCGCCGCTCCAGAATCACGTCGATGATGATGACGGCCACCGCGGCAGCGGCGCCGATGCCGATCATCAGCCACGGCAAACCGCCCGCGAACACCCCTTTGGCCACCGACGCCATCAGGCCCGATTGCGGCGCGGGCAGCTGGGGAGAGCCGATCTTGTAAGCGTGGTGCAGCAGCGTGAGCACCGGGGCCATGACCAGGGCG
>Ga0114931_10001222_pt1 | contig 32738 bp, 34 predicted proteins | sample 2SBtaG_FD_89579 | JGI IMG/M metagenome (GOLD analysis project Ga0114931, IMG submission 89579) | Deep subsurface microbial communities from Kolumbo volcano to uncover new lineages of life (NeLLi) - 2SBTROV14_V59a metaG | ecosystem: Environmental > Aquatic > Marine > Volcanic | place: Kolumbo...
CAGATACTCGGGAAAATCGCCGACCGTCATCATGGTGACGATCTCCTGGCCGTTGAGAAACAGGGTCAGCGGACGCTCGACGACCACCGCGGTCTCGATCTCGCGCCCTTCCTGATCGCGGCCGGCGACGCGCCGCGTGAGCCGCGAGTCCGCCGGGTCCGGCTTGACGAGAAATTCGGCCATGGGGCGAATATGGACCGGAAGCGGACCGGCGCCAAGGCCCGGCGCGCCCGGGCACCGGCGCGGCCGAAGATGAACGGGCGATGAACGACGCGTTCACGACCGTGACAAGCGCGGGGGCGTAGGCTTTCCGGCATCAGGAAAGCCTCAACGCCCGAAGGTTCGAATGAAACCCCTCGTCGCCCTCGTCGCCGCCGTCCTCGCCTTCGGCCTCGCCGCGCCCATCGCGCCCGCCCATGCCGAACGCGATGGCGTCGACGCGACCGTCGAATACGCCGGGCATCGCGGCGGCTATGGCTATGGATACGGTTATGGCCATGGATACGGCCACGGCAGCCGCCATTACCGGCACGAGCGCCATGGCGGCCGCGACTATCTCCACGCCGAGCCCTATCGCTACAAGCGGTATCTGAAGCGCCGCCTGCGCCGCCGCTACAGCGCCTATCCGCCCTATCCCCGGCGGCTGCCGGTTTCCGCGATCGTTTACCGCGTCGAGCGCCGCCACGGCGTGCGCGTCTCCGCCATCCGCTTTTCGGCCGGCGCCTATAGCGTCTGGGGCCACGACCGTCACGGCCGCGCGGTCAAGCTGGTGGTCGGCCCGGGCGGCAGGCTGCTCGCCTTCTACTACCTGACCTGACATTTCATCGACACCCGCAACGTGCGGGCGGAACGCCTCCACCGACCATGCCTCTCTAGCTTCAACCTCCCCTCTACACTCGGCGGCCTTCGGGCCGCCGCTTTTTTGCCCGTCCCGTTGGGCGGCGCGCGTTGGTTGCACGGAATACCGTTTTAATGTGCGTTTATGCGCATATTTTTCAAAAATTGCACATATACGGAAATTTTGTACAGTCAACGCATGAAATTGCACTCCCCATCGTGCCCGGCGCGGCGATGAACGAGCTTGGCGAAGCGCTCCTGCGCGCCGGCGCGATGATCACGGCGCTCGACGCGGATCTGGTCGAGATCGTCGTCTTGTCGCTGCGCGTCAGCCTGACGGCGGTGGCGCTCGCCGCAGCGATCGGCCTGCCGGTGGGCGCGGCGCTCGCGCTCGGGCGCTTTCCGGGGCGCGGGATCGCGGTGGTTCTGCTCAACGCGATGATGGGCCTGCCGCCGGTGGTGGTCGGGTTGATCGTCTATCTGATGCTGTCGCGCTCGGGGCCGTTCGGCGTGTTCGGGCTTCTGTTCACGCCGGCGGCGATGATCGTCGCCCAATGCCTGCTGGTCATCCCCATCATTGCGGCGCTCACCCGCCAGGTGGTCGAGGACCTGTGGGAGGCCTATGCCGAGCAGCTCCGCTCGCTGGGCGTCGGACCGGCGCGCGCGGTGCCGACGCTTCTGTGGGACGGACGCTTCACGCTGGTCACGGCGGTGCTCGCCGGCTTCGGACGGGCGATCGCCGAGGTCGGCGCGGTGATGATCGTCGGCGGCAACATCGACCATCTCACCCGGGTGATGACCACGGCGATCGCGCTCGAGACCAGCAAGGGCGATCTGGTGCTGGCGCTGGCGCTCGGCGCGGTGTTGATCGCGCTGTCGCTGATCGTCAACGGGGCGGCGCAGGTTCTGCGCGAGACCGCCCGGGCGCGCGCCGGATGAACCGGATGACGATCCGGGCGACCCCGGCGGCCGGCGCCGCGATCCTGCCCTGCGCGCTCGACGCGGTTTCGTTCGAGGCCGGGGGCAAGCCCCTGATCGATCGCGTCAGCGCGCGGCTCGAGGCCGGCCCGCGCACGGTGGTGCTGGGCCCCAACGGCGCCGGCAAGACGACGCTCTTGCGCTTGTGCCACGGGCTTCTGCGGCCGAGCGCCGGCGCCGTCCGCTGGCTCGGTCCCGGGGCTGGCGCGGCGGCGCGGCGCCAGGCGATGGTCTTTCAAACGCCGATGATGCTGCGTCGCTCGGTCGCGGCCAATGTCGCCTATGCGCTCGCCGTCCGGGGGCTGCGCGGCGCGGCGCGGCGGATGCGCGTCGCCCGGGCGCTGGACCGCGTGGGGCTCGCCGGGGCGGCGGCGCGCCCGGCGCGCGCGCTTTCGACGAGCGAGCGCCAGCGGCTCGCGCTCGCCCGGGCCTGGGCGACCGAGCCCGAGGTCCTGTTCCTCGACGAGCCGACCGCCAATCTCGACCCGGCGGCGACCCGGGCGATCGAAACCGCGATCGAGGCGGTCGCCCGCGCCGGCGTCAAGATCGTCATGACCACCCACGACCTCGGCCAGGCGCGCAGGCTCGCCGACGAGGTTCTGTTCCTTCACCAAGGGCGGCTGGTCGAGCGCGGCCCGGCCGACGCCTTCTTCGCCGGGCCGCGCACCGCCGAGGCCGCCGCCTTCCTCGAAGGCGCGCTGACATGGTGAGCGCGCGTCCTCAGCGCAACGCCGAGAGGTTCGCGACCAGCGCCCCCTCGGCGCGCTCGATCTCCTAGGCGATCTTGTGGGCCTTGTCCTCGTCCGGCGTGCCCAGCGCCAGGACGACGCCGGCGCATCGCTCGCGCTCCTCGAGCACGACGTCGATGATCGCCTGCTCGACGATCCGCGCGACCGCCTCGGCGCGCGCGTTGTCGCCGGCGATGCCGAGCGCCGCCAGGATCTCGCCGGCGATGCGTTCGGCGCGCTTGCGCAGCGTCATGGTCTCTCTCCTCGGTTTCCTCATCCACCCGGTTTCCGTTCGGGCGCCCGGCACCGCGCGGCCGCCCGCCGCGCCGTCATCCGGCGCAATCCTCAGCATAGCGACCCAAGGGAGGTTTTCGCCAATGTCCATCCAATCCACCACGCGACGCCGCGCCCTCGCGACGATCGCCATGCTCGCGCTGGTTCTTTTCGCGCCCGCCGCCTGGGCGGGCAAGGGCGAGATCATCGTCGCCTCGACGACATCGACCCAGAACTCGGGGCTGTTCGACCATATCCTGCCCATGTTCGAGGCCGAAACCGGGATCAAGGTCCATGTGGTCGCGGTCGGCACCGGCCAGGCGATCCGCCTCGCGCGGCGCGGCGATGCCGATGTCCTGTTCGTCCACCACAAGCCGTCCGAGCTCAAGTTCGTCGCCGACGGCTTCGGCGTGAAGCGCTTCGACGTGATGTACAACGATTTCGTGATCGTCGGCCCGAGCGACGACCCGGCGGGCATTCACGGCATGACCGACGCGGCCGCCGCCTTCGCCCGCATCGCCCAAGCGAAGGCAGTGTTCGCCTCGCGCGGCGACGATTCGGGCACCAACAAGGCCGAGCGGGCGTTGTGGAAGGCCGCCGGCATCGACGTCGCCGGGGCGAGCGGGCGCTGGTACCGCGAGACCGGATCGGGCATGGGCGCGACGCTCAATACCGCGAGCGGGCTCGACGCCTACACGCTTTCCGACCGGGCGACCTGGCTCAACTTCCGCAACCGGGGCCGGCTCGCGATTTTGGTCGAGGGCGATTCCCGGCTGTTCAACCAGTACGGCGTGACCCTGGTGAACCCCAAGAAGTACCCCCATGTGCGCGTCGCCGAGGGCCAGGCGTTCATCGACTGGCTGCTCTCGGACAAGGGCCAGGCCGCGATCGCCGCCTATCGCGTGAACGGCCAGCAGCTCTTCTTCCCCAACGCCAAGAACGCGCCGGGAAGCTGACGGGGAATTTCGCCCGAGATCAAGGCGCGTTGTAGACGATCGCGCCGAGGCCCGCGCAGTCGTAGCCGCCGAGCGCGGCGGCGCGGGCCGCGGCCTGTTCGGTGCGCGCAAAGGCCATGAGCCGTTGCACCGGGGGCTCGAAGTAATCGCGCCGGCGCATCACCAGATCGTAGCGCTCGCGGGCGAGCGGCAGGAACTCGAGGCGCAGGCGCCGGGCCACGGCGGCGACCGCGAGCCCGGCGTCGGCCTTGCCCTCGAGGACCGCGAGCGCCAGCTCGGTCTCGCTGCGCGCGGGCCCCGCCACGAGGTCGAGGTCGCCGAGGTCGAGCCCCGCCTCGGCGAGCAGTTGCACGAGAAGAAGCTGGCTGCCGGCCTCGTCCTGGCGGGCCATGACGCGCGCGCGCCGCGCCGCGAGGTCGGCGATCCCCCGAATGGCGAGCGGGTTGCCGGGCGCGAGCACCAGGCCCTGCTCGCGCCACGCCCATTCGATCACCACGACGCCGAGTCCGGCGAGCCGCTCCTTCACCAGCGAGACGTTGTAGCCCGCGCCCTCGGCCTCGCGGACATGCATCCCGGCGACCATCGCCTCGCCTGCCGCCAGCCGCCGCAGCCCGTCGAGGCTGCCGCCCGCGAGCATGGCGAGGCCCGAGCCCGATTCACCGAGGCACCAGTCGAGAAACGGATCGTGGCTCCCGGCGATCACCGGCGGCGCGGGACGGTCGCGCGCGGCATCGTCGCGCATCGTCGCGGCGGCCTCGACCCAGCGGTCGATCAGACGCTTCGGGAACAGCCATTTGCCGGTCACGCGCGAGCACGGGATGCGGCCCGCCTTGATCAGGTCGTAGACCTTGCGCTCCTTGATGCGGAGATAGTCGGCCACCTCGCGGGTGTTCATCATCTCGCGCGTCGAAGTCCGCACCCGTCCGCCCCTCGCCCGGTTGATTTCGCCCCATCATAAACCGCGCGCGCCGCGCGCCGCCATGACCGCAGCGAGATTCGGGTCGAATTCGCGCCGGCGACGGTTTATCAATGGTCCTTGCGGGCAGGAGGCCCAGCGGGCGGGATGGCATGAAGATCAACGGCAAGACCCTACTTCTCTGCGATTGCGAGGGGACGATGCCCCTCGACGGCAAGGCGCTGGCGCGCGCCTGCGGCGGCGACGCGTCCGCCGAGGCCGGTCGCATCCACACCCAGCTCTGCCGCGCCCAGCTCGGCGAGTTCCAGCGCGCGATCCTGGGCGAGGAGCCGCTGCTCGTCGCCTGCACCCAGGAAGCCCCGCTGTTCACCGAGGTGGTCGAGGACGGCAACCCCAACGCCGAGGTCGCGTTCGTCAACATCCGCGAGCGCGCCGGCTGGGCGGACGAGGCGAGCGCGGCGACGGCCAAGATCGCGGCGCTGCTCGCCGAGGCCGCGCTCGACGTGCCCCCGGCGCGCGCGATGACGATCGAAAGCGCCGGCGTCGCCCTGGTCTACGGCCGCGACGAGACCGCGATCGAGGCGGCGCGGCGGCTCGCCGGGCGTCTCGACGTCACGGTGCTGCTCACCCGTCCGGGCGCGGTCACGCCGCCCGGGATGGTCGACGTGCCGATCTTTCGCGGCACCATCACCGCCGCGCGCGGCCATTTTGGCGCCTTCGAGCTCACGGTCGACGACTACGCGCCCATGGTGCCGTCGTCGCGCGGCGCGCTCGCCTTCGGCTCCGGGCAGGACGGCGCCACGTCGCATTGCGACCTGATCATCGATCTGACCGGTGGCGCACCCCTGTTCCCCGTGCCCGAAAAGCGCGACGGCTACCTGCGGCCCGACCCCGGCAACCCGGCGCTGGTCGAGCGCGCGTTGTTCGACGCCGCCGACATGGTCGGCAGCTTCGACAAGCCGATCTACGTCGAGTTCGACGCCGATCTCTGCGCCCATTCGCGCAGTCGGATCGTCGGCTGCACCCGTTGTCTGGACGCCTGCCCCACCGGCGCGATCACGCCCGCCGGCGACCATGTGGCCATCGACCCCCATGTCTGCGCTGGCTGTGGCGGCTGCGCGAGCGTCTGCCCGACCGGGGCGGCGGCCTACGCGATGCCGCGGGCGAGCGCGCTGTACGAGCGGCTGCGCACGCTGCTCGGCGCCTACCGCGCGGCGGGCGGCGAGGATGCGGTTCTCCTGGTCCACGACACCGATTACGGCGACGACGCGATCGCCGCGCTCGCTCGCCAGGGGCGCGGCCTGCCCGCCCATGTCATCCCCTTCGCGGTCAACGAGGCGACCCAGGTCGGCCTCGACCTGCTGGTCGTCGCCTTCGCCTATGGCGCGGCCCGGGTCCGCCTGCTTCTCGGCCCCGGCAACCGCGAGCATCTCGACGCCCTCGAAGGCCAGGTCGCGCTCGCCAACGCGGCGATGGAGGGGCTTGGCTACGGCCCCGGGCGAGCGGCGACGCTCGACGGGCGCGACCCGGACGCGCTCGACGCCGCGCTGCGCGGGCTCGACCGGATCGCCGCCCCCGCGCCCGGCGGGTTCCTGCCCATGGGCGGCCGGCGCACGGTCACTCTGATGGCTCTGCGCCACCTGCGCGCCCAGGCGCCCGCGCCGGTGGACGTGATCGCGCTTCCCAGCGGCGCGCCCTTCGGCGCCATCACCATCGCCGAGACCGGCTGCACCCTGTGCCTGGCCTGCGTCGGCGCCTGCCCCGTCGGCGCCATCGCCGACAATCAGGACCAGCCCATGCTGCGCTTCCGCGAAAGCGCCTGCGTGCAGTGCGGCCTGTGCCGGGCAACCTGCCCCGAGAAGGTCATCACGCTCGCGCCGCGGTTCAACTTCGCACCCTCGGCGGGCGAGCTCGTCGTGATCAACGAGGAGGAGCCCTTCGCCTGCATCCGTTGCGGCAAGCCCTTCGGCGTGCGCTCGTCCATCGAGCGCCTGATCGAGCGGCTAGCCGATCATCCCATGTTCGCCGAGGGCGGTGGCGGGCTCGACCACGTCCGCATGTGCGAGGACTGCCGCGTCATCGACCAGTTCGCCGCCCCCGCGCCCATGGCGACCCGCCCGCGCCCGGCACCCCGGACCACCGACGACGATCTGCGCGAGCGCGAACAGGCCAAGGCCCGCGAGATGCACGAGCGCGCCCGGACCGCCCGGGCCGAAACGGATGGCGACGGCGAGGACGGGTCCCCGGAAAAGGGTTAATTCCCGGGCAAGACCACGTTGCTCCCGGGGTCATAGAAAGGGCGACAAGTCGCGGCTCCAGTGCTATTTATTAGACTGGTTTTTGGTCTCAAGCCTCGGCATGTCGCGATGATCGATCCTTTCGGCCGCCCCATCTCGTATCTACGCGTCTCGGTCACCGATCGCTGCGATTTTCGCTGCGTCTACTGCATGTCCGAGCATATGACCTTCCTGCCCAAGGCCGACCTGCTCACCCTCGAGGAGCTCGACCGGCTGTGCGGCGTGTTCGTGGGCCTCGGCGTGCGCAAGCTGCGGCTGACCGGGGGCGAGCCCCTGGTGCGGCGCAACGTGATATAGCTGATCCGCCGCCTCGGCCGGCATCTCGAGACCGGCGCGCTCGACGAGCTCACGCTGACCACCAACGCGAGCCAGCTTTCGCGCTTCGCCGACGAGCTTTACGACTGCGGCGTGCGGCGGATCAACGTCTCGCTCGACACCCTCGATCGCGACCGCTTCCGCGCGATCACCCGCTGGGGCAAGTACGACAAGGTGATGGAGGGGCTGGCCGCCGCCAAGGCCGCGGGGCTCGCCATCAAGATCAACGCGGTCGCGCTCAAGGGCGTCAACGAGGACGAGTTCGACCGCATGATCCACTGGTGCGGCGACCAGGGCTTCGACCTCACCCTGATCGAGACCATGCCCATGGGCGATATCGAGGGCGACCGCACCGATCAGTACCTGCCCCTGTCCAAGGTTCGCGCGCGGCTCACCGAACGCTGGACTCTGAAGGACATTCCCTATCGCTCGGGCGGGCCGGCGCGCTATGTCGAGATCGCCGAGACCGGCGGCCGGCTCGGCTTCATCACGCCGCTCACCCATAATTTCTGCGAATCCTGTAACCGGGTGCGGCTGACCTGCACGGGCACGCTCTACATGTGCCTGGGCCAGGACGACGCCGCCGATTTGCGCGCGCCCTTGCGCGCGAGCGAGAGCGACGCGCCCCTGATCGCCGCCATCCACGAGGCGATCGCGCGCAAGCCCAAGGGCCATGACTTCGTCATCGACCGCCGGAACCGGCGCCCCGCCGTCGGCCGCCACATGAGCGTGACCGGCGGCTGATTTCAGGTCGCCGAGGCGGCCTTCCCCTCCTACTGGATGATGATCTGATGGGCGAAGTTCGCGCCGTCGGAAATCGTGATCCGGGTGAAGCCCAGAAGCTTCGCGAGATCGAAGAAGGTGAAGAAATCGGCGACCCCGAGGTCGGAAAGGAAGCGGGTCGTGCGCGCGATCGAGGTCAGCATCGCGAACAGCGCCCGGGCGCGGTAGATCGTATTCAAGTTCCCGTCGCGCAGGCTCACGATGATCAGCTTCTCGGCCTCGTCGCCCTTGGCGAAGATCGCGAAGTTCGGCGCATACGGCCGGCTCATCATCTGCTGGGTGATGCCGACGACGAAGCCGAGCCGCGTGTTGCGTCCCGCCTCCTCGAGGGTTAGCGCGCGCGAGACGTAGGTTTCGGTGCTTTCGGGCGGCGGGTAGTAATACCCCGCGTGGCGGTCCTGGGACTGGGCCTCGGTCTGGGCCTGGGCCAAGCCGCTCGCGAGCGACATCACGACCGCCATTGCCGCCGCCCGGGCGATGGCGTGTCCCCACTTCGTCATGCAATATCTCCCTATCGAACCGGGGTTAGTCTGCGCGGCGCGGTTCGGCTTGTCACGCGGAATGCCGGCCCGGCGGGGGCGCGGGCCGAAAACCCGGCGCGCCGCCGTCCGCTTCGCTGGCATGGACCGCCGCTTTCGCTATACTGCGCCGACCGCGAGCGACACCCCATCGGGCGCGCAGCATGAAGTACCGCAGGATCGCCTTCGTCGCCAGCCCGGCGCCCGAAGCCCAGGAAGCGCTCGCCGAGCTCCGCGCCCGCTACGCGGCCGCCGATCCGGATGAAGCCGACGTGATCGTCGCCCTCGGCGGCGATGGACTGATGCTGGAGACCCTGCACCGCCACATCAACCGCCGGGTGCCGATCTACGGCATGAATTGCGGCACGGTCGGCTTCCTGATGAACGAGTACGGCGCCGAGGCGTTGGACGAGCGGCTGGAGAACGCCAAACCAACCGTCGTCCACCCGCTCGAAATGGTCGCGACCGACGTGACCGGCGCCGAGATCAGCGCGCTCGCCATCAACGAGGTCTCGCTGCTGCGCGCGACCCGCCAGGCGGCCAAGATCCGGATCAGCGTCGACGGCGTGGTGCGCGTGCCCGAGCTGATCTGCGACGGCGTCCTGGTCGCGACCGCGGTGGGAAGCTCGGCCTACAACCTCTCGGCCCATGGGCCGATCCTGCCGCTCGACGCCGATATCCTCGCGCTGACGCCGATCAGCGCCTTCCGGCCGCGACGCTGGCGCGGCGCGATCCTGCCGGCCGAGGCACGCATCCGATTCGAGATCCTCGACAACCAGAAACGCGCCGTGAACGCGGTCGCCGACTACACCGAGGTCCGCGACGTGGTCGATGTCCGGGTCGAGGAGAGGCCCGAGATCGACCTCACGCTCCTGTTCGACCCCGGCCACAGCCTCGAGGAGCGCATTCTCGCCGAACAGTTCGCGTCGTGACGTGGCGCCGGCCGCCACCCTCGCCCGCCTAATCGCCGGCGACGCGTGGCGGATGGCGATCAAGCCCTGGCGGCGGCAATGGCCGCGGCTGCGAATCGTCATGCCGTGAGCCCCGGCGGGGGGCTGGAAACCGGGCGTGTTGCCCATGACAGCGACAAGCCCATGAACACGTTCATGGGCTTGTCGGCAAACGCACAAGAGCGTCGGCTCGTCGGACCGATATCAGGCCGCCTGGCGAAGCGCGAGCCGGTCCCAGATGGCGACCAGCGCGACGATCAGATCGTCCATCACCGCGTCCGAGTGGAGCGGCGACGGCGTGATGCGCAGCCGCTCGGTGCCGCGCGGCACGGTCGGGTAGTTGATCGGCTGGATGTAGATCCCGTACTCGGCCATCAGGATATCGGTCACCTGCTTGCACTTGACCGGATCGCCGACCAGCACCGGCACGATATGGCTTTGCGACGGCATCACCGGCAGGCCCGCGCTGGCGAGCCGGCGCTTGAGCGTCGCGGCGCGCTCCTGGTGACGCGCCCGCTCGGCCCCGCTCCCCTTGAGGTGGCGCACCGAGGCGAGCGCGCCGGCGGCGAGGAACGGCGGCAAGGCGGTGGTGAAGATGAACGGCGAGGCGAAGCTGCGCAGCGCGTCGACCACCGCCTTCGAGGTCGCGACATAACCGCCGAGCACGCCGAACGCCTTGGCGAGCGTGCCGTTGATGACCGTGACCCGGTCCATCAGCCCGCGCGCCTCGGCGATGCCGCCGCCGCGCGGCCCGTAGAGGCCGACCGCATGGACCTCGTCGAGGTAGGTCATCGCGCCGTGGCGCTCGGCGACGTCGCAGATCTCGGCGATCGGGGCGATGTCGCCGTCCATCGAATAGACCGATTCGAAGGCCACCAGCTTGGGCCGCTCGGGATCGAGATCGGTCATCAAGCGGTCGAGATCCTCGGGGTCGTTGTGGCGGAAAATGCGCTTGTCGGCGCGGCTGTGGCGAATGCCCTCGATCATCGAGGCGTGGTTGAGCGCGTCCGAGAGCACCATGCAGTCGGGTAGCATCGCCGCCAGCGTGGCGAGCGCGGCGAGGTTCGCGACGTAGCCCGAGGTGAACACCAGCGCCGCGGGCTTGTGGTGCAGATCGGCCAGCTCGCGCTCGAGCGCCACCAGGGTATGCGAGGTGCCCGAGATGTTGCGCGTGCCGCCGGCGCCCGCGCCATGGGCGGCGAGCGCCTTCTACATGGCGTCGAGAACCTTGGGGTTCTGCCCTATGCCGAGATAATCGTTGCTGCACCACACGACCACGTCGCGGTGTTTTGGCGCGGCGAAATCCGTGGCCAGCGGGAACTCTCCGGCGTGACGGGCAAGCTCGGCGAAGACGCGATAATTGCCTTCCGCCTTGAGCGCGCCGACCCGGTCGGCGAAGAATCGTTCGTAATCCATGACCCTTCCTCTCCTCGCGTCGCCCGTCGTCCGCGTTGGCGCGCGCGCCGTTTTCTCGCGTATATATATAGAGAACAAATTAGGCCAAGGGTGATACCAAAACGTTGACCAAGATCAAGACGGAACAAATGGCGCGCGCGGAAGCGCGAGGGGGGGTCCGAGGATCGGGGCGACCACGTTAAAACCACGGAAAGACCACGGATAATGAGAAATTCTCCTGACGACGAGACGGCCGAGGCCGGGATCGACCGGTCGGCGGCGACCACGGCGGCGGCGCGCGCGGCGATCGAGGCGATCGTCCGCGACTTCGACATGGCGCGCCGCTGGGGCGGGCTCTCGGCGCGCGAGGACCGGGCGCGGCGGGCGATCCTCCGCTTGTTCGCCCGGTTCGGGCGGACGCCGCTTTTCCATGAGATCGCCGCCGAATCGGGGATCGCGCGGGCCGATCTGCCCGCTGTCCTCGCGGCGCTCGCGGGGCGCGACCTGATCGTGCTCGGCGACGATCGCGAGCGGATCGCCGGCGCCTATCCCTTCGCCGACTGCGATCGGGGCTACGGCGTGGTCTGCGCCGGGCAACGCCTGCACGCGATGTGCGCGCTCGATGCGCTCGGCATCGGCGCGATGCTCGACGAGGACGCGACCATCGCCTCGAGCTGCGCCGCCTGCGGCACCGAGATCCAAATCACCACCCGGGGGCGGGGAACCGAAATCGACCACGCCTTTCCCGTCGCGGGCGTGGTCTGGGCGGCGCTCGCCTACGCGGATGCCTGCGCGGCGGGCTCGATGTGTCCGCGCACCGCCTTCTTCTGCTCGGACGAGCATCTCTGGTCGTGGCGACGCAACAACCCGGACGAGCGCGGCCACCGCCTCGATCTCGCCGAGGCGATCGAGGTCGGCCGCGCCCTGTTCGCCCGCCGCCTCGCCCCGGCGACCCGGGACTAGCGTCTGATCGGTCAGATCGGTCCCGGCTTATTCCCTTGGTCCAAGCCCCCGCGCGGCCAAGTGGCGGACGAGGCGTGCGTCGGGCCAGTTTTCGAGATCGAGCAGGGCCGCGTATCATCGCCCGCTCAGCCCGACAGATTGAGGATCACGACTCCCGCCGCGACCGCCGCCGCCGACCAGACCCGGCGGCGCGCCGAGGCCTCGCCCAGAAACCGCGTGCCGATCAGCGCGCCGATCACGACGCTGGTTTCACGCAGCGCCGAGACATGGGCCATGGCCCCCAGCGTAAGCGCCCAGATCACGAGCCCGTAGGCCGTGAAGGCGAGCACGCCGCCGATCAGGGTCGGTCGCCAGTGCGCGCGCAGGAAGACGAGCGCGCCGCGCCCTCGGCGGGCGAGCGCGATCGCGGCGATCGGCAGCGCCGACCAGACGAACAGCCAGCCGATGAAGGCCGGCGTGCTGCCCGCGAGCCGCACGCCGATCCCATCGGAAACCGTGTAGGCGGCAATCGCCGCCCCGGTCGCGAGCGGATAGACGAGCGCGCGCCAGCCGTCCACGAGGCGATGGCCGAGCGCCAGGCTTACGATCCCCGCCGAGACCACGACGACGCCTGCGATTTCGGTCGGACGCAAGGTCTCGCCGGCGAACAGCATCGCGCCCAGGGCGACCAGGATCGGCGCCGAGCCGCGCGCGATCGGATAGGCCACCGACAGGTCGCCGAACCGGTACGCGCCCAGGAGAAGCAGAAAATAGATCGTGTGGATCGCGACCGAAAGCGCGAGGAAGGGCCAAGCCTCGGGCGCCAGCGGGCCACCTTGCGCGATCAGCGCGGGCGCGAACAGCGCGCCCACGGCGATCACCCCGGCGATGGTCATCAGCCGGTCGCCGCCGACCTTGAGGAAGGCGTTCCAGATCGCATGCATCGCGGCGGCGGCGAGGATGAGAAGGACGACCGCCGGGTCCATGCCGGTCCCGGCGCTCATCGGCGCGGGTCGCGTGGCGGCGGCCCCTGTCGCTGGTCCATTTCGGCTCCCTTGTTCAGACGCCGGAAACGGTAGCAAGAAGCGCGCGCGACACCCAGGCGAATCGCGTGGAATGACTGGCACGACGGAACGGCGGAGACGAAAACGGATGCGGACCCCGGCAACCGATACCGAAGCCCGCATCCGCTTTGGGAACCAAGGGCACTAACCAACTGTACTTGCCGCGCGGCGGTCCCTGCCGCCAGTGGAGGGGAACGAACCTCACTCCGGTCCATACAGGAACGGGACCACACGCCGCATCTGCCTCGGGCACCGCGCCTAGAGAAGCGGAAATGCGAATCCGGGCACCGCGCGACGTCGATATTGGTACCCGTTCGGGCCGGCGCTATCCTTAACCTGGATCAAGGAGCCTCGGCGAATTATCGCCACTCTCGCAAGATGCCGCCGGGAGCGGCCGCGGAGACCATGGAGGATCCGACCATGACACGAGCCATGCAGCGTCTCACCCACGACGAGGTCATCAAGGCCGCGGGCCAGCTCGACGACGTCTCGGTCGCCGAGATCATTGCCACCGGCGCCACGATCGAGGAGCTCGAGGAGGCCGTGACCTGGGCCAACGGCGTCACGCGCCTCGGGCGCGAGCTCGAGCGCCCGCTGTCGGGCATAGTCGCGCGATTGTACGAAATCCTTACCGCCGACGAAGCCTTCGCCGACGATCGGCCGTAACCGGCGCCCCGGCGCTTACCGCGCTTTCCGGGGCCTGCGGCCCACGGGTCGGCTCGCCACTCTGGGCAGCGTATGGAACCGCGTGATCAGATCGCTGGCGCTGACCGTGCAAGGGCCGAGACGCACGTCGACCCCCGCCTCCTCGAGGCGATGCGCGGCCGACGCGCCGATGAAACCCGTGACGACCCGCCGGACCCGACGGTCGAGAATCTCGTCACAGACCCAGCCACTCGACCCGCGCCGGTTCGGCACGAAATCGACATCGCCATCGGTTGGCTCCACGAACAGAATGCCGCCCGCCTTGGCGAAGAAGGGCGAAAGCTTCGCCTCCAAGCCGCCATGACGAACCGTGAGGGCGATCTCCCACTCCTTTCGAGCCATCTTGAATTTCTCGTTGCGGCGTGGTCTGTGGTGATTCTTGACCGATCTCGGCGTATGATGGGCTAACCTGGATTAAGGTTGGGTCTGAAATCCTTGCTAACATAGGGTGGGCGCGTGCCACGTCGTCCCAAGCGGCCGCTGAAGGTTCCCCTCGATTGCCATCATTGCGATGTGCGACGGGAGGCGGTTTGCGCGCCGCTTTCGAGCGAGGAAATCGAGGTCATGGATCGCTACAAGACCGGGATCCGCACCTTCCCGGCGGGAAGCGATCTTTATTACCAGGGCGAGACGAGCGACGAGATGTACACCCTGCTCGACGGCTGGGTGTTCCGCTACCAGATTCTCGAGGACGGACGGCGTCAGATTCTCGAATTCACCCTGCCCGGCGCCTTCCTCGGCTTTCAGCCCAACCGGCAGGCGCCGATGACCCATTCGGCCCAATGCATCACCGACGTCGCCGCCTGCGTCTTTCCGAGCCGCAACGTCTTCGAGCTGTTCCGCGCCAACCCCGAGCTGGCGCTCCGCATGGCCTGGATCACCTCGCGCGACTGGACGCTCGCGCAGGAGCATCTCACCAACATCGGGCGGCGAACGGCGCGCGAGCGGGTCGCGCATCTCTTGCTCGAGCTGTTCTACCGGGTGCGGCTGTGCGACCCGTCGCCACGTGGCGACAGCATCGAGCTGCCGCTCACCCAGGAGCATATCGGCGACGCGCTCGGGCTCACCTCGGTGCATGTCAACCGAACGCTCCGCCGCCTGCGCGAGGCGAACCTCGTCGCGGTCGAGGGGCATACGCTCCGCATCCTCGACCCCGATACCCTCGCCGACATCGCCGGCTTCGACAGCGAGGCCGTGCTCCAGCGCCCCCTCTCGACCGAGCCCCGCCCCCTCCACGGATGACCGGGGCGGCCGGGGGACGGCCGGGGGGAGCGAACCGGCGCCGATTCAGTCCATCATGCCCTAAAGCCGGACCACCTCGCCGAGATGGCGGGGAAGCTCATGCGCGGCAAGCCGCGTCAAGTCCTTTGGAATCTCGGCCGAGACGCGCGCCCGGGTCGCCTTGTCGAGGGCGTTGCGGAATTCGCCGAGCACCTTGGGCGGGGCGACCAGGACGAGCGCGTCGAACCGGCGATCGTCGCCGGCGCGCGCGAGCAGCCGCGAGATCCGCCGCGCGAAGCGTTGCTTCTCGAATTCCTGCCAGTCGACGCGCGGCTCCATGGCGTGACGCGCGGCATCCGCGCTCTCGAAGGTCCGCCCGGGCTTCTCGACGCCGAGCTCGCGCGTCGGCTTGCGCGCGGGCGGCCATTCGAACTCGCGAACCGACGCCAACCCGCTGCCTCCGCCCTCGTTGGCGAAAATCCGCGCGCGCGCGCCGTCGGCCACCAGGATCCAGGTCTTCTTGCGTTTCGGCTTCATGATGTCGGTCCGTCCGGCGCGGACGCATCGCGCCCGGCGCCGGCCTCCTCATGGGTTCGCGTTCTTGCCCTTACTCTTTCGACGTAAGGGGTCCGGACACGCCGATCAAGGCCGCCACCTCCTTGTAATATCAACCTTTCGTTCTTAGGTTTTAACCATAAGCAATGGGCTTGCGCCAAAAGCCAGGCAATCCATTCGGGTATCGAATGGCGCGGCCAGATGCGACACCGGCACCCGGATCGTCCCCGGGGAGGCGAGCCAATCGATTGCAAGGGGGTGCGGAATGTCCAACATGCATCGAAATCACGCGATGGCGATCGCCGGAAGCACGGGCGGTTCGCATCCGCCCACCGGCCGGTCGGCCAAGGTGATCGCCCTTGCCCGCAAGGCGGGCGCCCGAGATTCGGTTTCGGGCCTGGCTCCGCGCGGCGATGATCGGGCGCTCGCGGGCGCGGCGCGCGCGGCGCTGGTCAAGCACCTGGGGGCGGTCGGCGCGACCATCGCCTTCAACCTGCGCGACGGCGTCGCCGATCTTCACGGCTGGGTCGAAAGCGGCAACCAGAAGCGGATCGCCGAGGACGCGCTTCGCGATCTCGACGGTCTGCGCGGTGTCCGCAACCACCTCCGCGTCCAGCCGCCCAGCAAGCTCGCGCGCCGCACGCCGCGCCGCTAGGGCGGGGTTTTTCAGCCGAAATCGACCCTCCCAAGTGAATCAGCGTCGGGGCGCGTTGTCGTCCAGCCAGACGACCTCGGTCCCGATCTCGCCGCCCGCGCGCAGCTCCAGGCGACGGTAGCCCGGCCGCCCGGCGGTAACGCGCAGCCCGCCCGCCCCGTCGGGCATGAACTGGAAGCAGGTGGCGGGCGTTCCCATCAGCCGCATCGCGCTGCGCCAGCCGTCGAAGGGCTGGTGGATATGTCCCCACAGCAGCCCGCGCACGCCGGCGTGGCGGTCGAGCACCGCGAACAGCGCGGCCGCGTTCTCGAGGCTCACGAAATCCTCCCAGGCTCCGCCCACCGCGACCGGATGATGATGCAGGCAGACCAACGCATGGTCCCCGGGGCGCGCGGCGAGCGCGGCGTCGAGCGCCGCGAGCTCGTCGTCGCGAAGGAAGCCGTCGTCCTCGCCGGGAACGGTGGAATCGAGAAAGATCACCTGCCAGCCGTCGCGCGCGAGGACCCGGTCGAGCCGCACGCGCCCGCCGGCCATGGTCTCGGCCATCACGGCGGGAGCGTCGTGGTTGCCGGGGATGCAATGGGCCACGGCGCCGAGGCGGGCGAGATGGCCGCGCGCGCGGCGGTACGAGGCGGGCGAGCCGTCCTGCGACAGATCGCCGGTCAGAAGAAAGGCGTCGGGCACCGGCTCGGCGGTCACGAGCCGCTCGATCAGCGCGCCGAGCATGGCGTCGGTGTCGACCCCGCGCAGGCGCGCGCCCGCAGTCTCGATCAGGTGGCAGTCGCTGAAATTGATCAACCGAAGACCGTTGCCGTTCGCCATGCGCTTGCGTCCTTTCTTTCGTGGAATTTCCTTCTGCCCGATTCCCCGTCGACGGAAAATACCCTAAGTTGCCTTCCAATGAACAGGAACCCCGATTCCGCCCCCGATGACGCGCGGCTCGCGCGCCTGCTCGCCGAAAGCGGCGCGGCGATGGCGCCCGTCGAGGTCCGCGCGCTGGTCGCGGGCGTCGCCGCCGCGCCCCCGTCCCTCGAGGCCGGAGCCTGGATGCGCCTGGTCGCGGCCGAGCCGACGCCCGCGCTCCGCGCCGCGCTCGCGGCGCTCGAGGCCGAGGCCCGCGCCGCCGACATCGGCCCGCGTCCCGGCCCGGTGCCGGGCGAGCGGCTGGCGGCGCTGCGGGCCGAGCTGGCAAGGCGCGATCTCGCGGGCTTTCTCGTCCCGCGCGCGGACCCCCATCACGGCGAGTATCTCCCGCGCGACGCCGAGCGACTGCAATGGCTCACGGGGTTCTCGGGCTCGGCCGGGCTCGCGGTCGTCCTCGCCGAATCGGCGGCGGTGTTCGTCGACGGCCGCTATACCGTGCAGGTCGCGATCGAGGCCGACGGCGCCCTGTTCGAGCACCGCCACGTCACCGACGAGCCGCCCGCCGACTGGCTGGCCGAGCGGCTGAAGCCCGGCGACCGGCTGGGGTTCGACCCCTGGCTGCACACGCCCGACGGAATCGCGCGCATCCGCGAGGCCTGCGACCGCGCGAGCGCGACGCTGGTCGCCTGCAACGACAACCCGATCGACCGCGTCTGGACCAACCGTCCACCGCCGCCGATCGCGCCCGTGGTGCCCCACGACATCGCCTACGCCGGCGAGGACGCGGCAGCCAAGCGCGCGCGCGTCGCCGAGGCGGTTCGCGAGGCCGGCGCGGGGGCGGCGATCCTGTCGGCGCCCGATTCGATCGCCTGGCTGCTCAACATCCGGGGCGGCGACGTGCCCTACTGCCCCCTGCCGCTCGCCTTCGCGCTCATCGACGAGCGCGGACGGGTCGATCTGTTCATCGACCGGCGCAAGCTCGTTCCCGAGCTCGCGGCGCATCTCGGCGAGGCGGTCGTGCCGCGTCCGCCCGAGACGCTTGGCGCGGCGCTCGACGCCCTCGGCGAGGCGGGGGTCCGCCTGCTCGCCGACCCCGGAGCGAGCGCGGTCTGGGTGTTCGAGCGCATGGCGCGCGCCGGCGGCGAAATCGCGCGCGGCGCCGATCCTTGCGCGCTGCCTCGGGCGTGCAAGAACGAAACCGAGATCGCGGGGGCGCGCGCGGCGCATCTGCGCGACGGCACCGCGCTCGCGCGGTTTCTCGCCTGGCTCGACGCCAACGCGCCCCGCGAGGGGCTCGGCGAGGTGGCGGCGGCGGCGCGGCTCGACGCCTTCCGCGCCGAGGGCGATCTCTATCGCGGGCCGAGCTTCCCGACCATCGCCGGCGCCGGCCCCAACGGCGCAATCGTGCATTACCGGGCGAGCGAGCGCAGCGACCGGGCGCTCGCGGCGGGCGATCTGTTCCTGGTCGATTCGGGCGGCCAGTACCTCGACGGCACCACCGACGTGACGCGCACCGTCGCCATCGGCGCGCCCGACGACGCGCCACGGCGTCACTTCACCGCCGTGCTCAAGGGCCATATCGCGCTCGCCACGGCGGTCTTTCCGGCGGGCACGACGGGTGCCCAGATCGACGCCTTCGCGCGCCGCGCGCTCTGGGCGCTAGGGCTCGACTACGACCACGGCACCGGCCATGGGGTGGGCAGCTATCTCGGCGTGCACGAGGGGCCGCAACGAATCTCGAAGCTCCCCAACCGGGTCGCGCTCAGGCCGGGCATGATCGTCTCGAACGAGCCCGGCTACTACCGCGAGGGCGCCTACGGGATTCGGATCGAGAACCTGGTCTGCGTCGTCCCGCGCCCCGAGCGCGACGCCGAGCGCGAGATGCTGGGCTTCGAGACCCTGACGCTCGCCCCCCTCGACCGCCGGCTGATCGACGTCGCCCTACTGACGCGCGACGAGATCGACTGGATCGACGCCTACCACGCCCGGGTGCGCGCGGCGCTCGCGCCCCGGCTCGACCCCGACACCGCCCGCTGGCTCGCCCAAGCCACCCGCCCCCTCGCCGCCGGATAGCGCAGTCAAAAATTCGCGACGAAGCGAAAGGTCTCGTCGCCGCGCGCGTCGGCGAAGCGCGCCATGGCGTGGCACATTTCGATGAAGCCCTGCTCGAAGTCGAACGAGAAGGCGTCCGCCAGGGCCTTGAGGCGGCGGATCTCGGCGCGGTCGAGCCAGAGGACGCTTTCGCCCGCCGCCAGCCCGCCCTCGATTCGGCCGAGAAGCCACAGCTTGTTGATATCGGCGAGCCGGTAGGGGCCGCCCTGATAGGCATGGACCAGATGCGCGCGCGCCTCGGCGGCGACGGTGCCGTAGACCCCGGGGGCGAAGTCGGTGCCGCGCGTGCTCACGCGATCCCGGCGAGCGAGCGCCACTCATCCTCGCTCAGCGTCGCGACCCCGAGCGCGCGCGCCTTGGCCGCCTTCGAGCCCGCGTCCGCGCCGACCACCACGTAGTCGGTCTTGCGCGAGACCGAGCCCGCGACCTTGGCGCCCAACGCTTCGGCGCGGGCCTTGGCCTCGGCGCGGGTCATGGTTTCGAGCGCGCCGGTGAACACGATCGTCTTGCCCGCGAGCGGCGTCTCGCCCTGGGGCTCGACGAAATCCTCGACCGTGACCTCGTTCTTGAGATCAGAGACCACCGCGACGTTGTGGGGCTCGGCGAAGAAGTCGGCGAGCGTCGCCGCGACCTTGGGGCCGATGCCGTCGATGTTTTCGAGCGCCGCGCGAGCCTCGCCCTCGGGGTCGTCGGCGCGGCCCATTTCATTCAGGAAGGTTGTGAGCGAACCGTAGGTCTTGGCGAGCAGCCGCGCCGTCGCCTGGCCGACGTGGCGGATGCCGAGCGCGTAGATGAAGCGGTCGAGCGGAATGCGCCGCCGCGCCTCGATCGCGCGGAACAGGTTTTCGACCGACTTCTCGCCCCAGCCCTCGCGCGCGGCAAGCGGCGGATCGAAGGTCTCGGCGCGGCGCGCGAGGGTGAAGATGTCGGCAGGCTCCTCGATCAGACCATCGCGGAAGAAGGCGGCGATCTGCTTCTCGCCCAGCCCCTCGATGTCGAAGGCGTCGCGGCTGACGAAATGGCGCAGGCGCTCGACCCGCTGGGCGGGGCAGATCAGCCCGCCGGTGCAGCGGCGCACCGCCTCGCCTTCCTCGCGCACGGCGTGGCTATCGCATACGGGGCAGTGATCGGGAAAGACGAAGGGCTCGGTCCCCGGCGGCCGCCGGTCGGTCAGCACCCGCACCACCTGGGGGATCACGTCGCCCGCGCGCTGGACCACGACCCAATCGCCAACGCGCGCATCCTTGCGCGCGATCTCGTCCTCGTTGTGGAGCGTCGCGTTCGAGACCACGACGCCGCCGACGGTCACGGGTTCGAGCCGCGCGACCGGGGTCAGCGCGCCGGTGCGCCCGACCTGGATCTCGATCGCGAGAAGCCGGGTTTCGGCCTGCTCGGCGGGGAACTTGCGCGCGATCGCCCAGCGCGGAGCACGGCTGACCATGCCGAGGCGCTCCTGCCAATCCAGCCGATCGACCTTGTAGACCACGCCGTCGATCTCGTAGTCGAGGCGCGCGCGGGCCTCGGCGATCTCGCGGTAGAGCGCGATCGCCGCGGCCTCGTCGGCGCAGCGCCGGGCGAGCGGGTTGACGCGCAGGCCCCAGTCGCGGAACCGCGCGAGCGCCTCCCAATGGCTGTCGGCGAAGGGACGCGAGACCTCACCCCAGGCATAGGCGAAGAAATGAAGCTTGCGCCTGGCCGTGATCCGGCTGTCGAGCTGGCGGAGCGAGCCGGCGGCGGCGTTGCGCGGATTGGCGAACGGCGGCTCGCCGGCCGCCGCGCGCTCGGCGTTCAGCGCCTCGAACTCGGTGCGCGTCATGTAGACCTCGCCGCGCAGCTCGATTACCTCGGGAACGTCGTCGCCCCGGAGACGGAGCGGCAGATCGCGGATCGTGCGCAGGTTCGCGGTCACGTCCTCGCCCACCTGGCCGTCGCCGCGCGTCGCGCCGAGCACGAAGCGCCCTCCGTGGTAATGCACCGCCGCCGAGAGACCGTCGATCTTGGGTTCGCCGACCAGGGTGACGGCCGCGTCCTCGTCGAGGCCGAGAAAGCGGCGCACGCGCGTCAGGAACTCACTCAGATCCGCGTCGTCGAAGGCGTTGGCAAGCGACAGCATGGGCACTCGGTGGGCGACCTTGGCGAACGCCTCCGAGGGCGGCGCGCCAACCCGCAGGCTCGGGCTGTCGGGGCGGACGAGATCGGGGAAGCGCTGCTCGATCGCCTTGTTGCGCAGCCACAGGCGGTCGTATTCGGCGTCCGAAATCTCGGGTGCGGCCTCGATGTAGTAGAGCCGGTCGTGGCGCGCGATCTCGGCGGCGAGACGGGCGAGTTCGGCCGCGGCCTCGGCGCGGGTGAGCTTGTCGACCGGAATTTCGGCGGTTTCGGTCATCGCGGTCAGCCGGCGCGCGCGCGCATCAGGCTGTCGGCGGCGGCGCGCGCGGCGTCGGTCACGCGCGCGCCGGCGAGCATGCGCGCGACCTCCTCGCGCCGGGCGGGGTCGTCGAGCGCCTCGATCTCGGTCCGAACGCCGTCCTCGCCCTCGACCTTGGCGACCCGCAGGTGGTGGGTCGCGCGCGCCGCGACCTGGGGCGAATGGGTCACAACCAGGACCTGGCGCTCCTCGCCGAGCCGCGCGAGACGCTCGCCGACGGCGGCCGCCGTCGCTCCGCCGATGCCGCTATCGACCTCGTCGAAGACCAGGGTGGGGGTCGCGAGCGTCCGCGCGAGCACGACCCGGAGCGCGAGCAGAAGCCGCGACAGCTCGCCACCCGAGGCGATGCGCCCGAGCGGGCCGGGCTCGGCGTCCGGAACGGTCGCAACCTCGAAGCGCACGCGTTCGGCGCCGCCGGCGCCCCAGTCGGCCTCGGCGAGCGGTTCGAGACGGGTGCGGAACCGCGCCCGCGCGAGACCGAGCGGCGCGAGCTCGCCGGCGATCGCCGCGTCGAGCCGTTCGCCGGCCTCGGCGCGCGCGGCGCTCAACGCCCGCGCGGCGGCGGCGAAGGCCGCGCGCGCCGCCCGGGCCGCGTCCTCGAGCCCGGCCAGCGCCGCGCCCCGGTCGTCGAGCGTCGCGAGCTGGGCGGCGAACACGTCGCGCAGCGCCGCCAGCCCGTCAACGTTGGTGCCGTGCTTGCGCGCCGCGGCGCGGAGCGCGAACAGGCGTCGCTCGACGCGGTCGAGCGCGGCGGCGTCGGGCGCGGATTCGCGGCCCGCCGCCTCGATCGCGGCGATCGCCTCGGCGGTTTCGATGGCGGCGCGGTCGAGTGCCTCGATCGCCGGGTCGAGAAGTCCGGGCACGCGTTCGGCGGCGCGGGCGAGATGGCGCTCGGCGGCGCGCAGGCGGGCCTCGACCCCACGCCCACCCTCGTCGAGCTCGCCGGCGGCGGCCTGGAGCGCCTCGGCGAGCTTCTCGCCCTGCATGAGGATCGCCCGACGCTCGGCGAGCGCGGACTCCTCGCCCGGCTCGGGGGCGAGGCTGTCGAGCTCGGCGACCATGTGGCGCAGGTAGTCCTCGTCGCGGCGCGCGGCGGCGAGCGCGGCGGCCGCCTCGGCGCGCGCGTCCTCGGCCTCGCGCCAAGCGCGATAGGCCGCCGCCACCGCCGTCGCCTGGTCGTCGAGACCGGCGAACCCGTCGAGGAAGCGTCGGTGCTCGGCACCGGCGACGAGCCCGCGCGTGCCGCCCTGAACCTGGATCTCGACCAGGGAGCCGCCAAGCTCGCGCAGAAGCGCGACCCCCACCGGCTGATCGTTGACGAAGGCCCGGCCCCGGCCGTCGGCGGCGATCACCCGGCGCAGCACCAGCTCGCCCTCGACCTCGATGCCGCGCGCGTCCAGAAGCGCGCGCAGGGGATGGCCGGGGTCGAGCGCGAAGGCCGCCGCGACGCTCGCGCGCGCGGCTCCGGGGCGCACCAGCCCGGCGTCGCCGCGCGCGCCGATGGCGAGCCCGAGCGAATCGAGCAGGATCGACTTGCCGGCGCCGGTCTCGCCGGTCAGCGCGAGAAGCCCCGGGCCGAAGGCGAGGTCGAGGCGATCGATCAGAACGACGTTGCGAACGGAAAGGCTGGTCAGCATCGCGGGCCGCGGCGCCTGTGCCGAGCTAGAGCATGATGCATTTGCATTGAATCGGCATCGGCCCGCTCCCCCGGCCGGCCACCCCTATCATACGATCCCGTGGGGGGCCGGGCGGAGGCGTGGGCCGGTGCCGACTTAAACACTTCATACTCTAGAAGATGGTTTGCCAGATGCGGGCCATCCACGACCGCTTGCTCACCTTGGGACGAAGATCGACCCCGGTGAGCAAGGCATAGGCATCCAGATACCAGTCGCTGCCCGGGTAGTTGTAGCCGAGCACCGCGGCCGCGGTCTGCGCCTCCTCGGTGACGCCGAGGGCGAGATACGCCTCGGTCAGGCGCAGCAGGGCCTCGGGAACATGGGTCGTCGTCTGGTAACGCTCGACCACCGTGCGAAAACGGTTGATCGCGGCGATATACTCGCCGCGCTTGAGGTAGAAGCGGCCGATCTCCATTTCCTTGCCGGCGAGATGATCGCGGGTGAGATCGATCTTGAGCTTGGCGTCGCGCGCGTAGTCGGTATTGGGGAAGCGACGCACCACCTCCTCGAGCGACTGGAGCGCGAGCTCGGTCATCTTCTGGTCGCGACCGACGTCCGATATCTGCTCGTAGTACGACAGCGCGACGAGATAGTAGGCGTACGCGATGTCGCGGTTGCCCGGGTGCAGATCGATGAACCGCTTGGCGGCCAGGATCGCCTCGTCATAGATGTTGGCTTGATAATTGGCGTAGGCCGCCATGAGCTGGGCCTTGGTCGCCCAGACCGAATAGGGATGCTGGCGCTCGACCTCGTCGAAGGCCTTGGCCGTCGGCCCGTAGGCACCCGCGCCCAGCAGATCCATCGCCTTGTTGTAGAGCGCCTCGACCGGCTGCTCGACATATTCCTCCTTGGGCGTCGAGCAGGCGGCCAGAAGCAGCGCCGCGGCGAGCGCGAGGCCCAGCCGGCGCGCGCGGCGGCGAATGGTGGGATCGACCCTGATGAACACCAGCGCGGGCTCCGGTTTCCGACTTCGCTTTCCCGAACGCTTTATATATCACCCGCCCGCGCGCGAGCACAAACGTCCCGGCGCGGCCGCCCGGCGAATGGCGAGGGGATCGATCGGAATTCGGGGACCGGCCGCCGAGCGGCGCGGCGCGTCAGGCCGAGGCGGCGACCGCCGCGTCGCGCCAGCCGCCCTGCGTCGCCGCCATCGATTCGTCGAGCACGATGCGGCGCCAGGCGGTTCGGTCGGCGAACAGCGCAGCGAGCAGCCTGTGGTTCATGCCGTGCCCCGAGCCAAGGCCGTGGACATGGCCGATGATCGGCGCGCCGGCGAGATAGAAGTCGCCGATGCAATCGAGCGCCTTGTGACGCACGAGCTCGTCGCCGTAGCGCAGGCCGCCCTCGTTGAGCACCTTCTCGTCGTCGAGCACGACCGCGTTCTCGAGCGAGCCGCCGAGCGCCAGCCCGCGCTCGCGCATCGGGATCACGTCGCGCAGGAAGCCGTAGGTCCGAGCGCGGCTGAGCTCGCGCTTGAAGGTACCGTCGGCGAGATCGACGAAACAGGTCTGGTGGCCGATCAGGGGGTGGTCGTAGACGATCTCGAAGCTGACCGAGAAACGGTCCGACGGCGTGATCGACAGGCGGCGCTCGTCGTCGGCGATCGCGACCGGCTTCAGCACCTGGATCGCGTGGCGGGGCGCGTCCTGCTCGAGCGTGCCGACGCATTCGACGAGGAAGATGAAGGGCGCCGCGCTGCCGTCCATGATCGGCACCTCGGGTCCATCGAGATCGACGATCACGTTGTCGACACCGACACCCGCGAATGCCGCCATCAAATGCTCGACCGTGGCGACGCTCGCGCCGTTGCCGTCGCCGATGCTGGTGCACATAAAGCTGCCGTCGACGTTGTCGATGCTGGCTTCGACCATCGCCCCGCCGAGATCGGTGCGGCGAAAGCGGATGCCGGTCCCGACCTCGGCCGGATGAAGCATCATGTTCACGCGCTTGCCGCCGTGCAGGCCGATGCCCGCGCAGCCGATCGCGCCCTTCAGGGTTCTCTGTAGGATTACCGCCACGGGTCTCGCTCGCCCCTATTTCCCCACCGGGATCCCGGGTCGGCGCTCGACGACGCCCTGTTCTCCGGTTCCCGAACTCCAGCCGACCCTGCGACGGTCGTCGTTGTTCACGCAGAGTGCTCCGGGGAATCTTCTAACAAGTTCCCCGGAAGCACTCAATTCACGTTGTGTGACAGATTGTTACGTCCTTAAAGCGAAGGCTGGACGTCGGCTAGTTGGTCTGGCGGCGCAGGAAGGCCGGAATGTCGAGCAGATCCTCCTCGACCCGCGGCAGGGTCAGGCCTTCCGTCACCTGGGGCGCGGCCCCCACCAACTCGGGCTCGCGCTCGGGCTTGGCGGACGCGGGCGGACGGGCGGGCTGCGCCGAGACCGTCGCGCGTTTGGCCGCCTGGGGGGTCTCCTGGGGAGCCGCCTGGGGATCCACCTGGCTCGCCTCGCTTCGCGGCTGGCGGCCGCGCACCCCGTCGAGCATGCTCTTGAACAGAGTCGGCGCGCGCCGGGGTTCGGGACGGGCCGGCGTCCGGGCGCCGTTCTCCATGGCCGCCGCGGCGAACGGCTCGGCCCGACCGAGCGACGCGGCCCGACGCCCCGGCTCGACCGGCGGCGGCGGAATGAAGCTGTCGTCGGCGGGCGTCTCCTTGGTCGCGGCGGGCGCGTCCGCGGTCTTCGAGGCGGCGGCGATCGGCGGCGCCGGCGGAATCGCGGGGGCGGCGGGAATCGTCGGCCGCGCGGATTCGGGCCGCGCGAAGGCCGGAATGCCCCGGTCACGAAGCTCGCTCGGCGCGGCCTCGGCGACGGGCACCGGCCGGGCGGCCTCGCCCTCGGCGACGATGCCGGTGGCGACCACCGAGATGCGCATCCGCCCGGCGAGTGCCTCGTCGAAGGTCGAGCCGAAGATGATGTTGGCGTCGGGATCGACCTCGTCGCGGATTCGATTGGCGGCCTCGTCGACCTCGAACAGGGTCATGTCGCCGCCACCGGTGACGTTGATGAGGACCCCGTGGGCGCCCTTCATCGAGACGTCGTCGAGCAGCGGGTTCGAGATCGCGGCCTCGGCGGCGTCGATCGCGCGGCGCTCGCCCTCGGCCTCGCCGGTGCCCATCATGGCCTTGCCCATCTCGGCCATGACCGAGCGGACGTCGGCGAAGTCGAGATTGATGAGGCCCGGCATCACCATCAGGTCGGTGACCCCGCGAACGCCCGAGTACAGCACGTCGTCGGCCATCTTGAAGGCGTCGGCGAAGGTCGTCTTCTCGTTGGCGACCCGGAACAGGTTCTGGTTGGGAATGATGATCAGGGTATCGACGTATTTCTGAAGCTCGGCCAGCCCCTCCTCGGCGAGACGCATGCGGTGCACGCCCTCGAAGTTGAACGGCTTGGTCACGACCCCGACCGTGAGAATTCCCTGCTCGCGCGCGATCCGGGCGATCACGGGCGCGCCCCCGGTGCCGGTGCCGCCGCCCATGCCGGCGGTGATGAACACCATGTTCGAGCCCTGGAGATGCTCGACGATCTCGTCGAGCGCCTCCTCGGCGGCGGTGCGCCCGACGTCGGGCCGCGAGCCCGCGCCGAGCCCCTGGGTGATGTTGACGCCGAGCTGGATGCGCCGCTCGGAGAGCGACTGCGCCAGCGCCTGGGCGTCGGTGTTGGCGACCACGAACTCGACCCCTTCGAGGTGCGAGGTGATCATGTTGTTGACCGCGTTGCCGCCGGCGCCGCCGACGCCGACAACGGTAATGCGCGGCTTCAATTGGTGCGTTGCCGGCATGCCTAGATTGATCGTCATCCTTGCCTCCAGAATTGGACGTTTCGGGGGCGTCCTGTCACATCGACGCTTTGCGAACTCCCGGTGCCCCATCGCCGGGTGAATCCGTTCATTGCAGATACTCGCGAAACCATTGGCCGATCCGGCCGATCCGGCCCGAGGCGTCCTCGGGCGCGGCGAGCGCGTGGCCGCGCGCGTCGCCGCCCTCGTCGAGCGCATAGGCGAGCAGCCCCGCGCAGGTCGAGAACGCCGGTCCCTGGGTCGCCTCGGCGAGCCCCGCGAAGGCGCGCGGGCGGCCCAAGCGAACCTGCTTGTCGAAGACCTGGGCGGCGAACTCGCGCACGCCCTGAAGCTGGCTCGCGCCGCCGGTCAGCACCATGCGTCGGCCCGCCGCCTTGTCGAAGCCGGCGGCTTCCAGGCGGGCGCGCAGGATCTCGAAGGTCTCCTCGATGCGCGGCCGGATGACGCCGACGAGATGCGAGCGCGGTATCGAGTTGGCGCCACTCTCCTCGCCCTCGCCCACCGGGCGCACGTCGATCATCTCGCGATCGTCCGAGCGGCTCGGGATCGCGCTTCCGTAAAGCGCCTTCATGCGCTCGGCGTGATCGAGGGTGGTCGTCAGGCAGCGCGCGATGTCGCTGGTGATGTGGTTGCCGCCCACCGGCACCACGTCGGTATGGACCACGTCGCCCTCGAGGAACACGGCGGCCGAGGTCGAGCCCGCGCCCATGTCGAGCAGGGTGACGCCGAGCTCGCGCTCGTCCTCGACCAGGCAGGCGAGACCCGAGGCATAGGGCGAGACGACCGAGGCGACGACGTCCAGATGGCAGCGCGCGACGCAGGTCGAAAGATTGCGCAGCGGTCCCGAATCGGCGGTGATCAGATGAATGTTAACCCCCAGCCGCTCGCCGTACATGCCGCGCGGGTCGCGAATGCCCCGGTTTCCGTCGATGGTGTAGCCGAGCGGGATGGCATGGACGATCTCGCGGTCGTCGTACGGGCACCGGCCGCGCCCGTGGCTGAGCACCCGGCGCAGGTCGCTGCCGCCGATCGCGTGGCCGTTGAGCGCCACCTCGACGCCGACCCGGTGCGAGGTCGGATTGCCCGCCGAGAAGTTGAGGTAAACGCCGCGGATCGTCTCGCCGGCCATCTGCTCGGCGGCATGGACGGCGGCGAGCACAGATTCCTCGGCCGCCGCCATGTCGACCACCGCGCCGGCTCGCAGACCATGTGCGATCTGGTGGCCGATCCCCGTCACCCGAAACGTCTCGCCGTCGTGGCGCGCGACGAAGCAGCACACCTTCGAGGTCCCGACGTCGAGCGCCGCGATCACGCCGCCGCGCGTCTTGCCCTTATTCACCACCAACCCCCGTCAACTCCTTTTCGGTCCTCTCGGCCTTTGTTGGCCTTTTGACCTTGTCGGCCGTTTCGGCCTCGTGGTTGTCGCCTGGTCCTCTCGATCAGCCCATCGTCAAACGCGTTACGTGCTCTTGCCCTTGTCCGCCGTCATCCCGCCTGGCGAGCGCACGACCACCAGCCGGTCGGGCAGCCGCAAATCGACCGCCGTGATGTCGCGCGCGAGCAACCGGTGACGGCGGTCGAACTCGGCCAGCCGCCGCCAGGCCTCGGCGACGCCGTCCTCGGGCAAGCGCACGTCGATGCCGTTGTCGAGACGCAGGTTCCAGCGTCGCCCGCCGACCCGCACCGCCGCCCTGACCCGCGCGCTCAGCTTGGGTTCGGCCGCCATGGCGGCGATCAGCCCGGCGGCGTTGGCCGGCGCGTCGTCGCCGACGATCACCGGCAGCGCGGCGAAATCGCGCGGCCGCGCGCCCTTGATCACCACGCCGTCGCGATCGACCACGAACAGCTTGCCCTTGCGCTGCCACAGCGCCAGCGGCCGACGCTCGACCAGGCGGATGAACACGGTGTCGGGGAAGCGCCGCTCGACCGCCGCGCGGCGCACCCAGCCGATGGCCTCGATGCGCGCTCGCACCGCCTCGGGATCGATCGCCACCAGGGGCGCGCCCCGGCCGCCGCCAAGCGCCGCGAGCACCGCGTCGCGCGGGGTCTGGACTCGACCCGTGACATAGACCTCGCGCAGGATCAGCCCGGCGTCGGCGCTGAGCCCGATCACGTCCGCGCGCGCCGCCTCGGCCATGGCCGCGACCCGACCCGAGGTCCAGAGCCAGACCCCGCCGCCGACGATCAGCGCCAGCGCCAGCGCGCCGCCCGCGACCGCGAGCACCGTCGGGCGCAGCACGCGCCGCAGCCAGCGCCGCCGGGGTCCCGCCGGGCGGACGCGTCCCCGAGCGGCGCGCTTGCGCCGGGTATCCACGCTCAGGCGTCGCATCGCGCGTCCTCGACCATCCAGCTCACCAGCGCGCCGAAGTCGATGCCGGCGACCCGCGCCTGCTCGGGCACCAGCGACAGCGGCGTCATGCCGGGCTGGGTGTTGACCTCGAGCATGTAGAGCCGGCCCGGCGCGCTCTCGGTATCGTCGTAGCGGAAGTCGGCGCGGCTCACGCCCCGGCAGCCGAGCGCGCGGTGGGCGGCGAGCGCCTCGTCCATCGCCTTGGTCGCGATCTCCTCGGGTAGCGGCGCGGGGCAGAGATGCTCGGTCCGACCCTCGGTGTACTTGGCCTCGTAGTCGTAGAACCCGGCCTTGGGGCGCAGCTCGGTCACGCCCAGCGGCCGGTCGCCCATGACCGCGACCGTGATCTCGCGGCCCGGGATGTAGCGCTCGACCAGCACGCGGTCGCCGTAGGGCCAGTCCTCGGCGTCGATCCCGGGGCCGTTGTCGCCCCGGCGCACGATCCGCACGCCGACGCTCGATCCCTCGTTGGCGGGCTTGACCACATAGGGCGGCTCCATGACATGGCCCGCCGCCGCGGTCTCGATATCGACGACGATGCCCTCGGGGCAGGCGATGCCGATCGAGGAGAACAACCGGTTGGCGAGTGGCTTGTCCATGGCGAGCGCCGAGGCGAGCAGCCCCGAATGGGTGTAGGGAAGCTCGAGGATGTTGAGCAGGCCCTGGACGCAGCCGTCCTCGCCGGCGCGGCCGTGAAGCGCGTTGAAGGCGACGTCGGGCGCCGGGTCGAGGGCGGCGAGCCGGGCGGCGAGGTCGCGCGCGACGTCGATCTCGCTCACCCGGTATCCGCGCGCCGCGAGCGCGTCGGCGACCGCGCGCCCGGTCACCAGCGAGACCGCGCGCTCGGCCGACCAGCCGCCCATCAGGACGACGACATGCTTCGCGTCGCTCATGGCGCGGCCTCCAGGCCCGCGGCGTGGCGCCCGAGGCGGCGGATTTCCCATTCGAGCGTCACGCCGGTTTCCTCGGCGACCCGGCGGCGGACCTCCTCGCCGAGCGCCTCGATGTCGGCGGCGGTCGCGACGCCGGTGTTGACCAGGAAGTTGCAGTGCTTCTCCGAAACCATCGCCCCGCCGCGCCGCAGACCCCGGCAGCCGGCGCGCGCGATCAGCTCCCAGGCGCGCCCGCCGGGCGGGTTCTTGAAGGTGCTGCCGCCGGTGCGCGTACCGGGCGGCTGGGCGGCGTCGCGGGCGCGGACGACGGCGGCCATGCGCGCCGCGATGGCCTGGGCGTCGTCGGCGCGGCCGGCGAGCGTCGCCTCGGTGAAGATCCAGTCCCCGGGCACGGTCGAGCGGCGGTAGGAGAAGCCGAGCCCGGCGGCGTCCAGGCGATGGACCGTTCCGTCGCGTCCGACCGCGCGGGCGACGCGCGCGACGTCGGCGAGCTCGCCGCCAAAGGCGCCGGCGTTCATGCGCAGCGCCCCACCGATGGTGCCGGGAATACCGACCAGGAACTCGAGCCCGGCGATCCCCGCCTTGGCCGCGGCGCGGGACAGGTTGGCGTCGAGCGTCGCGGCGCCGGCGCGAACCCGCTCGCCCTCGATCGAGATCGCCGCGAAGCCGCGCCCGAGGCGGATCACGATCCCCGCGATCCCGCCGTCGCGCACCAGGACGTTCGAGCCGACGCCGAGCACCGTCACCGGCACCTCGGCGGGAAGGGCGGCGAGGAATTGGGCGAGATCGGCCTCGTCGGCGGGACGGAACATGACCTCGGCCGGACCGCCGACGCGGAACCAGGTGATCGGCGCGAGCGGCGCGTCGGCGCGCAGCCGTCCGCGCGCCGGCGGCAGCCGGTCGATCAGGGGGACGCGGCGCTGGGCGGCGGCCATCATGCCCCGGCTCCGCTGGCACCCGAGCGGGGCGCGGCCAAGGCGTCGGCGAGCGTCCCGGGCAGCGCGTTGGCCCATTGGGTGATCGAGCCCGCGCCGAGGCAGATCACCACGTCGCCCGGCGCGGCGCTCCCGCCGAGGACCTCGGCGACGCACGCGGCGAGATGCTCGGGATCGTCGAGCGCGACCGCGTGACGGTGGCCGTGATCGTGAAGCCCGGCGACCAGCGCGTCGCGGTCGACGCCCGCGATCGGTGGCTCGCCGGCGGGGTAGACGTCGGCGACGATCACCGAATCGGCGTCGTTGAAGCAGGTGCAAAAGGCCTCGAACAGATCGCGCAGGCGCGAGTAGCGGTGCGGCTGGACGACGGCCACGACCCGTCCGTCGTAGGCGACGCGCGCGGCCTTGAGAACGGCGGCGATCTCGACCGGGTGATGGCCGTAGTCGTCGATCACCGCGAGCCCGCCGACCTCGCCGGTGCGGGTGAAGCGCCGGCGCACGCCCTCGAAGCCGGCCAGCGCCCGGGCGAGCACCGTCGCGTCGATTCCCAGCTCGTGGGCGATCGCGACCGTGGCCAGCGCATTGAGCACGTTATGCGCGCCCGGCATGGGCAGATGGAGTCCCTCGATGCGGCGGGCGTCGTGGCCGCCGCGCTCGGCGATCACGGCGTCGAAGCGCATGCCGCCGGGCACCGCCTCGACCGCGACCGCGCGCACGTCGGCCTGGGGGCTCGTGCCGTAGGTGACGATCCGGCGGTCGGTGATCCGCCCGATCATCGCCTGGACCTCGGGGTTGTCGATGCAGGCGACCGCGAAGCCGTAGAACGGGATGTTCTCGACGAAGGCGACGAAGGCGTCGCGCAGCCGGTCGAAGTCGCCGTAGTGATCCATGTGCTCGGGGTCGATGTTGGTGACCACCGCGATGGTCGGGCGCAGCCGGGCAGGAGTTGGCCGAGCGGCTCCGCCAACTGAGTCTTTCCGTGTATCAACAGGGTGCCGAACTGGCTCGACAGCGCGGGATCCTGATTGCCGACACGAAGTTCGAATTCGGCTGGTCCGAAGGCGATCTGATTTTGATCGACGAACTGCTCACCCCCGACAGTTCGCGGTTCTGGCCGGCCGATGCCTATCAGCCGGGTCGGGGTCAACCCTCCTTCGACAAGCAGTATGTTCGCGATTGGCTGGCCGAGACGAGTGGCTGGGACAAAAATAGCCCACCCCCCGAACTGCCAGACGCCGTGGTGGAAAAAACCCGCGAGAAGTATCTCGAAGCCTTCCAGCGCCTGACCCGGCTCCCTATTGCCTGGAAGTGATCGGTGGCGGAACCCGCCGCCCGCCCGTATCGGGTGCATTCGATCGATCTACCTCTGTCCGGGCGATCCGGGTAATATAGGTTGCTCGGCCCCCGTTGCGTGGGTCGTCCGCTGCCCGATTCCACACCACCGGTCGTCCCAGGAACGTTTGTCCTTCGTCGTTTTCTTGCGTCCGCAGATATGCCGCTAACCGTTTTGGCGGTCTGTCTATGTCCCGTTTACCTGTCAGGTGGGGCGGTGGCTTCCAGCCGCCGTCGTTGTTTTCGGCGGCTGGAA